>ERZ1034626.206-NODE-206-length-42967-cov-123.011139_pt1 | contig 42967 bp, 33 predicted proteins | sample MGYA00520652_ERZ1034626 | MGnify/ENA primary metagenome ERZ1034626 (study PRJEB33766, sample SAMN09781765) | gut metagenome | biome: gut microbiome | host: Homo sapiens | place: Madagascar | study: EMG produced TPA metagenomics assembly of the PRJNA485056 data... | reverse complement strand
ATAGGTGATGCATTAACTTTACGAAAAATTGATGCTTTTAAATTTGCATGTTACATCGAATAATTAAAGCTGCAAAATTTTCAATTCCCTCCATATCTTCGATACTGACAGGCATCAAAATAAACTTATCTTTCATTTGATATGAGGAAAACCAATATTCAAACAGACGGCTTCGCATATGCTGCTTACAATTATATCCAAAGGAAGTGGTTTCATTACCAAACATTTATATATTTAGGATATACCCCCGTTCGTTCCTTATATTCCTCACAAAGGCTCTTAGTAATTTCAGCTACACGAGCCTTTTTACGCTCTTTTGCCGCCATAAATCTTTTCATAGCAGCTTCACGTTTTTCCCAAAATTCTTTATCTAATGTATCCATAATAGTTCTCCTTTTAAATTCTTTAATTGCAATCTGCCGCAAAAATACGCTTTTTCCCCGAAACCACCAAGAAAATCAAAAGAAATCTGCAACTCATCAGCGAATTACTACAAAACCAGCACTTCAATAATCCTATCCACCTTTAGCAAGGCGGTCCCATCCCGCACAATCTGGCGAAGACCGCTTTGGTCCGCCAACCTTAGAGCGTAGCGGTTCCGAGCGACGAGGAGGAGCGGTTACATCCCCTGTCTCCTGAGGTTTCTGTCCCCCGGAAACGGGGGAACCGAAGGGGGTGTAAAGACCATTGGAAAGGGGCTTGGGGAAAGCGGTGGAGCCTCCCTTAAGGGTAAGGGAGGACGGGTGGGTTTTCGAAAAATTTTGATAGACTTTATAAAAGTCACAAAGAACATAGTAGTAATCCAGAAGCTGTCTTAACCCAATCCCCTCATTCATCAGATGCGAGTAGATATGAGTCAATTGGAAGATAATATTAAACTCCACTGTTGGGATCACAAGATAACCTCATATTGTCTTTTGATTGTTTTCCAACTTCTTCATTCTCTTCAATAGCAGAGAGTTAAGTAAGGACTTTATTTTTCTTGCCAACCTATCGTTATCTATTTTGACGATAGCAGCAAAATACAGTTAACTATAAAACACAATTTCTCATACCCTCTATAGTATCATCATAGCGTTTTATATACTTATCTACGATTTGGATAGATAAGTCATCAAGATGAGAGCATCTATTATAAATATCTCTCAATTGCATATTCCGAAGATTTTCCAAATCTTCAATAGAGTCAACTATAGTTTGAGACGGATTATCTATAACCTCATTGTTGACTTCAAATCTTTGAGTAGCCGGCAGTTTCTTTGGTTTTATCTGCTTTAATAACTGCCTGCAAGACATATAAGGCTGGTTTTGAGCTAACCAATTATAAACTGCAATAAGGCACGTCATCTGCTGTTTTTCTCTCTCATCAAGTTGCTTGATCTCAACGACATCAACATAACCATCAAAAACCTGATGAAATAAGCTTTGCAATTTTTTCAACTTATCCTGTGCATCCAGCAATATCATCGTCATTCTTTGAACATCATTGATAAAGCCACCTGAAGGCTGGTAACACTGTCTGAAGAAGATTGTCAAATCAGTAGAATAATGAGAATACAAGGAGTTTAATTTCTTCAAATTATCTTTTGCACTTTGATCTTCATTCTCCTTTTTGTTAATTTCATAACCTAATCCGAATCTATTTATTTCAGTTGCAGGCAACTCTATGTGAGTATTTAAAATCTTATCACACACATCATAAGAAACTTGATCCATTTTGGCATTGTACGCCTTTCCTACTCGATGAATGTCATCAACACCTTGCCAATATTCTTTTATTACATCAACAAATAGCTTACGCAAAGTTATCAATTGATCACAATAAGCCTTTCTGGAAGGAAGAACATAGCTTTTTTCATACAAATGCACCATCATTGTGCGCGGTTCTTGCATATCATCAAGCGGTAACTTTTCTCTACTAATATGCTTTTCAAAAGTCAAATCTAAATCTTCAAAAATCACATCTTTTATGATCTCTGAATGATATACATCTGCATTTGGAAATGCTTTTCTCAGCAAATCAATATGATGCAGATTAATGCGATGCATTATATCTCCATCTCCATTTTCAAATTGTTTCCCTGCAGTAAAATAGTCTAAGAAAGTAAGACATTTAACCTCATTTTCACAAATTTCAAACTCCAAGATATTATTTTGGATACGAAATTGCTTAACGAAGTATTCTTCCAGCTGATTAAATGTGGCAGAATCATAACCAGCCAGTTTCAGACCAAGAAGAACATCTGCCATCTCTTCTAAATTATTAGGAACCTTAGCATCCATCTTAAAATCAGCAAATTCTGGCTTATAAGAAAGCTGCAAATTACATATCGTTAAGAATTTTGCTAACCAAAAATAGTCACGCCACTCTTTAGGCTTTTCCAAGGAGATAGAACTATCAAGCCATTTACATAAATAGAAATAGACCTCAGTCTGCAAAGAAAATTTTTTCCTTACATCATCCATCGTAAGACCTATTTGGCTTCCGAACAATTTATCTACAGATTCCTCAAGTTCAATTTCCGTAAAGTTAACAGGCACTAAGTATTGCCAACAAAGAGGTGCAGTTTGCCTTAACCAATCAAACGCGGCTTGATTATTATCAATATAATGTTTAACTCCACACCACACCAATGTTCTTGCCACCATATACGCTTGCATAGAGTTTATCTTCTTACCCTCCAATTCACGCAAAAGAGAATCAGGCGTATATTTTCCTTCATCTATAAGGGCCATAAAAAACAAAGGACTTGTGTTTTCATTAATATGCTCGAATAATTCCATACCAATTTCTTCTAAACCATTTCTATAATTCCTAAATATCTCTTCAATTATGATATGAGTCCTAATGGGGTGAACATCAGAAAATCCTTCACCATTATACTCAAAGAATTCACCTTTCATTTGGTCTATACATCGAGACAGGTCCATTGGAGAAAGATGACACAAGTTCCGAATGGCATTCACAGAGATATTTCCCTGCAAGACATTCGAGACAGATATATACTGAAGAAAGGAGGCATTTACATGATCAAGTCTTCCTATCTGTTCAGAGATTCTTGCCCTTAGAGGAACACCTTGTGTCAAGAAATACACATATTCAAGCAATGTTTGAGGATGTCCGGATTCATTCCAAGCCTCTTCAAATATATCAATATGGCACAATCCTCTATCGCATAGATGATCAAAGATATCCTTTGCCTCAGATTCGGTTAAATCTAAGGCAAGAGTAGAATAATGAAGTTTCTCATTAACCTTGTTTTTACACCTATTCCAATCATCCTGCCGGATTGTTACTAAGCATTTAACAAAAGGAGTATCCTCTATTTCATTTACCACTTGAATCCATGAAGTATCGTATGGCAGCACATCTAAATAAACAAAAGCTTCACTCTTCAAGCCTTTCGAAATATCTTTGATGGTGGCAATAATCTGCGATATGTTATTTCGATTTACATATTTAATCTCGTATCGTAAAGGAGTACCACAAATCTTCAAATAACGATATGCTAAACTACTTTTGCCAGAACCTGAGACACCCGTTATGAAAACAAGATTATTGTCTTTCAGCTTCTCATAGAGTTGTTGCAACTTTTCTTCTCTGACAACATCATAATTTTTGGCAATATGTATTTCCTTAGCAGATATACCTTGATAATAAGATATTTCAGAATTAACATCTTCCTGACAAACTGACTGAAAAAGTGGAATTACTGTTAGTCCAAATTGAGTAAAGAATTCCTTTTGGCGCACAGAAAACTCAATAATCTGCCCTACCTGACAACATAAATCATCATAAGTAGCAGACATTTCATTTATCACAAGATAACAAATCCACTGTACCAAGTAATCCTTTACTATTAAAGGATCAATAGATGGAAATCGATTTTTTAAAACAGATTCAATATAATTTTCCAACTCTCCTTGCGATTTAGACTGCCATAATATTTTTGCAGCAAGCTCCTTGGAAGAAGCATAATCCAAATGAAGAGTTTCCTCTTTTTTGAGCGACTTTACAAGAGAGGACACCTTCGTCAATCTATCAGAAATCACTCCTTTATCATTGCCATGTCCAACCGCCACGAATGATATTTTTACATTTGAATTTTTATCTAAACTATCCTTACCACGAGAAAACAAAGAAGTAGATTTACCCTTGGAAAACAGATCAGAATACACGATTGTCCCAGAATAACACTTCACCTGTATGGTTTCGATAATTTGGTCATTCAAATATATGTCTAAATCTTCTCTTCCTTCGGGCACGAATACTTCTTTAGAATCAGCAGACTCTATCATTCTATACAACGTATAGAGATATTGAACATGATAACCAAAAACTGTTGATGAAACGGACATAACTATAACCTTTGTCTCAAATCTGATACTTAAAAATCAAGATTAAGCTTTAAATATTTCCTCATATAATTTCTCAATGCTCTCATTCACCATAACAGGAGCGAACACCCTCTCTCCGAAGCTTTTAGAATATTCGGCCATATTCCTGCGAAGATCAGGGATTCCATCAGTTTTCGAAGCTGCATGGTAAGCGCATCCACATCATCAAATGGGAAAGTGAGGCAGTTCTTTCCTTCTTTAATAACATCAGGCAGACCACCTACAAGAGTAACCACACAAGGTATGCCATAGGCCCAGGCATCAAACATCTGTTTTTCTATTTTGCAGAGGATAGTAGGAAAGCTATTCCTTACTTCATGCTAGATAGCGAAGTCTGGGAGAAAATCTTCCAACTGGTATCCCTTACCCATTCTGGCCATTATATACTTTAATACCCAATTAAATCCTCTTTCATCTTTGTATGCAACTCTGTACCCAAAGCCTCGCTTCTAGGTTTGCCAAAGAATGAACGCTTTAGTTCCTCTACCGCTCCAAATCCCATACGCTCCATCTCTGCCAACTTATCATCATCGAAGTTCTGTTTGTTCTTCAGCAATTGACAAACAGTAGAATTCAGACTTTGATATCTTTGTTCTAAACCTAGGGTATCTTGATTAACCACCATATTTCCCTCTGTATGAAGCCCGATTGTGAAGTCTGTTTCTGATACTGCAGTATAATTCACACCAATCAGTTGGTTTGAATAGAAATAAGAAAATTTTTCTATATTAGCCTCATAAGGATTAGCAGCTACCGGATTCGTCATTTTTAGCTGATTACAAGATTTACAACTTGGTATCAAATTGTAAAAACACATAGCCAAAGCTGGATACTCATCACTCCCTTTAGGATAGAAATGGTCAAACTCTATAGTACGTTTCGTCTGAGTACCCTGCATCACTTCAACTACATCCAGAAACTCATGCTCGCAATATGGACAAACCTTCAAATTCATCTTCTCAAACAAAGCATACGAATTATATGTTTCTTGCCGATCAACATATTTCGAGATACCATTTGAGAATCTGTTTATATACACCTTCTTCATATAATCAAATTTCAGAAGCTTAGGGCAATTAGCCACCCAACTGGCAAGAGTCGAGCAATCGGCCAGCACAAATTGTTTGAGCCAATCAAAAGTGTCATGTCTGAAATCATACTCCTTGTCATAACTTTCAAATCCAGGAAGATCTATAACCTTCTGATAAAAGTCCTTACGCTGTTCCTTGCGCATGATATCAGCCACATAACTTTTTACCGCTTCATAATGAAGCTGCTTCAATTCTTCTATATTCGGGAATAATAGTCTTATCATCTTATTGCAACTTTTCCAACAACATACTGAAACAATGACGAATCAATGTATCACCTATATTCGGAATCAATTGGCGAATCATCGTAAGTTCCTCTTTTTCTGATAAAGAAAGCTCACTTTTCCTAGATACCAATGATTTTAACAGTTCAAACTTATCTTCCAAGAAAATACGAGCCTGTTCCCCGATGGTATATTTCAAAAAGAAGCCATCTGCCATAATACTATGAACATTGGCAGCATAATAAGGTCTCTCACTTTTTGAGATAATACACCTACCATACTCATCATAGTTCATCTTGATAACCTGGGATGCCATAACATCAGACAGCATAAATGGTGAATGAGTACTAATCAGAACTTGCAATTCTGAATTCGGGTCACGTTTACTTAGCAAGACATTTAGATTTCTAATGAAAGTCCTGCACATTTCCGGGTGCATATAATTCTCTGGTTCATCCAACAAGAGAATGAGATTAGGCTGAATGGCTTCCGAATATTTTTGTCCTTGCGTCAATATTTTAACTTTTACTCCATATTCTTCCAACACGCCCCATATCTTAGCATATTGATACTCACCAGAACTTACATAAGTCCAATGATAAGGTAACAGACATTTTGTAAAAACACCAATTCCGTCTGGTCGATATTGCTCCATCCGTTCAAACACTTCGCCCATCACAGATTTTTCACTAATATCTATATCCATTACAGGTATAGAAAACTCTGTATCTGTGAAGTATTTGTCATCCATCTTACTTAAAAGATGGAAAAAATCTCTAATATCAGAACCAATCTGCCAAACAAGTCCTCGATTACTGGTTTCTTCATCAGTATGGTAATCAATATATTGGCATAACCAATCAATACGTTTCAAAATACCTATTTTCTCTCCATCAGGCAATTCTCTAGGGTCTTCAACTCCCAAATCATATACCATGCCGGCATATCTGTAGTATTTTTCAGGAAACTCATAATCCACCTGTTCAGCCCACTTACGCAAATATATGGCAAAATCTACCATCAAGTCATGTATAAAACGACTCTTGGGAGTAGATTTCTTATCATACTGTACTGGCTTGTCGTATTGCCCGCTACGAAGATTCTTTTCCTTTTGCTCTTTCGCTCTATCCTTATATGTCCAATACTCTTTTTTTACCAGTTTTTCATCCAAATCAGAATGGATTTTATTCTGCCAGTTATTCCATTTAATAACCAAAGAGGCCTTTCTTTTGATACTTTCTTCTGCAAAATGACTCAAGTACTCTTTTAAGAAATCACATTCCATAGAAATACTTGCCTTACCATATTGAGCAATTATTCTTGGGATAAATGTATCAGTATGATACACCCCTTCCTGCCTTTCATCTTCGTAAGGACAGTTTGCAAAAGCATATCTATCAAAGGCATTGACTATATACGTATTCTCTTTATCCGCTTTAGTTGCAGGAGTAGTGGAAAGAACCACATGCTTGTCAAAATCATATGTGAAATAATATGCACGTTTCTTATGACCAAGACCTACTTCCTCAGCAAAAAAGGCATTTCCATCATGCATTTTATACAACAACAGATAAGCATCACTAGCATCAGACTCTATTCTGCGCCATTCGTCCATACCAATTAGTTGCAGGAAATTGGTTTTACCAGACCCTGTTTTTCCGACAATGATCTTTAGATTACTCATGAACCCATTATCATAAATGTAATCCATCAATGGATTCTTTTCCTGCTTTTCAATAAGCAGCTTAGAATCATGGTAATGACAAACGAATTCATCAGAAAGAGATACTTCCTGGTTTTCGATATTGCGAAAGTGCGCTATATAGCAATATATCAGTTTCATATTATGTCTTACTCACACATTATTACATACTTCATGACATCACTATATAAACATTCAAACAAGAGAATCACCTTAATTCCCTTAACGATATAGTCTTTATAGAAGTCACCGCCACAGGCATTAGGTGTTACATATACCAAGTCCGGTCTAATTACCTTCAAACTCTTTCTGATTCTACGAAGCAGCATGATAAAATCAACCAACTTTCTGATTCCAACCTTACCAATATCTTGCAGATTCAAAAAATAATCTGCTTTCTATATTTTAAATCGTAAGTGTTCTTTTACCTTTGCACTCAGAATTCTGATAGTCAAAGTTGCTTAATAGATACAAAGGTAAAAGAACACTTATGGCTTTGTACTATTTCTGCTTCTCAATACCTTTTCCAAAACCTCTTTACTAATCTCATTTTGGCATCTGATGATCTCTTGCTGAATTTCTTCAGCATGTTGCAAGTCGCCAATATTCAAGCAATACTGATGGAGTCTTTGCAGGACATCAATAGCTTCCAAATTGTTCCCACAAATCGCCAAAGCCGCCAAATCTTTCTGTTGTTCATTATTAGCTGCCACTTTGAGCACCTTGAACATGTTATCTAAAAATGTATACATAATTGTGTAGTTATATTGATTAATGAATCTGCTTACACAAAGCTTTTACCCCCAGGCGGTCCCATCCCGCACAACCATGGCGAGGACTTTGATGCCCCGCCAACCTTATAGCGTAGCGGTTTCGAGCACCGAAGGGCGGTTACATCCTTCCCTTTTCGAGAAGGGAAGGCTTGGTTAGGATGTGGAGCTCTCCTTGCAGGAGAGACGGAGAGGTAGAAAAGTCAGCACTAAGGGCGGGTTTCCTCTTCTTCCCTGAGGGGAGAAGACCGAGATGAGAGGTGGAGCCTTCCTTAATGGGTAAGGAAGGACGGTAGGTTTTCGAAAAATGCTATTTACAATACATCCCCTCATAATACTTCTGATACTCCCCAGAAGTAACATTGTCCATCCAATTTACTTCAGCCCCTTCCTGTCATTATCCTCAAACCAGTCAGCCAGCGCTTCCTCAAAGCTCCACTTAAACTGATAACCGCAGTTCTTCAACTTCTCACCACAGATATTGGTAGAAATCTGGAGTTTCTTCACTCTCGCAGGACAGATACCCATTGGAGAACCAAGAAGCTGAGCAATTCTTGCCATTGGGATGATAACCCAGTTAGGAATATCAGGCACAAACTGAGTAAATCCTGTTACCTTCTTCATTGCCTCGACAATATGCTTGATAGTATAAGCAGGCTCGAAGCAACAGTTGTATAACTCCACACCATGTCTGCCAACTGGGTGATAATATTCCTCAAAACCTTGTTTTCTTCTGCCCACACATCATATCTGGCAGGAGTATAAGTCTGGTGGTCGTGCTTGAACTCTCGACAAGTGATGGTCATTACATATCCAGCGATGATGGCAGCATCTATCAGATTTCCTTTCTTCCTCATGCTCACTACCTTTTTCATCACACCTAACAAGTCATCCTCTATCTTCATCCAGTCCAATTGGGCTCTCCGAATCGCTTGCCCAACACACCAGCATGAGCAAAGCAAGCCTCCACCTGTTCCTTGTAGTTACCACGCTCTGGCTTCCAATATTTTTCCACCAAGGCGGTAGCAAAGTCCTCATGCGTGGCTGCATACTGTCGCACAAAGCCTTTCATCTCCTTGCCCGATATTTTCGAGAGTACTTTATCTATCTTATCAATTTGAGTGTTTGTGTTCATTGTTTGAATGATTATATCAATATAGTTTTATTATTCTTTTGCTCCATTTTGTTTTGACAATTCAGCCAATTCTTTTAATCTATCAAAGAGAGCACTTGAATTTTGCGTGGGCATGGCTAACCATTTTTCAATTGGCATCCCTAAACCATATTCATCTTCACCTTCAGACTCTTTTTGTGGTTCCTCTTTTGGTTCAAATCTCAAAGGCTGTATCATTTCTGAAACATCATTATCTTTATACAAAGCCGCACCTGTTAAATCATGACGATTTAACATTTGATAACCAGTTCCGACAATATTCTTTTCGCCCAACAGACAATAGAACAAACATTTGCCACTATTGTCCAAGTATTCATTCAAGTATTTTCTCTTAATCAATAAGCCATGAAAACTTTCACCGCTAATCATTCTATTGATTGCGACAATCTCATCGCTACCATTCTTCTTGATGATGCCACGCTCTGCGGTATAAAAGCCAAGACTTTTCATCATGTCCGCAGAGGGTGCATAAACTGTTGAGGCAATAACCTCTTCGTTTGTAATACCTCTATAATCCTCCTGAAGTTGGGCTGCATAAGGCAATTCTGTATGACAAGGAATTTTGCCATCTTGATATTCATCTTCATAGAGACTTTCCGTATATGCATTAGCCCATGGATAATCACTCCAAAGATAATCTATCGAGCCTGTAGATTCAGGCATCCATCTACCATAGAAATCTGCTGCTTTTGCCCATTCAGAAAATGTTTCTTTGTCTTTATCATCAACAAGACACGTATTATAGTAAACAAAACGTTCCCTAACACACTCATCTGCATCATTTTCTTTTCTGGTATCATACCCTTGAAGAACCACCCATTCTTCACCACTTTTATCATGTTGAATTGGAATAAATGGCGGCATCGCTTTTTCGTCATTAATCCATTCTGTCATGTTCTGCTTCTTAGTTGCGTCCTTGGGATATTCATCAAATAGTTCTTTGACAGTATCATCCAAACTATCATCCTCATTTAATGTAGGGTCAAAGTAAATGCGGTTAGAAACCAACCATGGATAATTCTTAGGGCGGATTTTTTTCTTTTGCGACCATCTATCTACCTTTAATTTGCAAGTATCCAACAAATATGCATAAACTTCACTCATACCCAACCATTGATATTTTTTACCAATGCGCTCGGTTTTATGATAATGACTGGATTCGTATGGAACACCGTTATCGTAGTCTCCAAGAGCCTCGTTCCATCCATACTTGTTCTTTATCAATAAAGCTATTGCTTTTGCCGTTTTCCATATAGATATGGATGTATTTTGATTATCAACAAATTTGTCTAAATCATCTGAGGTATTACCGCCCAATATGTAACGATAGAAATCCCATGTGAAAAGGGAACGATGAAGACTGTTCGCACCATAACTTTCTCCGAAGAAGTCTTCTGGTATGTCACCTTGAGGAATGTTTTTATATGGGTTGTCCGTTTGTACTTGATAAGGTGGTTGAGCAGCTTTCCAGTAAGAATCATCGCCTGCCAGATGAGATTGCCACTCTAATATTTTAAGTGTCCAATATCTTAAAACGAAATCATTAGGGGCACATTTCTCTTTTGGGTAAAAATTCTCCTTTACAGACCTACTTATTTGCATATCTGCAACTCGCTTTCTCACTATATAACCATAAATTGCAGAGCATAAACCTTGCTGAATATATGGGTCATCAACATCTTTAAACTTATCTATAAGGTAAACGACAACATTCGTATCATTTAGTGTTTCCAACTGATTGACAATAAACCTTATTACAGGGAATCGTACACTTGGATAAGAAGCACTCAACAGCCAACACTCAAATACGAGCAGCAGCTGTCGGTTTATTCCTTTATTCTCCCATAGTTTTTTGATTTCCTCGTTTATGCTATAATTAAGAGAATTGGCAGGAATAGACCAAACCAAATCTCTATCAGCCAGTTTTAAAGAAATGAGCTTATTGTGAAATTCTTCTATCACTGTTGTATTATTGTTTTCCAACAAACTGATAAATACATCAGGATTCAAAATATTTGGATTCTTGTCCAATATGTTTTTAAGTATGCTCGCATCAGTCTTCAGCTTATCATTATCTATGTTTCGCAAAGCCAAACTCTCAATGAATAGTTCTGTAAGCTTCCCATTTTCTATCTCCTTGTCATGCCACACATTCGCATCCGGATTCCATACGGATAAAAATGCCTTAATAAAGTTCTTAATTTTTGCGCCATCAATTGATTGTCGAAATCTACCTTGTGAAAAATCGAAGAGACGAGTAATAAACTTTAATTTTGAGTAGTCATTGTCCTTCTGATTTAAAAGTATAGAAGCCTTCAAGTAATCTCCCATACTGTCATATTCAAAAGTTATCCATTCCTTATCATCGTATGTAGTATATTCCATTAGTAAGTTAGCCCTGAGGGTGTTGTTCAATAAATCTTTGCTCCATGTTCGATATGGGCAAAGATGATAAGAATAAGACTTTGCTTTTTCTCTTGGAATATCGCCACATTGCAAATTGTATAAGGAATAACGAGCCAATTTTTCAAGAATGCGTTCAGTATAATTCATGCGAGGATCAGCATCTGAATCAGCAGAAATGGAATGATTACGCTTGTAAATATAGCGTTGATAAATATCAATGATGTTCGGTCTTTCACGCCAAGGATAATAAGTTTCGCTATAAGCCTCACAAAAGATTTTCAAGAACAGAGGATTCTTAAACGTCTGAATTTGAGAATAGTCATCAACCTTTCCGTCTATTCTATAATAATCAAAAAATATGTTTATTGCCTTTCTTATGTCTTTAAAGCCTACTACTCTTATTCTTGGTATTTGGCATACTGTTTCATTAAGAATATCGTCCGCCCCAGCCTGTTCACGCACTGAAAATATAAATTTTATCCTATTCCATTTCTCTATTTTATTCAATAGAACTGGTAGCTTGTCATGCCAAAAATACATTCCTGCTCCCTCATTTATTGCATCAATGATAAAAATGGCATATTTTCCAACTCTTTCCATCTTTTTATTGAGTAAATCAAAAGCATTGCTTTGGTTCCAATTCATCTTCCTTGCGATTGTATCTAAGGGGGATTCATTGGCAGAGAAATCTGTACCAAAAAACAAATATACATTTGTTTTCATGCACAAATCACCTGCTATCTTGCACAATGCAAAGGTCTTCCCACAACCAGCATTGCCAATGACAACAATTGCTTTACTTTTAAATAATCTTTTATACCAAAAGTATCTTTGAGTTTTATCTATCAATACTGATATTTGATTCCGCTCCTTCGTATGGAATAAGGCGAGAGTGTCATATTTCGTTTTTTCTTTCAAATTTTTCAACGTATAAAGTTCGCTTTCAAACGTTTCTCCAATAGTACTATTAGGAATAAACTTCTTCTTGAAATCAAATACGATTTTCTTTTTCTTCTCTTCCCTTATACTCTCTGCAAACTTATCAAAAGTTTTGATTATATCACTTACATCTGCTTCAAAGCCAACACCTGAAAAACGAAATATCTCATTTTCTATATCTTTATCTTCAACTTGTAAGTCATACGAATATCTACTGCCTGCTTGCTCTTGGGCTTCCGTCACTTGCAAAGCGCACGTTCCAAGTCCAAAGTCAGATGTATCTTCCAAGTCAGCATTGACATCTATACAAAGTCCTTTATTTCTCAATTCATTTAGAACACAATGAATAGATGTATATCCCAACGTATTATACATCTCATCCGTAACAACTCCGATGACAGAACCAAATTCATTAATCACAGGAGAACCAGACATTCCTGCATAGCTTGACAAAGATAGTTCATCCGTTCTCCTAACAATTATATCAAATTGGTAAGCTGGATTGGAAATCGGACGGATATTTGTAACATTAAACTTGAAAATGTCAATACCATTGCCTAATTCTTCTGGATAACCAATAATAGACAAACTTTGTCCTTTTCTGCAATCAGAAGCTAATAAACGGAAATGAGACTCATCATTTCTGTAGTTTTTACATGTAAGAAGAGCTAAATCTCTATCTTTAGCCACATCATCATACGAACATTCCACGTCAAGACCATCCACATTGATATATATGGCACTTCCATCTACCTTGTTCTCAACGACTACATGGAAAGCGGTAAGAAGTTGTGTTTCTGAAATGAAGAAAGCCGTACCCCTTTCGTTTCCACACCATACTGGAACGATAGTGGTTCCAGCCAACTCCTCAATATTCAAAAGTGTATTCATTTTCGTTTATCATTTTTGCGTTAAGTTCTGACAGCAACTTGTTATTCTCTTCTTTTGCTAGGTTGTTTAACTCCGAAAGATTTACCACACGGTTATAGTGAATTGTATGCGAGGAAACATCGTTATTCAAAGGATGCAATATAATCTTTGCCAAAGTTTCATAGTTCGGACCTTCTCCTTTTTTCCCACCTGTAAGAAAGTATTGCTCTGTATCAATTAACAGAGCCAGTTCATTGCTCATGTTGTTTTTACTTCCATGATGTGGAATTTTTATCGCTTCAAACAAGACATATTCTTGTCGATATAAATCTCTGATAGCTTTATACAACTGAGAAGCAACCGCATCACCACCTAAAAGAACTTTCTTACCATTACATTCCCATATCAATGCTATAGATGCTTTGTTTGGTGGAGTTATCCCAGATTCATCTGGATTGATGAGTGCCTTCTTTTGTAAAAAATCTTTCATTACAATTGAAGAGCTGATTGGAATTTTCTTTTTCAAAGAAGGCTTAGAGGAGGCTATACGTAGAAGCATCTCCCAATACTTTTCCTGATTTTCAAAAGCTTGTTTGGGAGGGCATTCATGTACACACTTCGTATATTCTTTTATAAAGTCATCTTTAAGTGCATCTAATGCATTTTGAGAAGGAGAAAGTACATGAAAAGTTCCCCATTTCCCATCATCTCCTAAGTTTATTGTATCACCCTCCACAATTATCTTCTTGTCCCATACATTATACCATTTTGGATTCGATTTAATCACTAAACAAAGAAGACTGGCTTGTGGGACACCTATTTTAGTTTCTGCCAATCCTTTTGATGGATGAATATTTGAAGCATACCTATCTAATTGCATTCGATTTTCATCTGATATGGAAGCCACATCTTTTATGTCATAATCTTGGAAACAATTGTATATGATTTTTCCTATTTCAAGATTTGCCAAATCAGTATCTTTCAACATATTAATGAGACCTAAGACATGATCATTGTCGTAATGAGACACAATCAGGACATCTATTCTAAAATTCAAATCATTCATGATGAAATTCTTGATTTCAGAAGTAAACTTGCCGCAATCTATCAAAACATGATATGATTCATTTTTATTCTCGTCCTTCAAAATCAGAAATATGCAATCACCACATCCTGATTGAAATGTTTTAAACGTAGCTTTCATACTATTGTAAGAACATCAAAACTCCATTTTCAATAAAACTTCATCTGTTAATCTTCTACATCCCAGGTCTTAGTTTTAAACTCAGATGACCAATCTATTGGAGAAGAATGCACTGTTGAGTTAGCATCCTTAAATCGGCTCATGCCATTCAAATACAAGTTCAACATCATCAGAACATCACTATTGGTTGGCAAACTATCTAAGTCAAAAACTTCAAAGTCTTCTTCAGGCTTAAATGCTCCAACCAAATCGTTTATTTGAGCCAACAACTTATTAATGAGCTTCAGCTTGAACTCATTGACTGTCTCATTAGGCTTTTTACCTGACAAAACGACAAAGTCACCTTTCAGCGAGTTGAGTTTTGAATACAACTCTTCATACTTTTCAATATCTTCTCTAAGCATAATTTACCAATCTATCTAAATATAAACTTAACATCATCAACACATCACTATTGGTCGGAAGTTCCTCATCACTGAATGATTCAAAATCTTCGTAAGGCTTATCTTCCCCTAAAAGTTCATTTGCGGCTTTCAATGATTTGTTTACATACTTAACCTTAAATTCATTAAGTACATCGTTTGGCTTCTTGCTTGATAGAGTTTTAAACTCATATTTCAATGTACGTATCTGATCAACCACTTTATTATCTTTCATTTTCTACTATTATTATGTTGGACATTTTCTTAAAAACTCACAATACTTCTTTTTTATCACCTCGTAAGGAAATCTTTGCTTATTCTCAAAAATATCAGTCATCATCTGTAAATCGGAATCATCAAGAACAAGGATGCATTTCCTCTGTCCAGACCATAAGTCAATCAAATGCTTTTGAATATTTCTTGGAGGTTTGTGACGGGTAACAAATACCCCAAACTTCCCTAAATTGTCATTCAAGTATCGATTCAATTGATTCACATTATCTCTATTCAAAGACTCCACATTTTTCAGTTCAAATACTATCTGTTTAGAACCATATGTTTCATATATCTCCTTGAAAAACGGTATTGACTGATTGTTATAGAATATTAGGTCTCTAATTTGCGCCCCAGAATCAGTTCGGCTCTGACCTTCAGCAAAGTCAAGATGTGGGTACAGCAAAGATGCCAGGAATTGAACTACATAATTCTCATACTTCTTATCAGCATTGTCAGTCTTTCCAGTTGGCAACTTGACTATATCTTTCATCTTACGTTTAGCCGATGTCAAAGGTAATTGTATAAACAATGGGTCATTATGACAGTCTGCATAAGAACGTTCTTTTGCCTCTACATATCCTCTTACAAAATCATAGTTTTGTCTGTTATAGTCAATGATACGTATTCTATCCTTGAAGAAAAATCCTTTGTCTACATTCTCAGAATAATAATTTGAGAAATAATCATCCATTCCTATCCAAGAAGAAAAACGTAGCCATCGTTTTGGAACGAACAAAATAGGCTGCTTTGTATTGGGATTAACAGGCAAATAAACAGATTCCGTTTTCAACTTATGCAATTTTGCGTCATATACTGACTCCATTGTCACGTGCTCCATCGGTATTTTGTTTTCCTCGCATCTTTGCATAGTATAATCTATCAGAAATGAAGAAATCAAGTTACATGCAATATCACTAACTCTATCTTTCGCCACCTGACCAACCAACAATTGAATTTCTTCAATATGAGAAAAGCCAGCAGTCTTGAGTTGTGGAATATTCTCAAATAGAGACAAAACATCATTAGCCACTTTATCACCAATACGACTTCCCTTCCTTGTCTTTGAGGTTCCAAGACCTACAGCATCACATTCGGACAACGATATAAGCAAATCAGCAGCACCTTGGTAATTACCCTTATTCACTAAATATCCCAAATGGTTGAAACTTTGGATAATCGAATCGTGCAATCCATTGTCCATTTGTGATGGAGACTTCCATAATAAGAATGGATCAACATACAAAGGTATATCTTCATCTAAAAACGGAATAGCAAAATCAACCTTATCTTGCAACATTAAAATTCCATGATAGTCATTCAACCGAGGTCTAACTAAAACTTCTATATTTTCCATTTCACTATTTCTTCTTCCATTTCCTCCAAAAGAAATGCCACGTTCTGAAAATTGGTTCACTCAAAGCCTCGGCAGGATAATATCGCACGAAGTGCATATTTCTCCATATCTTCAGGAAGTATTTCTTTGCCATTCCTTGTTGTGTAAAATGACCGTACTTGGTGAAGTGCTTTCCGAAGTTGCCACCATTCAGAATCTCTGCCAGCAACAACTTTCCTCGCTTTTCATCCATCGGAGCTATCATCTTGTCCTCAGGTAATCCCAAAACCTCATGCAGTACATACATCACCGCCCCTGCAAACTTCCACAATCCAAGATATTTCAATTCTCTCTGCAAAGTATCCCTAACCATCAATAACTCATCATTATTCACTATATAATAGTAATCAATGATTTGCCTCATTCCAATCCCTTCATCGAAGAAATGGTGATATAGATGGGTTAGCTGATAAACAACATTAAATGCCGAAGTAGGAATAGCGATATCCCCTGCCCCATCAGGCAGGCTAACAACATTTGAGCATTGCAAATCCGCATTCCGCTTGAACCACTTCAGCAATCTGGCATGATAGATAGGATTATTCATAGAGCAAGGAAAGAAATGCAACTCTACAGGCACACCATCCAAGGAAGTCTCCAGATGCTGCAGTCTGATATCATCCCCCAGTTCAAACTTCTTTTGAGCATACTCCATAATCCTCTCCCTACTGGCACGAATCCAAACATCAATATCTCCAGGAGTACGTGAATAAGGATTCGGATACATCAAGGCATTCCCCTGCCCTTTCAGAATGCAGCACCTCATCCCATCCTCTCTCAACATAGCGAAGAGCTTACCTGCCACAGCATTCACCTTCATGTTCTGCCTGCGAATCTGTTGCGCCTTACCCATCCAGGGCATCAGCAGATTCCAATCTATCGTATTCTGCTTCAACTCATCAGGCTACTCCTTCCCAAGTCGTTCAATACCATCGAAACAAAGTCCAAGCAAAGCTTGCTTGGAAGCAAAAGAAAACAATAGCTGCCAGTTCATACAAGCAACCACCCTACCCATATCTACCTTACACCCAAGGCAATATCTCTGGAAAGCGAAAATAACAATTATATCATTCATTGGTATCCAACAAGAAACATATCATACAAACTTGACAAGTTCTGACATTGAAATTTTACTCTCGTAGATAAAAAATTAGTTAAATTTTATTTCAAATAACTCCATACCTCCTAGTCTGTTTTCAACTGACAGAGCATCCTCATTGTCATGTGGACTTACTGGCATCGTACATTTAAACTTTCCTGCTAGTTCTAGCGATTGACCTTTAGCTGTATCAGCATTAGGAACCTTCAGTACATAGTTTCTTTGTCTTCCATTACGATAATCAGGATTCTCCATACGAGTAGAGGTATATGATACGCCCATCAAATTTGAGCACTCACTGACAACTTGGAAAAGCAATTGTGGAATGACGTATTCTGGCTTAAACGGTTTATTCTCTTCTTTTACTTTCAAACCACATGCAAAAATCAATGGATAAAACAATACTAGGCTATATCGTTCCCAAAAGGACAACTTTCTGCTTGGTAGAGACAAATCTATACATTGCAAAATTTCATCACTTCTGAAAAGCATGACAGAATATTGATTATCAATAATTCGACTCTCCGCCAATGCAGTTTCAATGCTACCAGCCAAATATAAAGAAGGATATCCCAATATGCTATACCGATAGCTACCACAACTGTTTCTTAACTCAAAAGGTGTATGAAACAAATCTTTCTGTGCGCTTAGATTTCGTACACCACGCACACGATAAAGAGGTCCAAGATATTGGATTTGTGGAAGAGTCTTCAATAAATGGAAATTCTTATCAGCAAAGGTATGTTCCAATATCCTATAAGCCATATTTGGAGAACCATAAAAATATGCACTTAGTGATTTTATTATTGAATCCATGAGCATTTTACATTCTGCAACTAAATCAAAATCGACCAATGGCCCACTATTATGGTTTATAAATACACTCATACAACTATTGACAAACTCCCACGTATCAGAATCTATATTTTCTAAACACTGGAGATATCGTTGAAAAAAGTTTTTATAAAAATCAATTAAGCTACCAGTATAATTAATATACACATCAAACGGGGGAGCCAAATCAGCTATTGCTCCTCCTGCTAAAGCATTAGCAAAAGTATCAAAAGGCTGTCCTTTCATCCTAAGCCAATTGTCCAAATCCTCTTTGCTCATTTGATGTAACAATTGTTCAAATTCAGTATCTGTCATAATCTTATCTCCTATTATTTAGTTTATTAACATGCAGCCAAAGTTACACCTTTTTCTTGAAACCTCCAATAAAATCGCAAGAAATCTGCAAATTTTCAGCCAATTGTCCCAAATCAGTAATCTATAATCCCATTATTGTAAGCCCACCCTAAGCAGTCTACACCTTTAGCAAAGCACCCATCCCGCACAACATGGCGAGGGTACAGACAGTACTCTAGGAAAATTATCTTTTCCTTTTAATATCAGTTTCTCCTTATAAGCAGAAAACTTATATGTTCCATTCAAACATCTGCTAGCTATATCATCCAGTTCTTTTGCATAATGCTTCCAAAAGGTTGTAGGCGTTAAGCCATCAAGCCCTCCTCCTTTTTTGCATTTCAACTTCTCGTTATAAAATCGAGTAAAATAAACCGGATTAAAATAATCGGATACCATCTTCATTTCAGTAAAGTTCATTACCAAATTTTACTTTATTGGAAAACTATATGATAATCTTTGATAATATCGAAAGCTGATAACATTGTTATCGAAGTCTCTATAGAATGCTTAAAGTATTTATATGTCGGTTCTTCATATGTCAAAAATATAGTCTTCACTTCATAGGATTCGTCAATGTCCTTATAATAGAATTTAAATAAATCCCGGTGTGCCCGACACCATTCATCCCTACGTATAACCTTTGGCAATGCTTTCTCTATCTTTATGTTTTGTGAGAGCATATCATAAATCGTTCTAGCACAATAATAATCCTTTGCCTCAATACACACTATCTTCTTGCGCCTTGAGTCGATTAATAAAACATCAATATCACCAAGATTTTCTTCTGCACACAAAGGTTTACCAGGACATATTTGAACCTCAATGTTTACCTTTAAATCTTCTTCTTCCAATGATTTGAAAAAATCACGCAAATTTTGAGTGAAAAGATGTCCCTTTTTCTCACTTATTTTTCCGATATAATTTCTCATCAAGTTGGAATTATGCTTTATAGTACCAGCATCAACCCTTTCTAGAAGAATTTGACAACTAACATATATGCTCTTGACAGAGTATAATATTTTATCTTCATATAACACCCAAGGTCTTGATGACAATTGTACACTACGATTATACCTTTGCAGAAGTTTTTCACTTACAGGCATTTCTATATAGGCATCTTTTGATAATACAAAATGCTCATAAAACATTCGAAATTGCTCTGCATGAAGGCACTCGGCAAGAATTTTTTCTTCAAAAAGATCTTTTGAAATTACTACTATCGGTTCCTTATTATTATTTGCGAAATCAATACTCCTACCTTGAATTTGAAACAGAATCTCAATATCTATACCAAACTCTGCCTTAAATGCTTCTTTGAATTTCTTCTCGGTTCTATCAACTTCATATCTTGGCAATAGCTGATGCTGTCTAACCAGAACTTCCCTATATTCCAATGTGCGTTTACGCAATGTTGTAAAATATGGAATATTTATATCTTCTATCATTTTAGGAAATACGATTCTTCCGTTTTTCAACAATACCATCTCAGAATCAGCTTGACCATTATTCAACAAATCAAAATACATACCCATATTGACAATATGGTGCATGATAGCAAACAACCTATCAAATGTATTAATACAGAATGAGGCTTCATCTGAATGAAAGTCTGATTGTATGATATATTCTATCAGTCCTTGAGACAAGATATTCATCTCTGTATAATCATTCAGATACTTTGCTTGGTTTTTAAATTCAGAACCAATATAGTGATAAGCTTGCGAAATGATATCGTATCGAAAATTTGTTAGACGAGACCAATAAATCATGGCATGGTGTAAAGCCAGACAATTCTCCACCATTTTTGCAGTACTTCCAGTAGATAATATTTGTTTTGCTTCATTTTCCAAATACCCCATTACCTTTATCATTACATCCTTAGATTCCTCTACAGAAAGTTGCTTTTCCTCTCCTTTATAATCTAGGAAGTTTGCAATTTCATCCAAGATTTTATCAGTCCACCTACCACTCAAATAATGGCAAGCTGTCACACCATCATGAACTAATAACGGATTATTAACATTCGCATCTACCACCAAAAAATGGCCATTAGATTCCACAAACATTTCATGAATTAGTTCTTCTGAGATATTTACAGACAAAGCTCCTTTGTTTTGCAAAAGTTTCACAAAGTGTAGAAGAACCTGCTCCTCAATATCTTGTCCACAACTCTTAAAGATGTTTTCGATATCAATTGTTATAAAATATACATATCTATTAGCTTGTCTTATGGAGTCCTTTGCTCCTTCCATAAAGATAACATCAATATGCTGACATAATACTGGTATGTGTTTTACCTTCCATATTGAATACAACCATAAAGCAATACTATGAACTATTTCATAGTTTTCACATTTAGTATTATCGTATTTTATCGTAAGTCTATAATTTCCAAGTTCAATCATAAAGAACATGATTCCACTTGGAGCATATAACGGTGCATATGCTGGTATATCACTAGGAATATCTTGAATATGCCTTACAGGTATGACACGATTAAATAATTCCGATTCAACATATCTAACATCACTCTCTATATAATACCTTTTGCGCATATTTCTTGCCATACCTATTTCTACCATCATATGAGTTGGCATTTCCTCCTGATAGAACGTCTGGCGCCTTTGAATGTAATATGCAAACAAATCTATCTCTTGGGAAAAAGGACTAGCATTAACAGTTTGCTTATCTTGCAGATAATAATAGAGAGTGTTAAGATTTACATCAGGCTGATTTAATATCACAGAAAAGTCATCAATGCTAAAAACTAGTGTATTTTGGGGAGCATATAGAGCAAAATTATCATCTCCAATTTGAGAGTATATGATCAAGAACATAGAGATACCTGTTGACTGTATATATTCTCTCACATAGCTGTCTATAAGTAATTGACATCTTTTTATATCATATTGTTTTTCTGCCAAATAAGGGAATACACAGAATATATTCTCATTATCTTCTCTATATAGCAGGAAGCTTGTGCCTTCAAAATCTATTTTCCCCAATAATCGTTCTGGAACTTTCCTGAGCAAACAAGCCGTCTCATCGAACAACGTTTTTGAGAATCCTTCAGTCAAATTGCCCAACCCACATTCTTCAATAAGAACTTGCTTGCATTTTTGATATGCAGAATGCAAGAGTGCTGATGGACTTAGTAAGATATATCCGCCACTATACTTATAAAATGGAGTTAAGGTAATAGCGTCGCTATATCCTTTTCCAGCCTGTTCGATACGTAGGGCTTTACGCTTAACCTTGAAAGTAAGATTCTCTATATCATCATAAGACAAATTGTATTTATTTACAAGTTCTTCCATTTCTCCCCTTGAAAAACAAAGACAATTCAATTTTACCTCTATTTCTGTACGGTCAGGAATAAAGACGCATTCTTGTTCAGGCACACCAACAGAGTACCTTTTAGCATTCGTCTTTTGAGCAATGGATTGAGATAGACTTAACAAAAAATAGACAACATTCAATTGTTTATTGTCAATTCTCAACAATCTACTCAAATTCAAAAATCTTGTTAATTGGTATTGATAGAATTGAAAAGGACCAGGAAACACAATAAATGAGCCTAATGGAGAACCAACAAGATGAGTGAACATCTGCTCTTGAGGGTCTTCAATCTGAGTTCCATTCTCTATAATCGAATCCAAGGCTTTCCAATTCAATTTGTGATGATGCTTCAAATCAATGATAGCCTGTAAAGAACAAGCCATCAGTCTTTCTGAAAATACAGAATTTTCAGGTAATGTCTGAAGATAAGAAAAGAGCATAAGTACCCTTTCATCACTCATCTGCCGGATATAATATTTTGCTTTCATATTATCATTGTCAGCTAATCAAGGATGATCCCAGGAACATACAAGGTTTCATCCCTATAATTTGTTATTTCTCGTGTACCTTCACCGAAAGAATAACCTATTCCAACTATCGGCTTCTGTTGTATAATATATGGTTGGTGATATTTTTTACTTTTGATTTGTTCCAAAGCTACCTTTGACAAATCTTTGTCGTTCGGTGAATACTTGAACTCCATGATATAAATAGTCTTTGGACAGTTTATAACCATATCGATTCTACCATCGGAAGTAGCCACTTCTGATAAAGGACGCATACCTATCAACGTTAATGCAACATGGAAGAAAGAATGGAAATATCCCTCATTGAATTTCTCTTTATGTATAAGATAGGGTATGCTCTTTATGATACTATTTAGCAGACTAATGAACTCTTTGACATCGCCATTATACAAGCTTTTCTTAACTTGTTGATATGGTATTGGAACATTGTCATCGACTAATATAATGTCCAAGCATCGATTTGACATCTCAATAATCTCATTAACCATATTAGCAATATCAGTAACAATAATGTCAGTTTGCTCCTTATTGTAGTTTGTCTCAATAAGATAATAGTTGTCTCGGAGATATTGAGTGAAATTCTGAAGAAACTGAGCGAATTGATTGATAGAAGAAAACTTTGAAGGAATCAAGTGTTGTTCTTTATCCATACCCAAATGATCTTCAATAATTCCCATAATGGAATTTAGGTAATCCAAAAGTTTTTCACCTTGTTTCAATCTATAGATACCTGTTCTTCTATCCCGATGAATGGATGTATAGACAAAAGACCAATGTTGCCATCGTGCATCAAGCCATTCGCTTACATATTCAGATAGTTCATTTTCTAATTTCTTTATTTGCATTCTGTCTATTTCTTATAGAAGAGAAAACGGGCTACTAAGCTCCATCCCCGAAAAGTACCTCTTCATAAAAGGGGAGAGTAAAGCCATTCGCCCGATATATCGTTATTTCTTATTCTTTACCCTCCAAAAGAAGTGCCAAGTTCTGAAGATTGGCTCACTTAAAGCCTCAGCAGGATAATATCTAACGAAATGCATATTTCTCCAAATCTTCAGGAAATACTTCTTCCCCGTACTCTGATGCGTAAACCCGCCATATTTGGTGAAGTGACGTCCAAAGTTGCCGCCCTCAAGAATCTCTGCCAGCAACAACTTTCCACGCTTTTCATCCATCGGAGCTATCATCTTCTCCTCAGGTAATCCCAATGCCTCATGCAGCACATACATTACCGCCCCTGCAAACTTCCACAATCCAAGATATTTCAATTCTCTCTGCAAAGTATCCCTAACCACCAATAACTCATCATTATTCACTATATAATAGTAGTCAATGATTTGCCTCATTCCAATCCCTTCATCAAAGAAATGGTGATATAGATGCGTCAGCTGATAAACAACATTAAATGCCGTCGTTGGTATAGCAATATCCCCTGCCCCATCGGGCAGGCTAACAACATTTGAGCATTGCAGATCCGCATTCCTTCGAAACCATTTCTGCAACCTGGCATGATAGATAGGATTATTCATGGAGCAAGGAAAGAAATGCAACTCAACAGGCACACCATCCAAGGAAGTCTCCAGATGCTGCAGTCTGATATTATCCCCCAGTTCAAACTTCTTTTGAGCATATTCCATAATCCTCTCCCTACTAGCATCAATCCAAACATCAATATCCCCAGGATTACGAGAATACGCATTTGGATACATCAAGGCATTGCCTTGTCCTTTCAAGATGCAGCATCTGAAGCCATCCTCCCTCAGCATCGAGAAGAGTTTACACACCGCAGCATTCACCTTCATGTTCTGTCGGCGAATTTGTTGCGACACTCCCATCCAAGTCATCAGCAGTTCCCTCTCAATTGGATTCCGCTTCAACTCTTCAGGATATTCCTTCCCCAGTCGCTCGATACCATAAAAACAGAAGCCAAGAAGAGATTGCTTAGAAGCAAAGGAGTATAGTTGTTGCCAGTTCATATCGACTACAACATTATTCATATCCACCTTACCCCCAAGGCTGTATTGCAAGAAAGCAAAAATTAAGGTTATCTCATTCATTAAACAATTTCCACTTATCAAATTACTTCAAGAATCAGTCCAATCCCAATGCACTTCTAAAATCCGAATCATTAAAATAAGGTCTTAAAACAGGCCATTTTACAAGTCTATATTTAAGTAAAGCCTCACTTTTTTTCAATTGTCTTATACATCTCAACATATCATTCTTTTCATTAAGCAATGCATGCGCAGAAATCAAAACTCTTTTCGAGAACCTATTCTTATTCCTGAATATTTTCTTATTGATTTTATCTTTCATTTCTGCTATATTTTTTTTCTGATAGTGCATTTCAGACATGAAATAATTTATGTAAATTACTCCATCAGCATACTCTGGTTTAGAATAATAATCAGATATAAAATAGTAAGCTTTTTGATATTCTTTCTTTTGTAATAAACAATAAGAATAAGTGCATATTTGGTCTAACGTAACTGGATTATCTCTCCAATGATTTTCCAATAATGATAGAACAGCATCATAATCCTCTATCGTTTCATAATAATCAGTTTTGTCTTCCAAAGTTGGATTACTTAATTTTTCAAAAGCATCTTTTATTTTAGCTTTATTATTTGTATTAAAATAAAGTTTAAACAAGAATTTTCTATAATAAATCTTCTCGTTAATATCACTCAATTTATCCAACTTAGCTAAAACTTCTTTTTCTACTTCATCAACATCTCCAAAGAAAGCGACTCTAACCTCCATGATAATATGCTCAAACGTAATAGAAGGAACAAACTCTTTCTTATATTCTTCAACTTCTCGCCGATAATCTTCCTTATTACCATTCTTCTCATATAAAGACAATAATGCCACTAAGCATTTTTCATACTTCAACGGAGCGTCAGCCTCCCTATATAAAGCACATAATTCCTTTAATATTTGTATTGCCTTATTTTCATCCATTGAAAGATAAGAATAATACTTCGATACAACTTGACCATACAATACTGTCCCTTTTTTTACATGAGTATCAATAAACTCTTTTATTTCTTGTTTTACTTTTTCATAATCACTCTCCTTAAGTTTGATAAGTGATATCATTCTCATCAAAGCTTCATTTTCTGGAGAAGGATTCAGTTCCAAGGACTTAGATATACATGTCTTTATATCGTCGAGCAATTTTGAATAATTATCAGCAAAACACATATCACGTGCATAATCTAGCAAATATAGAGCCTTTTTATTATACAAGTAGAAATCTGAAGAGAATTCATTTATTGCCCTTTCCAAGAAAAACATTTTGGATTCATGTTTCTCCATTGCATAGAAAGCATCAAGATAATAACCTTCTTGTTTAGAATCTAAATTTATTAATTCAAGATAGGTATTTCTGAGTTCCTCCTTTTTATCAAAGAAGAAAAACTTTAATGTTTTTGCTTTTAATTCCAACAAGCGACATGCGTATTGAGTTTCACCTTTTTCCTCCTTATATTTTTCATCTATTTTCAGAAGTAATTCTTCGCATTTCTTTTCTTCATACAAAGCGTTCAACTCTGCCAAGACATCACGTTCTTTCCCACTTAATTTTCTAAGTTTACTTTTACGCTTAGGTTCATCATCATCGACTTTTTTTATACTAATATATTTAAAAAAATCACTAACAATGTTAGAATTGACGATTTTATTAAGATCATCAATATCTTTTTTGATAAAAGGATTCTCCTGTAAAGATTTGATATATTTATTATTTGTCAACTTGCCAATAAGTTCTTTATGATGCTCACTACTAAGCATTTTCCTATTTATCGGCAATTGTCCTGTCAACGAATGATTCAGAGTAGACATCAACTCATCAAAACCTTTTATTGGCACATAATAAACCCTATCTTTCCATAATAAATGCCTCAGGTCATCACTCAAATTAGTTTCATCTTCACGAATGCACCAATAAATACCATGCTTAAAGTACTCATTACTTTGCAGGAGCATAGACAAAATATCCATAACAGATCTGTCATTGCCAGCATATCCAACAACAACCAAGCCATGATCTTTAGCAAATTCTATGAACTTTCGTTTCATGTTATCGTCTAAAGATTCCGTCTCACGCAAAGAACTCTTAATGTCATCAAAAAGATAGTCACCATGCAGTTTTATAATTTTAGGACGACTAGAGGTAATTGTTATACTAGATATTGAAGAGTCATGTGCACAGACAATAGGTCGCTCCGGTGAAAAACGATAAAAAGCCTCATTCAACAAATCATCAAAATTTGTCGTAAACACAGTATTAAAATACCTTTCTTCTATCAACTTAACAAGATACGCATAACCGATAGATGGGTCTTTCTTTGCAACCTGCTTTTCTACAAAAATACGACGTTGACGTGGTAAATCATATTTTTTTTGAAACAAAGAAGAATATGGATTTCGGCTATCATACCATTCATACTGGCTTTTCCAGAAATCATCTTCACTCATTCCTTCAGTATTCTCAGACTCATAGATTTCTTTTTTCCATTTTTTGATGAGATCACCACCCGAATCTATACCTGAAGTAACAGAACATCCTGCACCTATCAAAAGTGTATAATTGGAAGTTTCTTCACATTTGTTTGAAAGAAAAGAAATCAAATCTTTTACGGTTCTTTTCTTATGTGCCAACTGTCGTAATGTTGAATCAACTATTTTTTCATCCATAGCAAACAATTATTTTATAGAAGTATCACCAATAATTCCATCTAACTTAAACTGATGAAAGAATTAATGACATATTGATATTTATAGTAATCTATGACCATAACTATTCCCAAGAACGCACTTTATGGATACCACCTATCCCCAGGCGGTCCCATCCCGCACAACATGGCGAGGGCTTTGATGCCCCGCCAACCTTAGAGCGTAGCGGTTCCGAGCGACGAGGAGGAGCGGTTACATCCCTTGCCCTTTTGGAAAGGGCGAGGGCTTGGGAGTGGGTTAAGGCCCCTCCCTCAAGGGAGGGACAGGAGGGCCTATTTACAATACATCTCCTCGTAATACTTCTGATACTCCCCAGAAGTAACATGATCCATCCATTCCTGGTTCTCGAGATACCACTTTACGGTTTCCTCGATACCCTCCTCAAACTGGAGAGATGGCTCCCAGCCGAGTTCCTTCTGCAGCTTTCTAGAGTCAATAGCATAACGCATATCGTGACCCTTTCTGTCTGTTACATAAGTAATCAAATCCAAGTCAGCACCCTCAGGGCGACCGAGCAATCTATCAACAGTCTTGATTACCACCTTGATGATATCGATGTTCTTCCACTCGTTGAAACCGCCGATGTTGTAAGTCTCGGCAATCTTACCCTTGTGGAAAATCATATCGATGGCACGGGCATGATCTACTACATACAACCAGTCGCGCACGTTCTCACCCTTACCATATACTGGCAATGGCTTGCGATGACGGATGTTGTTGATGAACAGCGGAATCAACTTCTCTGGGAACTGGTATGGACCGTAGTTGTTAGAGCAGTTGGTCACGATGGTAGGCATACCGTATGTATCGTGGAAAGCACGCACGAAGTGGTCTGAGCTTGCCTTGGATGCAGAATATGGAGAGTGAGGATTGTACTTGGTAGTCTCTACGAAGAACTCCTCGCCGTAAGCCTCGTGGTTCTTACCGCTGGATGCCTTGGTAGTGAAAGGAGCAGGAATGCCCTCAGGGTGAGTCATCTGCAAGGCACCGTAAACCTCATCAGTAGAGATGTGGTAGAAGCGCTTGCCCTCGTAACCCTCAGGAAGACTCTCCCAGTAAATCTTGGCAGCCTGGAGCAGAGACAGGGTACCCATCACGTTGGTATGAGCGAAAGTGAATGGATCCTTGATACTTCTATCTACATGGCTCTCGGCAGCGAGATGGATGATGCCATCCACCTTGTAGTCCTGCATCAGTTTCAACATCAGGTCGAAATCACAGATATCACCCTTAACGAAAGTATAGTTAGGCTTGTCCTCAATGTCCTTGAGGTTAGCCAAGTTACCTGCGTAAGTCAACTTGTCGAGGTTGATGATGTGATACTCAGGATATTTGTTCACGAAAAGTCTTACTACGTGTGAGCCGATGAAACCAGCACCGCCCGTTATTACAATATTCTTCATTCTAATCAATGTATATATTCGAACACAAATTACACGAATCATTCAGGAGAAACTATAACCTCTATATTCGTGTTATTCGTAAGATTCGTGTTCAAAAAAAATTAATATTCTAAATTCTTTTTTAATGTTTGATCTTTCTCTTCAAGGATTGAAAGGAGATACTTGCCATAGTCATTCTTCAACATTGGCTGAGCATTCTCACGCAACGTATCACTATCTATCCATCCTTGTGGCGATAAGCAATACCTTCCAAGCAAGCAACCTTCAAGCCCTGGCGCTTCTCCAAGACTTCGATAAAGGTTGAAGCCTCAGAAAGAGAATCATGGGTTCCGGTATCGAGCCAGGCGAATCCTCTTGCCATAGTCTGTACCTTCAGCTGCTTATCCTTCAGGAACTCCTGGTTTACTGTTGTGATTTCCAACTCACCACGAGCAGATGGTTTGATATGCTTAGCCACTTCCACCACCTTATTAGGATAGAAGTATAAGCCCACTACAGCATAATTGCTCTTTGGATGCTGAGGCTTCTCTTCGATACTCAGGCAATTGCCTTGCTCATCAAACTCTGCCACACCATATCGCTCAGGATCACTTACACGATAGCCAAATACAGTAGCTTTGTTATTGATAATATATCATCGGTTTATCAAAGATAGGTATCAGCTGCTTGCTGACACCCTTTGTGATAGGATACAAACGCGTACCGCTACCACCTGCTAATACGATTCCCTTCATATAATTATTATTTATTATTTCAAACCTTGTCTGTCATTATCTTCGAACCAGTCAGCAAGCGCTTCCTCAAAACTCCACTTAAACTGATAACCCTGTAAAAAAACACCTTTCCGCAGGCGGTCCCATCCCGCAAAATATGGCGAAGACCTTTGATGGTCCGCCAACCATAAAGCGAAGCGGTTCCGAGCACCGGAGGGCGGTTACATCCTCTCTCTTCGGGCAAGAGAGAGGCTTGGTGAGAGATGTGGAGCCTTCTTTAATGGTAAAGAAGGACGGGATGATTTTAGAAATCAAAAGGACTTTCAAAGTCCTTCAACACCTCATGTTTCGTATCCTTCTCCGAAAGATTAGCGTGTTCCGTAGGAATGCGCCAATCGATGCCAAGAGATTCATCCAGGATAGAGATACCCCCATCAGCCTCAGGGTGATAGAAGTTATCACACTTATATTGGAATACCGCAGTTTCTGATAATACAGCGAAGCCATGCGCAAAACCCTTAGGAATAAAGAACTGGCGATGATTATCCTCCGTCAGTTCCACCGCCACATGCTTACCGTATGTTGGCGAACCCTTTCGGACATCCACGGCAACATCCAGCACTCTACCCTTCACGCATCTCACCAGCTTGCTCTGGGTAAACGGAGGCCTTTGACAATGCAAGCCACGCATTAACCATAACAGCTCATACTCTCGTCACTTCAAGGTAGAAGGTATTTCCTTATTGTTCGTTATAAAAATAAATTGGTTGGTAATTATCCCAATCAGAATCTGTTAAACCGAATTCTTTCAACCATTTATTCATTTTTATCATATTGGTTTCTACTACATTTTTATCTACATTCAAGTTCCATTCTTCCATATCTTTCCCCATAAAATATGGTTTATAGACATGAAGAATCAGCAATACTGTTGTTTGAAAATTATGAGAAACAAAGAACTTTTGGTATTTATTATAAGTAACTGCCCAAGAGAAATGTCTAATGCACATATCCAAAGCCTGTGTACAATGTTGCATGATAAGATTGGCGATAATCTCATACTCCAACAAGAAGTGGTTGATACCATAAGTACGAACACCCTTCATTAGTTCTGTTATACCTTCTTCTACTTTGTACGACTCTTGATGTATAAGCTTTTCTTGCAAATTATTCTGCCCGGATATACGAAAATAGAGGTGCTCACATTTTTTTATAAGCTCATCAACTTCTTTGCTATCTTCAAAAGTGTTGTAATGTCTTACCAAGAAAAGTTTCATTGAATAAACTTCCGTGCTCCAATCTTGGAAACAGTCTTCATAAAAACGTGATCGTTGAGCCTTTTCCAAAAGAGCCAATTCTGTCTTTATCAGATTAAAGGCTTTTATTTCAGCATCTCCTATGATACGGATATCTCTATCGAATGTATCCACATCAATTGACAGTGTGTCTGAAACGACAATATGCCCATCTTGTTCATTGATACCCGTACTCCAAAGATAATCACTCTCTTCCAACAAACTCAAAGCAAGATTTTCAAAACGCTTGCACTGTCGGGCAACGTGACATACAGCAAGTATCAGACTTGGAGATTTCAGCAGTTTCTTGTCTAAATGTTCCAACCAATCATAGAATTTCCGTTTTGGTATGAAGTTTCTCATATTGAACAGAATAAAGACCTGTGGCTCATTCTTAGTATTGTTCATAAGGAAATATACCTTTCTAATCTGCTCCTTGCTTAATTCTTTTATGTTTTTAGTTGCAGCAATCAATAACACATTATCGTTATGTGTTATATCAGCACCTTTATCTAAAATGCTATCAATTATTTCATGTGAAAACGAAGCATCATTCATATAAACAACCGCTTGTTGGGCAAAACTATATTTTGTCTCATAAAATTCCCTTTCATTTCGATTCCCCAAATTTTTCCTTTTATACAAAGTCATAAATTCTTTCTTCCAATGTTTAGGATGTACACATTTGATGAATGCGGTTGCATAGATATACAACGTGTTTTTTCTTTCCTCTGATAGATATTCTGAACTGCAAGCCCTAAGTATCTTAACGAAAATATCTGGCAATGCTTTTTGTATCGCTTTCGAACTACTGAAACAATACAACTGGGCTACTCGTCTCGAAAAATCTTTATTGGTACATTGAGAAGCTAAATAAAGGCATGGATAAGGATAGAAAGTATAAAGTCTTTCCACAATCCGATAAATACTTTCATTCGAGAACCATCTAGCAAACATATTTCTTGTTACGAATCCTAATTTTACAAGTACCTGCAATAATCGTATGGCTCCCAATGTTACACTGTCAGAACTTCCGAATGTCATTGTTCGTCCGCTACGTCCCAACGGTTTCACCTTCTCTTCTTTTCTTAGCTCTTTCTGTAGTCTCGTGAAATAATCAGAAAGTCGCATGACATCTTTGTTCTTGGAAACAATCTCTTCAATTTTCGATTGTATCGCTTCTGACTTGGCATTGAAGTTTTTATCCCCCCAGAAATATTCATGAAGTCCTAATGGCAATTCCAATGCTACCATATATTCTTGGTCATTGTTATATTTGTGACTTTCATGAACAGTAAGGATGTTTTCCAATTCTTCAACCTTAACTTTTCTTCTCAATGAAGCCTGTATCATAAAGCGAATCGTTTGATAATATTGACTTTGAGGAGTCCAATGTTTAATCAGTTTATAGCATTTCTCAAAATCAAAATTGAAAAGGCTTTGTGTGATTTGATTCAATACTGATTGGGCAGTATTATCTGACTCGTCCGCTTCCCATTCATTATCCAATAACTTTCCTTCATCTGTCAACTGTTTATAGTTATCTCTTAATGAAATGTCAGCTACAGATGAGACAAAGTCTGAAATATAAGCTACTTCATCATCGTCAAGTACAACATCCAAAGGAAGATTATCTTGATTTGCTGCCATCAAAAAGGACTTACAGATACTTTCATCCATCAGTCTCGCCTTGATAACATTTCTAATTCTTTCCAAAAAATAGAAACGGTAATACTCGAATGGTTTTGACAAGAAAGAAAAAGGATTGTCTTTTGTTAGATTCCACACCTTATCAATTTTCTTCTTATCATATACTACCGTATTCTTTTCTTGTAAAGAGTTGTTTGAGTTGAAATCAAAATGTTCCCAAAAGTCATTTGTTATAGACTTGGCAGTCTGCATCTTATTTATATCATCAAAGAATGCTAACAATCTTTCTTTTCGGTCGCTTGCTGTTGGATAGACCTTATATAAATCAACGACTCTTATATAATGATTATGGAGTAATAATTTCTTATCAGGGTCTAATTCCTCGTTATCTACATTGATGAAGTATTTGTTCCAAAAGTTTTCTTCTTTATTTGCGGCAGCTTCTCTATCTACAATATCCTTTACCCAATTTATCCAAAGTAAGAAATTAGGATCATCGCAGGAGAAACCAATGATACAATAAGCGTCTTTTAACAAACTTATACGCATCAAGTCAACAAAAGCCTCATGTTTCTGGTTGTATGAGTCATAATCTTCCTGTGCGATGATGTACTGGGTATGATTATCATAATCAAAGCCATAATCAATGTGTTCATCCATGATGTCCAACGTCCTCAGCGAACCATGAAGTTTGAATATGTTTCGTCTCGCATCACCAATGGTAATGTCACCACTCTTTTTCACAACAAAATATGCATCTTGTTTGTGAGTATTCCATTGAATCACAGATTCCAAAATCTGCTGTCTATATAATGATGTAGCATTATAAACTTCATCTAGAATTTCTTTTTTCGTTTTCCCTTTGCAATCATGAAAATCGTACACCCTCTGAGTCACAGAATTACTTAACATTTGCTCATATTGTGCATTCCAATCCTCTCTCAAATCAGTTATTTTATAGTCATCAGAAGAATGGTCATTTGAGGCTTCCAAATCGCTTCTCAAACTTGCAATTTTTGCTAAAAGTTCGTCAATCTGTTTAAGATTAGAATCACTTTGTTTGATTTCTCTTGCTCGCTCAGAAGTATAAGTTAAATCCCGATATACGTCTAACGCATTGTCATAGTTGAACGTATAGATATTCTTAACCTTCATACTCAACAAAGTTCGGTGAAGGGACACATCTACATCTTTCAGTAACTCTTTGCCTAACTTCAAATCGTACTTTCCTTCCTCATCATTACATATAAGCACAGGTGTACGCTGTTCGATATATACATCAATCGCCTCATGGTATCCCTTTCGTCTGATATACTCACTGGCTATGCCTAAATAGCCATATTTGTCTATTATTTCCCACTCATTCATATATCCAGAACGCATTTCCTTAGCGTACATCTCATGTATCATATCTTGCAAGAGTTCTCCCCATGTAAGATACTTGTCAGAGATATTCTTGCTAAATCCTGCACCTATAATGAATGACATAGAATGTATGTCACTGCCGATTTTCCTTATATAGTTTTTATTGTTGTCCATGTCGTATTTATTTTATTGGTTAGTTGGAACAAAACTTTGTTCAAGCCCCATTTTTCTTATGGAATCCAACCATTCAAACAAGTCATTTTGTTCTTGTTTTGTTGTATGTTCCTTGCTATATGCAGCAGCGAGTAGAGCATATTCTCTTTCTAATGAAGTATTAAATATACCCTTGTCATCAGTATTGATAGACACGGAAATATTGTGAGTGAATTCAAGTTTCAATAGATTTGGAGTTGTATAAAACTTGAAGATAGGATGTCTAATGTAACTGTCTATGTCTCCAATTCTGAAGTTTGATGAAGGATTGCTTTCTACCATAAATCCCTGTTTTTCTATTTCATTCAACATTTCTTCCCGAACAACATCTATAAAAGAGACAAGTCTTTGGGAAATCTTCAAATCAACACACGCTTGTCCTTTTTCTTTAATCTTCTCTGAATGATAAAGACGGTACAAGTTTACAGCCGTGTCATTCTCTCGTGCTTGCTGCATTTCTTCCGTTTCTATTTTGTCGCAAAGACTCCAGAAGTCCTGTTGATTTCTATAAGTACCATTATAACATAGTGGATAATCTCCACGTAAGAGCCATGACTGATAATAGGCATTACATGGGGAATCTACGATGCTCATATTGTACAACTCAGGGAAATACTTTTCATAGAGTTTATCCAACTCTTTTTCTGCAGGAATATTTCCAAGAGCCAAAGCTCTATGTCTTAGCCATACAATATTGTCAACAAGTACCTGTAGTGGCAAGGCTATCCAATTGTTTCTTCTCTTATAATATTGTTGTACATCCAGTCCTAAGACTAAGGCATGTCCTAAGCGGTCTTGTTTAGACCATTCACAGAAATTCATAAGTTCATCTACAGCTCTAAGGCCGTCAACTACATCCAGAAAATCCTCACCAATATGATAGGTAAACTTAATATCTGGTACATGTTGCCGTAAATATCTAAATGCTTGTGAGAACACTTCAGGTCTTGTCTCCAATTCTGCACCCGCAGCATCAAGACCAACTAAGTTCTCTTTGGTATTGGTCGCAGAACGTTTGAATTTTCCAATAGCCAAAGCCGTATTTTTTATCGTTTCGCGTAGTTTTTTATGTCGATATTGCTGATTCTTACCATCATCCTTCGATTTCGTAAAATGAATGATGAAATATGGAAAGAACTCTGTGATACACTTGGACTTATATTCAATGGAAGTTCTGAATATATCACAAATGCTGTTTATATCTTTGGCAAAATCGTTGTCTTTGGCTGGTACTATACGTATCTCCAACTTTCTGTTTCTGCGGAAGACAAACTGACTAACTGCAGTAAAAATTGATAACTTATGATAAGAGTCACTATTTTTGTATCCTAATTTTTTCGCATTATTGTAGCCTTGAAAGTTCTGCAATCCCAAAACATCATTTGCATGAACAAACTCTTGTCTTATTTGAGTTTTCAATACCAAATATAAATAAAAGAGCAAAGAATAGGATTCGTCACAATTGTTACCGAATATCCGTTTAAACATGGAATACATGATATATCTTTCTCCACTGAAAAAGGACATCATTTGGCAAGGATGTTTCGTGGGAATATCCGTTGGACTGTTTTGCTTGGCATAATCAACTGTGTTTACTCCTTCTTTGACCCCTTGGATTGTAGAATCAATACCACTCAATAAATCCACTAACAGTTTATCATCTGTGCTTTGGCAAACATTAATCACAGTTTGCTTGAATTGATTTGAGTTTCTCTCATCCGTAATGTAAAGATATAGCAACATTCTTATTGCTGCAGCTTTTCCCAACAAGGAATACATTGTCATGTCTTCGGTGTCTTTGCATGCCGAAGGACCATGCTTCAAACATGCAAACGGTTGCATTAGTTTGTTCTTTGAACTTGATAAATTATTCATAAGTCCAAGCCAGTTGATTTCAAAAATCAGACTGGATCCAAAAAGATGAAAATGATTATCCGAGATTGGTCGTTTCATCATTGCGTCCAATCTTCCTTTGTCAGAATCAATGACAGCCTCCCAAAGGAAATTCTCTCTGTCTTGTTGCTTTATAATGTCATTAGAAGCAAAATATGCTGTCGTGAAAAGATCTTCTCCAAGACAACAGGTAACATCATGCCATCTTGACACTGAATTAAATCGACATACTATTTTATCATTTTTCCCTAATTTCAGTATTTTTGAAGAGAAGTTCAACACGGCATTGAAAACAGAATTGGTTTGACTATAATTTAACCCATCGCCACCATCACGCATCCAATGTTCCTGAAAAGATTTGTAGAAACAAACAAGTTGGCTTAAGCTGTAGTTTTTCAAAGAGTTTGTATAGCTTTCCTCAAACCAATCGTATGAAAAACTAACATCTGCCCTTTGCACCTTGTTCCTGTTGAGACTATTGATAATCTCCAGCCAACTCCTTCTCAAAAACAGCATCTTAAGCGTCTGTCGAACTACTTCCATCTATTTTAGCTTTGGCCATTTCGTTAATACGTTTGGCGATTTTCTCAATTTCTGTTTTAGACAGTTTGTCTGGGAACTGCGCAAACACTTCATCAAGAATTGAAATATTTTCCTGCTTTACGAATATAGGATAATGTTCTTCTATATATTTTCTGACAGTATCTGTTCTATTCCCCTCAACCTGTCGCCCTTTTATCAAAGCCTTGACGTCAATAGAAGTAGAACTCTGATAGCCTATATCGTAAATAGCCTTAAACCATCTTGCTATACTGTAATCTTTTGCATTGAATATGCCGGACAACACCTTGACAAACGAAAATTCCAACTCATAGTAGTCTTCCTGGCCGTTGTCAGTCCTATCGTATGTCATTCGTTTATATGCCGACAACTCCATGAAATAGTGGGAGAAAATATCAAATTCCGAAGCTTTGGAATAGCTAATCTCTTTCTGATATTCAATCAAGTCCTCCAAAATCTCTGCATTACGAATACTTGCCCAGGATAGCCATTTGTGATTAATATCTTTGGTATTATATTCATCTCCGTCCCTATCCCTTATACGCCTATCCGTCAAATCCATAATTTTTGAATAGAACGATTTCTTTGCATCGTCGTTTTGCACTTTCTCCAAGAATACTTCTCCATTGAAGAAACGGTTATAACATCTCTCAATGTCAACTATATTGCACATAAATGAGTTCAAGTCAAACAAGGCGTATTTTCGATTCTTTAGATCATCCGCATATCTCACAGATGTAGTCTTGCGATAACCTAATTCAAGAAAGCCTGAGGCTTTATTCTTTCGGTCTTTTGTATCAATGAACCTTGATATGCAAAGCATAAAGAATTCCGCAAGCATAATTACATTTTCGTCTATTTCGTCAAAATGTTCTATACACTCACTTATCAATATATTCAATTGGGTGAGGCTTATCATTCTGACAGAACGTGAACGAGTATCAGAAGAAGATGCTGTCTTTGGTAGAATATCCGTAATGATAGAATTGACAAACGACCCACCCACTAATTTCTCGTAGTTTGAAAGTTCCAGATTTTCAAAAGGGCTCAATCCAATGACTCTTTCCTGTTTTTTTTCGACATTGGTCGAACTTTCCGTTCTCTCGTCATAAAACTCATAAAGACGCATGGAATAAATAGACCGAATCATAAAGAGAAAATGTAGCTTATCCACAGGTTGGTCTTGTTTCTCTAAATAGGAAATAATCGCCATGACATCACCTAATGATATATTATAAACCACATTGCTTTCATTTAGAATGTTGGATATTTCACTATTCTCCAATGCAACATCACGTTTTAAGAAGAACTGCTTCTTGATGATTCTCAGAGCTGCGGCATTAAACAAGAATGCATCTGTCACTTTTAGCAAATCATATATACAATTAGTTTGGTCAGTATTCAGGTTATTGAGAATCCAGTTCTCGAAGAAATATTTTTTAAATTGCTCTTTATTGTTCGCTTTATTGCTTTCAGACATACCAACCAATAATTTCAACAAAGAACGTAACTCTCGCAAGTTACGAGGAACGATATAGCTTGTCTTTAACGCAGTATTGTAGAATAAATACCGTGTCTTCCTAAAGATCAATTCAGGAATAGCCATTCTGACACTGCTAAAAGTTTCCGTTTCTCCTTGAATACTTTTAACCGACAATTCCCAGGTGAGAAATTCTTGTGCTGTAGGCATAAAGATTCTTTGGTCAAATGGTATCAGCTTGGTAAGATATCTTTCTACCATCTCATCTATGACACCTTCTGAAACCTTTTTCTTTTCCAACAATACTTCGTATTCTTTGGTATATTGCTGGCGTTTAAGCATGGCCAACTGATCGAGTTTGATTGCTAAAAGGACGATTACATTAGGTTGTACCAGGTATTTTCTTATTTGCTCCACCATGATCGTTGCTTGGCTTGTATGAAGGTCAATGTCATCAATCATAATAATTAGTTTGCCGTTAGGCTTACCTATATATTTCATGAAAATTGTAACCAACTCTCCAAAATTAGCTCTTAGATTTACTGCTGCAGACAAACTTACCAATTGTTCCAAGTCGTCGTATGGTTTTTCTGCATCAGATGCGAGAAGACAATTGAAGTCTTTCTGTAAGTCTGCGAACTTTCCCAAGAGGACAGTTCGATCTAAGCTATTCTTGGGCTCTTTAACTTTTTGATATTCATGGTACAATGATGCCAACACCTCTGCTATGATACCATGGTCCTCGTCAAAGAATGAAGGGTCTATCAGTGAGAGTTTATGGAAAGAACAATTATTCACTTCTTGATAGTTGTCTAAGAAACTATTTTCTGATTTGCCTGTCAATTCATTGGCTACAGACAACATACAAGAAGTCTTGCCTGCACCTCTTTCTCCAATAAAGGCAAAGATGTTGTTAAACGGTTCGTTTTCCTCGTCATCTTTAGTTCTTGAAACTTTCAAATAAGACGAAAGACTGTCAAACGCATTTTTATATTGCTCAGAAAATAGAGATTCCTTAACATTCTGTTTGGTGAGTTTCTCTATTACAGGTCTACTTTCTTGACCAATGTTGAAATATAAATGCTGACTCATATTTTGTTTAAAATTATAATGTGTTACTACACATAGTTACTAAAAACGGGCTACTAAGCTCCATCACCGAAAAGTAGCTCAAAAAATGGGAGAGGGATCCGTTCTTCCATATATCTATTATTTTTTGTTCTTCATCCTCCAGAAGAAGTGCCATATCCTAAACAAAGGCTCACAAAGAGCCTCACCAGGAAAATACCTCAAGAGCCTCATATCCCGATACACCCTTTGGAGATTATGTCCAAGCTGTGACCTACCAAACCGATTCCGGGCATCATGCCTTCCGAAGTTCCCGGCTTCCAGCACTTCATTCAGCACAAACCTACCATACTTCTCATTCGGAGGAACAATAAGGCGAGAGGCAGGCATGCCGAACACCTCCTGCATGATATACATGATACCCCCGGCAAACTTCCACAACCCCAACTCCTTCAATTCCTTCTGCACCCTATCGATAGCTGCAGAAGAATTGGCAGCAAAAGAAGAGCGAGCAGCAGTTGCAGAAGTCATATCCCCAATAGCATCCCGGCGGTCCCATCCCGCACAATCTGGCGTAGACCTTTGATGGTCCGCCAACCTTAGAGCGTAGCGGTTCCGAGCACCGAGTAGGGCGGTTACATCCCCGCTTCCTGAGGAAGAGGGGCTTGGGGAAAAAGTGGAGCTCCCTTTGGAAAGGGAGACGGAGGGATTCGAAAAATTTTGATAGACTTTATAAAAGTCGCAAAGAACATAGTAGTAATCCAGAAGCTGCCTTAACCCAATCCCCTCATTCATCAGATGCGAGTAGATATGAGTCAATTGGAAGATGAGATTGAATACCACCGTCGGAATCGCAATCTCCCCTTGCTCCCCCAACATCACCCGATGCGAGAACTGCTTCTCCTTCACCCTCTCATAATATTTCTGAAGCTTTCTGTTATGCCAGAAGCGCAGCAGGAAGCTAGGCCGATAATGCACTTCAACCTCCACACCCTTATACGATGGGAACTCGATGTGGTGATAGCACGCCTTTTCATGAGGCGAGATAGAGCGGACAAAGGAGATAACCCGTTTATCTCCACCTTCCACCCAGATATCAATATCACCAGGAGTCCGGGAATAAGGATTCGGATACATCAATGCATTTCCCTGCCCTTTCAGGATACAGGTTCTGAATCCCTTCTTCCAGAACCACTCAGAAACCTGAATGGCAGCATCGTTCAGGCGCACATTCGCTTTCTCCAACATCTGGCTTTCCGCCATCCATTGGAGTAGCAACTCCTTCTTCATCCCTACATGTTCCGCTGGCAACTTCTTGATACCATCAAAGAGAATACCCACCAGACATTGCTTCTTGGCGATAGCATATAGCTCCTTCCAATCCGCCTCCTTCAAGGAAGAAGGTATTTCATCAGCAGAGCCAATGCAGAATCTTAGGAAATCAAAGAAAATCTGAAGTTGTTTCAACATAAAAATGTATTTTTTACGCATGAATTATGAACATTCACACCATCACTTCTTTCAAAGTGGACTCTATATTATATGATTTTTTCCAGTTCCCCAACAAACTTCTGAGTGTATTTAGTTGCTCCTGTGCGATTCATGTGCACAGAATCATAGAAGTAATCCATGTTGTTCACAAAATCATCATCACAATAATGATTGATTAGAGGAATTTGATATTCTTTACAAATCATTTTTAAAGGTCTGTAAATATCATCTTTGTGAGTGTCATATCGTGGAGAAATCGCAAACACCAACTTTGTACCATTCGCTTTACAATCCCTAGCCAGTTTTTTCAGATAATACAATTTCAAAGAATCATATTGGTAAAATTCTTTTTTATCCTCATTTTTATTTGGCACATATGCCATTTTCGAATCCACAGGTTTATAGCCTTTGTCATCGCTTTGTAGAGGATGAATATCGTCAGATATAAGTTGCAACCATTGCGAATTATAACGATAACAATACGACATCATTTTAAAACGCTCTTTCTCATCAACACTCCAAAAGATAGAATCTACAGAAGGTTCATCATAATAATATCTTAACCTTCCTAAGTATGTATTATTATCGCCTGCTATCAAATCATAACCGGAAAAAACATCATAGACAAGCACTTTGGGTGTATATCTTGAACTTAACATTTTATAACGTCCATACATCAAGACGATACCATTGCCATCCATAGAACAATTCCAACAGCTCATTCCAAGACTATCAGAAATAATGTTCGGATCATAATGATGCATACCTCTTGAAGAGCCAAAGATAATACATTCATCTTTCATCTGACGACAGATATAATTACTCAATCCCGTATCTCCTCCCTTTGCATGCGAAACTAGGTATTTGCCTCCCATCCCCACAAGAAAATCCAGAAAAACAAGCCCCACTAAAAACAGAAGAACTTTGCCAACAAACTTTTTCATAACCATTAAAAACTTACATAAATAAATTGACTAGAATCAAAGACTCCACTTAACAAAATGAGTAATAGTAGAGCATAATACATACACCACCTAATAGCAATTGGTGCTTGAACAAGTCGATAGAATTTCTTTGCCTGAAACTCTCTCATCAGGTCTGCACATACTACGATTCCAATAGATAGCAATGAAAATACTACATCTTTGTTTGATGGTTTGAACAATGCACCATGTTCTGTAAGGATTCTCTCGATAACTCCAAATGCATCACTGATAGTAGGCTGACGGAAGAAAATCCATGCTATGCTTACAAGTACAAAAGTGAGAAGAATTCTTGAGAAACGAATGAGTTTGCTTGAAGTTGTACATTTCTGCCAACCTAGCATTTTTTCTATAATTTGGAACACACCATGAAGAATACCCCAAAAAACGAAAGTCCAGTTGGCTCCATGCCAAATACCACTTACCAAGAATGTAACAAAGATATTCCAATAGTTTCTTCCTTTTGAACATCTACTTCCACCCAATGGAATATAAACATAGTCTTTTAGCCATGTAGAAAGCGAAATGTGCCATCTTCGCCAGAAATCGGTTATGGAAGTAGAGAGATATGGTCTTTGGAAGTTATTGATAAGGTTGAATCCCATCAGCTTACCAACTCCCATTGCCATAAAAGAATATCCAGCAAAGTCACCGTATATCTGGAATGAGTAATAAACAACAGCAAGTAGGCATGAAGTACCTGAATTGAACATGTAATTGTCCAGTACCTTATCAACATACATACCCAGTCTGTCTGCCATCATCACTTTGAGGAACAATCCCCATACAAACCATTTTAGACCTTGCGTTGCCATAGTGGCATCAAACTTTCTGCAAGTCTTGATTTGCGGAAGTAAATCCTTTGCCTTACTGATTGGTCCTGACATAATTTGAGGGAAGAACGATACAAAAAGCATGTAATCCCACCAATTGTGTTCTGCCTTAATTCGTTGATAATAAACGTCCATGAGATACCCCACTGCCTGAAAGGTAAAGAATGAGATACCCAAAGGTATCGCCCAATTTAATCCTGGCAAAATGGGGGAGGCTGTCCGAAAACTTAATTAGGAAAGCAAACAACTGAATTGAA
>ERZ1034626.204-NODE-204-length-42997-cov-6.512901_pt1 | contig 42997 bp, 39 predicted proteins | sample MGYA00520652_ERZ1034626 | MGnify/ENA primary metagenome ERZ1034626 (study PRJEB33766, sample SAMN09781765) | gut metagenome | biome: gut microbiome | host: Homo sapiens | place: Madagascar | study: EMG produced TPA metagenomics assembly of the PRJNA485056 data set... | reverse complement strand
GGAATCAGATGGTCAGAATAACGAACAGGGGAGCTTATATTTTATTTCATTATGATCAAGGTGGTTAAAAAGGAGAGGAAACTATGAAGAAAAAAATCATATCAACATTGCTTTGTACAGCAATGCTCGCAACAATGGTAGCAGGATGCGGAGTTGAAAAGAGTGATGGGGGATCAGACACAGAAGGCTCTGCAAGCTCCGTTGCAGAGATGAAAGGAACCGGTGATAATGAGATCAATATTCTTATTTATGCACAGGATCACGAAAAAGCCGTTTATCAGGAACTAATTGATAAATTTACAAAAGAGCATGCAGATGAGATTTCTACAGTAAACTTTGAGGTAACAACACAGGATGAATACGCAACGAAGATGACAGCTGCCATGACAGCGGGAGAACTTCCGGACATTTTCTATGTGGGACCGGAAGCAGTCAGAAGTTATGTAGATAACGGATATGTACAGCCGTTGGATGATCTCGTAGATGCTACTGCGGTTGACAATCTGTGGCCGGCGATCAAGAGCGCATATATGTATGATGGATCTAATATTGGTTCAGGATCGTTATACTGCCTGCCAAAAGATTTATCCTGCTTTGCATTTGCCTACAACAAAGATCTTTTTGATGAAGCAGGACTGGAGTATCCGGATCCGGAAAATCCATACACATGGGAAGAATTTGCAGATGTGTGCCAGAAACTGACAAAGGATAAAGACGGTGATGGCGAAATTGATCAGTGGGGTGTTGCAAATGCAAATGCATTTGGTTTTACTCCTTATGTATACGGCAATGGCGGTCAGTTCTTAAATGATGATCAGACAAAGGTAGTCATTGATGAAAATCAGAATTTTAAGGATGCTTTCCAGTATTATACGGATCTGACATTAAAGTATAAAGTAACACCAACGGTAGAACAGGATACTGCGCTTGGCGGATACCAGAGATGGCTGGACGGACAGGTTGCTTTTTATGCATGCGGTACATGGGATGTAGCAGCATTTATGGATGATGCAACATTCCCATACAATTGGGATTTATGTGGATGGCCGGTAGGACCAAACGGAGACGGAAAGTCCACAGCATGGCTCGGAACCGTTGGTTTCGCAGTTTCTTCACAGGCAAAGAACCCGGAATTATGTGCAGAGTTAATACAGTCCTTATCAACAGATCTGGACGGACAGAAAGAACTTTGCGGCGAGACATCCGGTAAGTCTTTACAGATTCCAAACATTATGGATTATGCACAGACAACATTTAAAGACAAAGTAAATGATGGAACAATTCCATATGCAAGCAATGTAGATGTTATTTTCGGATATATTGAGGGAAGTGACAAATATAAAGGAATCTTTACGGAAACAACCTACACTTACAACAGTGAATGGTGGGATACTTTCCTGGAAGGAATGCCGAATGTTCTGACCGGAGAAGTTTCCGTAGATGATTATTGTAAACAGGTAGCGCCAAAGATGCAGGAAGCACTGGACAACGCGATCGAATTACAGAACGCAGCAACTAATAATTAAGATTAAAACGGATTGCCCCTGTCATGGGGCAGTCCGTAGGAAAAGAGTGGGCATATGAGCGGAAAAACAAAACAACCGAAACATAAGATGTCGGCAATGGCGAAGAAAGAAGAAAGAACTGCGTGGCTGTTCATCGCCCTGCCTTTCCTTGGATTTTTACTTTTTATGGCTTATCCGATCTGCTTTGCAGTGTTTGCAAGTATGAGCAAGTGGACGGGAATGAACTCTCTGGTGGATAATTTCTGTGGATTGCAGAATTACATCAATATTTTTCATGATGAAAAATTCTGGAAATCTCTGCTTACAACCATTATTTATTTGATCGGTATTCCAATCGGAATGATCCTTGGACTGCTTCTGGCAATGGGAATGAACCGTAAGATTCCGGGAATCCGGCTGCTTCGGACAATGTATTATGTACCAGTAGTATCTTCACTGGTTGCCGTGTCTATTTTGTGGGCATGGGTTTATAATTACGATTATGGATTATTTAATTCAATCATCAAACTTTTGACCGGACATCATGGTCCAAACTGGCTGGGAGATGAGTTCTGGGTAAAAGTAGCTTTAATCATCTTCATGGTATGGAAAGGATTGGGAACTTCTATTATTCTTTATCTTGCCGGATTGCAAAACATTCCGCGTAACTACTATGAAGCTGCTTCCATTGATGGAGCAAATGGATGGCAGAAATTTCGTCATATTACCGTTCCACTGGTCTCGCCGGTTACGTTTTATATTTTAATTACCAGCCTGATTGGCGGTTTCCAGGTGTTCGTGGAAGTACAGGTTATGACGAATAAAGGTGGAACAAACTATAGTGCAGCAACCGTTGTTTATTATTTGTATGATAAAGCATTTTCAAACGGACAGTTAGGCTACGGATGTGCACTGGCAGTTATTCTTGCAATCATCATCTTCATTATCACGGCTCTTAATTTCGCGGGTCAGGATAGATGGGTGAAGACCATGGACTAGGAGGGAGTCATATGAGTTCAAAAAAAGATTTGGCAAGCTCCCGGCTTGTATCAAAAAAAGAGAAAATTTTTAACTGGATTATCTTTGTATTACTTCTTCTTGGTGCAGTTGTAATGGTTTTCCCGTTAATTTACATGATTGCGACATCATTCATGACAAAAAATCAGATTTTGTCCGGTACATTAACAATTCTTCCGGATCCGATTCTGATAGGAAAATATTCTGAAGTATTAAAAAAGGGACAGTTCATAAACGGTATATTTAATTCTCTGAAGGTTGCAATTCCGGTATTGATTATTGGCGGATTTACCTCCTCCCTCGCCGCATTCGGATTTGCAAAAATGAGATTTCGTGGCAAAAATGCATTGTTTCTGGCATTGCTGGCAACCATTATGATTCCGTTTGCGGTTGTCATGATTCCACAGTATGTCATGTTTACCAAACTGGGCTGGACCAATACTCTGCTTCCACTTATTATTCCGGGATGCTTTGGAAATGTCAGTATTATCTTTTTCCTTCGACAGAACCTGATCGGAATTCCGGATGATCTGATGGAAGCAGCAAAATTGGATGGATGTGGATATTTCCGTACGTTTCTTCAGATTTTTATGCCATTGATGAAGGGGGCTCTGGCAACGCAGCTGATGTTGTGGTTTATGGGAATCTGGAATGATTATCTTGCACCTACTATTTTCTTGAGAAGTGAAAAGAACTGGACATTGCAGGTGGTTATCCGTTCCTTCAATTCCTATTATGCAATTCAGAGTGATTATGCTTTGATCATGGCAGCATCCGTAATTGCAATGATTCCGACAATGGCATTGTTCTTTATTTTCCAGAGAATGATCATTGAGTCCATTGCAATCAGCGGTATCAAATAAGTAACAAATTATAAAATTCATCTTTTTCAATCCTCAACAAAATATAAGAAAGCAGTTCGTATAAAAATCGCTTGCGCGATACGGACTGCTTTTGTAGTATTATAACGAACAGACATTTATATATGGTAAAGGAGGCAGCGTATGCCAAAAGAAAATCTGGTGATTGCTTTTTTAAATAAGATGGCAGATTTGATTTTACTGAATCTGATTTTTCTGCTGTGCTGTATTCCGGTTGTGACGATCGGACCGGCAATTACAGCATTGTATGCAGTTTCATTGCGATCGGTACGCTATGGAGATGGGTATGTTATACAGACTTTTTTCCGGTCGTTTAAGCAGAATTTTAAACAGTCTTTTGTGGTGGGAATGATAGGCTTACTTTTTGTGTGCCTGCTTGTTATTGATTTGTTTTTCTGGCGCAATGTGGGACCTGCTTTCATGTCCGTATTTATGACAGTGGTGAGTGTATGCGTAGGCTATTTGGTTTTTATTGTGTTCTTATGGCTGTTTCCGGTGATTGCAAAACTGGAAAATCCTTTGCGTGTGCAGATAAAAAATGCTGCCGCCATGGCGGTTGCCCATTTTTTCCCATATACGCTGTTTGTAAGTGTGATAGTACTGGCGGCAGGCTATATGGCATATACCAGTATCATTACGGATGTGCTGCTGCTTCTGATGGGATTTGCTTTACTTGCATATGTATGTTCATTCTTTTTTTATAAAGTGTTTGCAAAATATATAGACGAGGAACCGGTGGGAGAGGATGACCCATTATATGGAAGCAGAGAGTAAAAAATATGAATTGAAATTTCCTCCCTTTAATGGTAGAATAAATGCATAGTTGCAGGCGTACAACGGTCGATTTTTTGTGCAATATGTCTAGTGATAAAGGCAGAACAGTGGAAGACGGGCGTTGAAATTTTCATTGTGGAAAGCACCGGAAACAACCGTGAAAGCCGAAATGATTTACATAGTATATGGAGGTTTTTTATATGGCAAGATTTACATTACCGAGAGATTTATACCATGGAAAGGGAGCACTCGAAGCCCTGAAAACATTCAAGGGAAAGAAAGCGATCATCTGTGTGGGCGGCGGCTCCATGAAGCGCTTTGGGTTCCTTCAGAAAGCAGAAGATTATTTAAAGGAAGCCGGTATGGAAGTAAAACTGTTTGAGGGCATTGAGCCAGACCCATCGGTGGAGACCGTTATGAAGGGTGCAGCAGTTATGCAGGAATTTGAGCCGGACTGGATTGTTGCAATGGGCGGAGGTTCTCCGATTGATGCGGCAAAAGCAATGTGGATTAAGTATGAATATCCAGACATCACTTTTGAGGATATGTGCAAAGTATTTGGTATTCCGGCACTGCGCAACAAGGCACATTTCTGTGCAATTTCTTCAACTTCCGGAACTGCAACAGAGGTAACGGCTTTCTCCATTATTACTGACTATGAGAAAGGAATCAAATATCCGATCGCAGATTTTGAGATTACACCAGATGTTGCAATCGTAGATCCGGATCTGGCAGAGACCATGCCACAGAAACTGGTAGCGCATACCGGAATGGATGCAATGACACATGCAATTGAGGCATATGTTTCTACCGCAAACTGCGATTTTACCGATCCACTTGCACTCCATGCGATCAAGATGATCCAGAGTGACCTGATCCCGTCTTACAATGGGGATATGGAAAAGAGAGATTCCATGCACAATGCACAGTGTCTGGCAGGTATGGCATTTTCCAATGCACTCCTTGGTATTGTACATTCCATGGCACATAAGACAGGTGCAGCGTTTGCGGATTATGGCGCACACATCATCCACGGCGCAGCCAATGCAATGTATCTGCCGAAGGTTATCGCATTTAATGCAAAGGATGAGACGGCAAAGAAACGTTATGGTGAGATTGCGGATTTCATGAAACTTGGCGGAAACACACTGGATGAAAAGGTGGAGCTTCTGATCGCACATCTGCGCAGGATGAACGATGATCTGAACATTCCGCACTGCATTAAAAACTATGGTGCAGACAGCTTCCCGACCGAGCAGGGCTTTGTACCGGAGGAGGTATTCTTAGAGAGACTTCCGGAGATTGCGGCCAATGCAATTCTTGACGCATGCACGGGTTCCAATCCAAGACAGCCAAGTCAGGAGGAGATGGAGAAACTCTTAAAATGCTGCTACTATGATACGGATGTTGATTTTTAAAAAGAAACTAAGCAAGAAAAGTCCTGCGGTTTTTGTATACCGCAGGGCTTTTCTTTTTTGCAACAGGTGCTTCAATGAACAAATACGAGTGCTGATCAGGCAAAAGCACATTGGGTATATCAAAAACAGAACAAATATGGTAGAATATACGATATGTAATCGGAAAACAGACAGATAAGAAGATGACAAAAAGGGTCTGGGAATGAAAAAGATTGAGAAGAAAAACATAGGAATATTTTTCCTTATGCTGATGACTTTTCTGGTTGTGGTCATCCCTTTATTTATGTTTACGGGTGGGCAGAAGTATTATGACAGGGGTGTCATGCTGGATCGGCATTGGGATGTGACGATAAACGACAAAACATATACGAATGTAACACTCAGCAAATTCACATTTCCCATGACAAATAAGGGAGATGTTGTGACGCTCTCCCATTATATGACAGAACATTACAAGGGTGTGAATCCCGTGCTGCGCTGCGAGTTTATCCATGCAAAAATCGAAGTCCGTATGAATAATACGCTTCTTTATTCATACGGACAAAGAGATTATAAGCAGGGAAAAATGCTGGGATATGGAGTGCATTATATTGAAGTTCCGAATGATTATCTCGGAGAGACACTCAGCATTACATTAACCGTTTCGGAAAACAATGCCTTTAACGGAATCAGTTCCATGATGCTTGGAAATGAAGGGACACTGATACAGGAATCCCTTGTGAAAAACAGAATCCGGATTGCAGTTTCAATGTCTCTGATTTTATTTGGGGTTCTTATGGCATGTGTGTCCATGGTTGCAAGCTTAAAGAACCGGGTGTATGTAAGCCTGTTCTGGGTAGCTTTATTTTCCCTGTTGATTGGGGGATGGACGCTTTGCAATAATAACCTCATCATACTCTTTACGCAGAATCTGAAAGTAAAAGCATATATGGAATACATGTCCCTGTATGCGGGATCGCTTCCGCTGCTTTTATATTTTTATCCGACAGCAGTTCAGAAAGGAAGGAACAGATTTTTCCGTATTTTTTACAAGGGACTTCTGACAGGTCAGACGATATTTATTGTATTTGCGTTTTCCATGCAGGCACTCAACCTCGTACACTTTCCGCAGGATCTGAAAGTGGCACAGATGTTGATGATACTGGAGGTCGTATTTATTATCCTGCTTATCATTGATGATGGCATACACCGCAGAAAGTATAACCATATGCTGCAGCTGGGGATGGTGGGCATTCTGTTTGTGATTTTATATGAACTGGTTCAGTATAATGTACAGAAATTTTTTGTACACTTTGAAGGAAACAAATATAGCAGCTCCGTGTGTTATGGGGCACTCTTTATTGTCGCAGCATTGTTGCTGGACTATACAGGGAAAACATCCCGGGGATTATATAAAGAGGCACAGCAGCAACTGCTTGAAAATATGGCATACAGTGACGAACTGACAGGATTGAGCAACCGGCGCAAGTGCGATGAAGTAGTTGAAAAACTGTTGGATGGAGACGCAGATTTTACCCTGATCAGTATGGATCTGAACCTTTTAAAGTATTACAACGATACCTATGGGCATGAAAAGGGAGATGCGCTGCTGCGCAGTTTTGCATCTGTTTTAAGGGAGGCATTTCCGGCGGCTCTGGCAATTGCGAGGGTCGGGGGAGATGAATTTCATGTGGTGCTTCCGAACCGGGAGCAGGAAGAACTGCGTGAGGATCTCACCTGCCTGTTAAAATGCCTGTATGAAAAAAATGAACAAAACAAAGAACTGCATCTGAGTACAGCAGTGGGGTGCGTGCAGCGCAGCGAGTTTTTGGATAACGTGGATATCCGTATGCTTTATCAGGAAGCAGACCGCCGCATGTATGTACACAAACAGAAAATGAAAAAGAAGAATCCGGAGTTATATCGCCGGTAGGGAGGAAAATATTATCATGAGTGGATATCTGATCAAAGACACGACAAAGGAAGAAAGGATTGCACTGATTCGTTCCTGGCAGGAGCCGGACGACTGCGTGGGAGGAAGCGGCATGGATCTGTTTGATATGTATGATGCCTATATTCGTGGGGAGAAAGAGATTGCAGAGATCAATGGGGAATTTCAGGCATCCTATGTAAAAGACACCGAAGACTTAGAACAGCCGGAGGAAGCCAAATCTACTTCCGGAGAACTGACGCAGCTGACAAAGCTTCATGCGGAAGGTGCGCTTACGGATGAAGAGTTTGCGGCCGCAAAGAAAAAAGTGCTTGGACTGTAGCACACAATAATTTTATTATAAAAATGCAGTGGACGTAGAAATTGTCCGCTGCATTTTTTTATAGAAACAGTTCGTTAACAGGGTACAGTGCTTTTTCCCTGAATCAATATAGGGAGTGTGGTAAAACTCTGAATCAGCAGATCCGGATATTCCAGTTTGCGGATCATCATATTTCCGGCCTGGATACCCATATCATATACGTTGATGTCAATGACCGTTGGGGCAGGATCAATGATGCCTGCATAAGGGTAACAATCAAATGTAAGAAATCCCATGTCTTTTGGAATGGAAAGGGATAATTCGGTAATAGCACGGGAAACCCCAAGGGCAAGAGTGCTGTTTTCACAGACGACGGCCTGCGGAAGAGAGGCACGATCCTGCAATATAGGGAGAACGGCCTCATAGGCTCCGAGACGGGTTGCATTTGTATAACAGATCCTTTTGCTTGGAATATGATGTTTCTGGTTTAACATGCCTTTTAGAAATCCTTTCAGCCTTTGGCTGGAAAGAATGTCACTTTTCCGGCCCGCTACAAACAGTACATCGTAATAGTTACATGCAAGCATATGGGCGGCGGCATATTCTCCTGCCAGTGCGTGATCGGTGTCTATCCAGCAGAGCCGGCTTTCGAAATTGGGATGGCCGATAATAATATGTGGGACGTTGTCTTTGAGGATATGTTGTGCCAGAACTTCGTTAACCGCTGATCCGTGGATAATCAGTCCATCGGCAGAACGGCGCTGTATTTCCTGAATGGCACGTTCGCCCGGATAGGATTCTTCTGAGGTATCCACGAGAGTAAGGGTATAATGGTGCCGTGTGAGTTCATGATGGACACCGGACATAATATCAAACATATGGGGATTCTGGTAGGCAGTACCCTGCCCGAGATCCGTCAGGTAAACAATATTTTTGGCAGCCTGTCTGGCAAAGGAAACGGCACGGGCGTTGGGAACATAGTGCAGCTTATCAATGGCAGCCTGAACGCGTGCAACAGTTTCTGGTGAAATGGTGGTCCAGTGATTTAATACTTTTGAAACTGTGGATTTAGATACACCGGCTTCATTTGCAACATCGGATATCGTTATTGCCATATTTTTTCTCCTTAACAATGTATAAAAATAAAAAGATAGTATAGCGGTTTCCTAACAAAGTCAATAGAAAATGAAAATAAAACGTTGAATATATGCGAAAATATCAATAAACTTAAATTAGTTACAGCGGAAAACCGCAAAAATATTATAATATATAGGAAAACAGTTTCCTAGAAGGGAGAAGACATGAAAAAAAGAATGGTGGCAATAGCTATGGCGGCTGCGATGGTGATGACAACGTTTGCCGGATGTGGGGGAGCAAGGGAAACGGTGGAAACACAAAAAAGTGAAATTGCGGAAAAAACGAGTGAGGACGCCGTAAAAAATCTGATTGCTTCTACAAAAGGAACCGTCAAATTAAACCTGTGGTGTGATGAAACAGAAAGTTATCAAAAAACGATGAAACAATTGGTTGAGAATTTTAAAAAACAGTATGCCCAGGTAAGTTTTGATATTACAATTGGAGCGGTATCTACAGCTAATTGCAAGGATGAAGTTCTTGCAGATGTAGAAAAAGCGGCAGATGTATTTGTGTTTGCAGATGATCAGTTATATGATCTGGAAAAAGCAGGGGCATTACAGAGTGTTGATGCAACATTTACATATGATCCCAAAGAAGAAAATGAGAAAGAGGCAGTGGAGGCAGCTTCCGTGGATGAAACTATGTATGCATATCCTCTTACCGCTTCCAATGGATATTTTCTTTATTATGATTCCAATTATCTTACTCCGGAAGATGTAGCTTCCTGGGACAATCTTTTGGCTGCAGCGCAAAAACAGGGCAAAACAGTCGGCATGGAAGTATCCGGGGCATGGTATTTGTATGGATTTTTTGCGGGAGCAGGGCTTGAAATGTATCGGAATGATGATGGCTCTAATACCTGTAACTGGAATGCTGCGGATACCAAATACAAAGGTGCAGATGTTGCTGCTGCGATCACGGATATTTGTAAAAACAAGGCGATGGTAAATTGTGTGAATGAAGATGCACAGGCTTTTGCATTAAATGGGGAGATGATTGCGGATGTCAATGGAACATGGGCAAGCAATGCGTTTAAAGAAGCATATGGTGATGGATATGCTGCCGCAAAACTTCCTACATTTACGGTAAATGGAGATCAGGTACAGATGGGATCTTATGCGGGATATAAGTTTGTCGGAGTGAATGCATATTCTAAAAATACCGGATGGGCGATGCTTCTGGCAGAGTATCTGACGAATGAACAGAGCCAGAAAACCATCGGTATCGCAACCGGAGAAGGACCTTCAAATATAAAGGCAGCAGCTTCGGAAGAAATTACTTCGGCACCTGCACTTGCGGCATTGACAGAACAGGCAAAATACGCAGATTTGCAGCGGGTAGGAAATAATTACTGGGATCCGGCGGCTGCACTGGGAGAAACATTGGTGGAAGGTACCTATAAGGATGTACAGAGTGTGCTGGATAAAGCGGTTGAAGGTATTACTCAGCCGGCATCCGAATAATGAATGCATATGAGAAGATATTGGAATGAAATAAAAACAGCGTGGGTACAGGGAAATCTCTGGACCCGCCTGTCCCTGCTTGTGATGGGGAGCGGATATTTTGCCTGTGACCGATGGGGAAAAGGAATTTTAATGACATTGATGGAAGTATTCTTTTTTCTCTTTACAGGGAGGGTATCCTGGCAGTATATCAGAAAATTAAATACATTAGGAACCGTGCAGAGAAAGGAAACACTGGATCTTACAACATTACAAAAGACGGTAAATCACTATGATAATTCCTTGCTGATTTTACTTTTTGGAGTGGTTGGGATATTGATCATAGCAGCATTTGTTGCATTATACGTGTCAAATTTTAAAACCGTATTCCGGATGCAGCAGATGAAAGAACATGGGGAACATATTAATACCATGAAGGAAGACTGCCGGGAACTGATAAACCGGAAGTTTCATGTGAGCCTGCTGGCACTGCCGGTTTTGGGGGTAATTCTGGTAAATGTGATTCCGATTATCTTTATGATATGTGTTGCATTTACCAATTATGATATGGATCATCAGCCGCCTACCTATCTGTTTACCTGGGTAGGGCTAAAAAACTTCCGCCAGTTGTTTACATCTTCTGCCACGGTAACGTTTGGGTATGCGTTTATACGTATTTTGTTCTGGACGTTACTCTGGGCACTTCTTGCAACATTTTCAACGTATTTTGGCGGGATTATGCTTGCAAAGCTGATCAATGACCGGCAGGTGCGCTGGAAGAAAATGTGGCGGACATTATTTGTTATAACAATTGCAATTCCGCAGTTTGTTACCCTGCTTCTGGTTGGAAAAATGTTTGGGGATTATGGAATTGTCAACAGTATCTGCAGTAAGACTGGCCTGACGGATCTGCTCAGACAGATCGGACTTGTGGGAAAAGGACTTTCTTATATTCCGTTTTTGACAAAACCGGGATGGGCGCATGTCATGATTGTGCTGATCAATATCTGGGTAGGGGTACCGTTCCAGATGCTGAGTGCGACGGGAATACTGATGAATATTCCCCATGAACAGATGGAAAGCGCGAAGATAGATGGGGCAAATGAGAGGCAGATTTTCTGGAAAATCACGATGCCATATATGTTGTTTGTGACAGGCCCGAGTCTGCTTACAGCATTAATTGCCAACATTAATAACTTTAATGTGATTTACCTGCTTACAACAGATTACGTTACATCCAACATGAATTATGCAAATTCCAATGCAAAAGAAGTAGATTTGCTGGTTACATGGCTGTTCAGGCTGACAAATGATTATTCCAATTATAAAATGGCATCTGTTATCGGCATCTGTGTATTTTGTATCTGTGCCGTGCTGACACTTATTGGATTTACGAGGATGATTGCAGGGAATAAAGAGGAGGAATTTCAGTAAATGAAAAAACAGTTAAAAATAGTTGGAAAACATATGCTGCTGGCTTTGCTGGCATTTATATGGCTGATTCCGATTGTATGGCTGCTGGTAACTTCTTTTAGTTCATACAAAGGCATTAATACAATGCATTTTTTCCCGCAAAGATGTTCTTTGGACAATTACATGCAGTTGTTTTTCCGGCCGGATACCGTTGCCAATTTTCCGGCCTGGTTTCGGAATTCCCTGATTATTGGAGCAGCGACCTGTGTAATTTCCACATTATTTGTGCTGATGGTAGCGTATGCAATGAGTTGCATGCGGTTTCCGGCACGTAAACCATTGATGAGTATTGCGATTATTCTTGGGATGTTTCCGGGAGTTCTTTCCATGATAGCCATTTATTTTGTAATGAAATTACTGGGGCTGACAGACAGCATGGCAGGGTTAATTATTATTTATTCTGCGGGTTCCGGACTTGGATATCTTATCTGTAAGGGCTTTTTTGATACCATTCCGGTTTCACTGAGGGAATCCGCAAAACTGGAGGGGGCATCGGAACTTTCCATCCTCGTAAAAATCGTAATTCCATTGTCGAAACCGATCATTGTTTATACGGTGATAAATGCTTTTCTGAATCCGTGGATGGATTTTGTGATGGCAAAACTTATGATCCGTTCAAAAAATCCGGCAGACTGGACGGTAGCAATGGGATTATATAATCTGGTGCAGAGAACCCTTGTGGGAGATTATTTTTCCGTATTTTGTGCGGGTGGTGTGATTGTGGCAATTCCTATTTCTATTTTGTTTATTATCATGCAGAAGTTTTATGTAGAAGGAATTACGGGAGGGGCAGTAAAAGGATGAAAAAAGAAGCAGTTTTACATGTACCGCTGTCGCAGTTCGCATATGCATATGATGAAAGAACAATTGTCCTGCGGCTTCGGGCGGCAAAAGGGGATTTAAAAAGTTGCAAAGTGTTTTATGGAGATCGTGTGGATCCTAAGCCACAGATAGAAACATTTGAAAAAGAGATGGTTTGTGCGGCAAAAGATGATTTGTATGATTATTTTGAAACTGTTATTCATGACAGATACAGCCGGTTGTGCTATTATTTCCTGCTCTGGGATGGAAAACAGGAACAGTATTATTATGAGCGCGATTTCAGCCGGGATATCCCGGAGAACCGGACAGAATTTTTCCAGTTTCCCTATATAAGAAGAGAGGATATGCTGCATATCCCGCCATGGGCGAAAGATATGGTGATGTATCATATTTTCCCGGATAGTTTTGCAACCGGTTACCGTACCATGGGGAAACATCCGAAGGAACAGAAAATCGTGATGGAAAATGGGGAAAAAGTGATTTCGGGAAACCGGCTGGGAGGCACGTTAAGTGGAATAAAAGCGAATCTGGATTATCTGCAGCAGCTTGGAATTAATTGTATTTATGTAAATCCGGTGTTTGCCGCAAATTCGTATCATAAGTATGATACCATAGATTATTTTTCCATAGACCCATGCCTTGGAACAAAAAAGGAAGCAAAAGAACTGGTGGAAGATTGCCATGCACGGGGCATCCGTGTTTTGTTTGATGGAGTGTTTAACCATTGCGGACCGGATTTCTTTGCTTTCCGGGATGTTCTTGCCCATGGGGAAAAATCAGAATATCTTGATTGGTTTTATGGGATGCAGGCACCGGTTGACTATAAAGATCCCCCAAATTATGAAGCTTTTGCCTATGTAAAAGAAATGCCGAAACTAAATACTGGAAATCCAAAAGTCGAACAATATTTGATTAAAGTCGGAGTGTATTGGATACAGGAGATTGGGATTGATGGCTGGCGGCTGGATGTTGCAAATGAGATTAATCATGACTTCTGGCGGCATTTTCGGGCGGCTGTGAGAGCAGTTAAAAAAGATGCACTTCTTATAGGGGAAATCTGGGAGGATGCACAGTGCTGGCTGCTGGGCGATCAATTTGATTCTACCATGAATTACCGGTTTTCCTATTTATGCACAGATTTTTTTGCAAAAAGGACAATGTGTGCGCGGGAGTTTGATGAACAGATGACCAAAATGATTTACCGGTATCCACAACAGGTGTCAGAGATACAGATGAATTTTCTGGATTCGCATGACATTCCGCGGTTTCTGAGTTATTGTGGCGGAGACCGCAGGAAACTTAGGCTCGCCTGTTTTTATCTAATCATGGGATATGGGATTCCTTCGGTTTTTTATGGAGATGAATGTTATCTGGATGGAAAAACAGAGACACAGTATCGCCAGGGGATGCGCTGGGACACGCCGGACACCTTTGCCGGGGATTTGAAAGAGTGGATCAGCTTCCGGAAGACGCATGAAGCATTGAAAAATGGCAGATATCGTGGCATCTGGATGGAAGACGGAGGATTTTATGCTTTCCTGCGGGAGAATAAAGAGGAAAAAGTTCTGGTTATTATCAATAATTCAGACGAACCATATGTCTGTGACGATGGATTCTGGTGCGAAACGGAACAAAAAATCTGTGGGTTCGTATTGGATAAAGTAAAACAATTGCCTGCAATGCAGGGAAAACCCTTCATTATTAAAAAATAGATAGTTCAAAAAATGCTGCCTTACATGTAAAATGCAGGGCAGTATTTTTGTGCAATTCTTTTAGTGACATATGAAAAAACCTGTGTTACACTGACCGTACAAGTAAACATACATGGTACAACTTTAGTAGAGAAGCCCGGACAGGCTGTATCTGTTTTTTAAGAGGGGATATACATTATGGAGAGTATCACAGGAGGAAACACACCAAAATATCAGGAACTGACGGAACAGCTGCGTTTGCAGATCGTCTCCGGGGAGATTGCACCGGGGCAGAAACTGCCATCGGAAAATACGCTTTCCGCACAGTATCAGGTCAGCCGTCAGACAGTGCGCAAGGCATTGGCGATTTTACAGAATGAAGGATATATTTACGCAGAGCACGGGCGCGGTACATTCTGTTCGGAAATGATGCGGCATGCACATCCGTCCAAGAATATTGCTGTCGTAACAACCTATCTGTCAGACTATATTTTTCCCCGTGTGATACAGGGAATTGATGATGTGCTGACCGGCGCAGGATATAGCATTGTCTTAAAAAATACAAAAAATTCACGGACCCGGGAAGCGGAATGCCTGCAGGAAATTTTAAGCAAGGATATTGACGGGGTTATCATTGAACCGAGTAAAAGCCAGATTTTCTGCCGGCATATGAATTTGTACGAACAACTGGAAAAATCGCATATTCCATACGTGTTTATCCAGGGATGTTTCCCTCAGATGAAAGACAAGCCGCATGTGCTGCTGGATGATTTTCAGGGGGGATATATGATCACAAAGTATCTGACGGATCATGGGCACAAAAATATCGTGGGAGTATTTAAGGCGGATGACATGCAGGGACAGAACCGCCATAAAGGGTATGTCCGTGCACTGCAGGAGGCGGGAATTTTGTATGATCCGGATAAAGTGGTGTGGTTTCATACGGAGGACCGTAAAATCCATCCCTATGAAGCAATTCGTGAAATGGCAGGAAAAACGCTTCGTGGGCGGATGGATGCGGTTGTTTGTTATAACGACCAGACGGCACAGCTTGTTATCCGTGCACTGCAGGAGAAAGGGCTGCGTATTCCGGAAGATGTTTCGGTAACCGGTTATGATAATTCTTCGCTGGCGAATCAACAGGGGCTTCGGCTGACAACCATTGACCATCCGCAGGAAAAGCTTGGCGCCATGGCAGCAGAACTGCTCCTTTCCATGATTCAGAACGGAGAAAAAGAGGAAGGGGAGAGTGTTCTCATCCAGCCAATGCTTATTGAGGGAAATTCCTGCATGGAATACCGGTGACGGTTTGTGCAATCTGACCAAAACAGTGCCGGATTAAAACGAAAAAAGACAACAATTTTGTTGATTTTTTGCATGAAAAACAACTTGTAAATACATGCATACAAGTTATAAACTTAGAGTATAAAAACGAACGATATAAAGCATTGATTCTAAGGAGGAACGAGTATGCTGTTAAATAAGGATTACAAATTTTGGTTTTGCACGGGATCACAGGATCTGTATGGAGAGGAATGTCTGGCAAAGGTAGCCCGGCATTCCAAGCAGATTGTAGATGAGTTAAACAAGACAGGCGTTTTGCCATATGAAATCGTATGGAAACCGACACTCATTACCAATGAGCTGATCCGCAAGACATTTAACGAGGCTAACAACGATGAGACATGTGCCGGTGTAATCACCTGGATGCACACGTTCTCCCCTGCAAAGTCCTGGATTCTTGGACTGCAGGAGTATCGCAAACCTCTGATGCATTTACATACACAGTTCAATGAGGAACTTCCATATGATACCATTGATATGGATTTCATGAATGAAAACCAGTCGGCACACGGAGACAGAGAGTATGGTCATATCGTAAGCCGTATGCGTATGGAGCGTAAGGTCGTTGTCGGACACTGGAGTGATCCGGTAGTCGTTGACAAGATCGCAAGCTGGATGCGCACCGCGGTCGGCATCGTAGAGAGCAGCCACATCCGTGTCATGCGTGTCGCAGACAACATGAGAAACGTAGCAGTTACCGAGGGCGATAAGGTAGAAGCACAGATCAAGTTTGGCTGGGAAGTAGATGCTTATCCGGTAAACGAGATCGCAGAGTCTGTTGCAGCCGTATCCCAGTCTGATACAAACGCACTTGTAGATGAATACTACGACAAATATGAGATTCTACTCGAGGGAAGAGATCCGGAAGAGTTTAAGAAACATGTAGCCGTACAGGCGCAGATTGAACTTGGATTTGAGCGTTTCCTGCAGGAAAAGAATTATCAGGCAATTGTTACCCACTTCGGCGATCTCGGCGCATTAAAGCAGCTTCCGGGACTTGCCATCCAGAGACTGATGGAAAAAGGTTATGGCTTTGGCGCAGAAGGTGACTGGAAAGTTGCAGCTATGGTACGTCTCATGAAAGTGATGACCGCAGGCATGAAGGATGCAAAGGGAACATCCATGCTCGAGGATTACACCTACAATTTAGTAAAAGGAAAAGAAGGAATTCTTGAAGCACACATGCTTGAGATCTGCCCATCCATCGCAGACGGTCCAATCAGCATCAAGTGCCAGCCTCTTTCCATGGGCGACAGAGAAGATCCTGCAAGACTTGTATTTACATCCAAGGAAGGACACGGAATCGCAACATCCCTCATCGATCTGGGCAACCGTTTCCGTCTCATTATCAACGATGTAGAGTGCAGGAAGACAGAAAAGTCAATGCCGAAACTTCCGACCGCAACCAACTTCTGGACTCCGGAACCGGATATTTATACAGGCGCAGAGGCATGGATTCTTGCTGGCGGCGCACACCACACCGCATTTACCTACGACCTGACTGCAGAGCAGATGGGTGACTGGGCAGCAGCCATGGGCATTGAGGCTGTATACATTGACAAAGATACCAAGATTCGTGATTTCAAGCGTGATCTGATGCTTGGAGAGGTATTCTACAGATAAAAGATATGTAACACCTGCTTTTGTAAAATGCAAAGGCAGGTGTTTATGGCAGAAAGAGAGGTAGAAACAGTGGGAAGAAAAGACGAGATCGTGTCCGGGAAAACATTTCTCGGAATTGAATTTGGCTCCACACGTATCAAGGCGGTACTGACCGATGCAAATCATACACCGATTGCATCCGGCAGTCATGAATGGGAAAACCGCCTCGACCACGGAATCTGGACCTATACCATGGATGACATCTGGGGCGGTCTGCAGGACTGCTACCAGAATCTGAAAAAAGACGTAAAAGAGCAGTATGGCGTGACACTGACAAAGATCCGTGCGATTGGATTTTCTGCCATGATGCACGGATATCTGGCATTTGACAAGGCTGGGGAGCTTCTCGTGCCGTTCCGTACATGGCGTAATACAATCACAGAGGAAGCAGCAGCCGCACTGACAAAGGAATTTTCCTATAACATTCCGCAGCGTTGGAGCATTGCCCATCTGTATCAGGCAATGTTAAACAAAGAGGAGCATGTGAAAGACATTGCATTTTTCACCACGCTTGCAGGATTTATCCACTGGAAACTGACTGGGGAAAAGGTACTCGGCGTGGGGGATGCATCCGGAATGTTCCCAATCGACAGTAATACAAAAGATTATGATGCAGCAATGCTCGATAAGTTTGATGCGCTGGCAGAACCATACGGCTTTGACTGGTCACTCCGTGACATTCTGCCAAAAGTTCTTGTTGCCGGAGAAAATGCCGGAATGCTGACCGCAGAGGGCGCAAGGCTTCTCGATACCGATGGCGAACTGGAAGCAGGAATTCCGGTATGTCCGCCGGAAGGTGATGCCGGAACCGGCATGGCAGCGACCAACAGTGTAGCTGTCCGCACTGGAAACGTATCCGCAGGTACTTCCGTATTTGCAATGATCGTACTGGAAAAGGCATTGAAGAATGTGCACACCGAGATCGATCTGGTGACCACGCCATCCGGAGAGGCGGTTGCCATGGCACACTGCAACAACTGCACATCCGATCTGAATGCATGGGTCAACCTGTTTGAAGAGTTTGCAAACAGCTTTGGCATGAAGATTGACAAGAATGAGCTGTTTTCCGTTTTATACAACAAAGCACTTGAAGGTGACGCAGATTGTGGCGGTCTTTTAGCATACAACTATTTTTCCGGAGAAGGAATTACCGCATTTGATGAAGGAAGACCTCTGTTTGCCCGCACACCGGATGCAAAATTCAATCTTGCAAATTTCATGCGCGTGCATTTGTTTACGGCACTGGGCGCATTAAAGGATGGTCTGGATATCCTGCTCAAAGAGGAAGGCGTACAGATCGACAAGATGTATGGGCACGGTGGTCTGTTTAAGACTCCGGTAGTCGGACAGCGCATCATGGCAGCAGCCATCGATACACCGGTTTCCGTTATGGAGACAGCCGGAGAGGGCGGCGCATGGGGTATCGCGCTTCTTGCAGCATACATGGCACAGAAAGAAGAGGGCGAAAGCCTTGCCGATTATCTGAGCAAGAGAGTCTTTGGCGGTCAGGAGGGCGTGACGGAAGATCCGGTTCCTGCCGATGTGGAAGGCTTTGACCGGTTCTTAAAACGCTACAACGAAGGGCTTGCAATTGAGCGTGCAGCAGTAGAACATTTATAAAATAATAGTTACAGATAAGAAACAGGCAGAATCCGTCGTTTACAGCGGCGGATTTTGTGGATATAGAAAGGACAGAAAGCATGTTAGAAGAATTAAAAAAACAGGTTTACGAGGCAAACATGGAATTGCCGCGCAGAGGCTTGATCACTTATACATGGGGCAATGTCAGCGGCATTGACCGCGAGAGTGGCTATTTTGTCATCAAGCCAAGCGGTGTGGATTACGATAAACTGACACCAGACGATATGGTCGTTATGGATTTAGAGGGAAATAAAATCGAGGGTGATTTGAAGCCATCATCCGACACACCAACCCATCTCGAACTGTACAAAAAGTATCCGGATATCGGCGGTATTGTACATACCCATTCTCCGGAGGCTACTTCCTGGGCACAGGCCGGAAGGGATATTCCGCTTTACGGAACGACCCATGCGGATTATTTCTTTGGACCGATTCCATGTGCGCGTAGCCTCACACCGGAAGAGATTGACGAGGCATACGAGACCAACACCGGAAAAGTCATTATTGAAACCTTTGAGACAAGAGGCATCAACCCGGTTTACACACCTGGCGTGCTCTGCACGAACCATGGTCCGTTTACGTGGGGCAAGGATGCGGCAGAGGCAGTGCACAATGCCGTTGTCTTAGAGGAAGTTGCAAAGATGGCAACCCGTACCGAACTGATCAATCCGAAGGTGCAGCCGGCACCGGATTGTATCCGCGATAAGCATTTCTTCCGCAAGCACGGTGCGAATGCTTATTATGGACAGCAGTGAAAAATTTATGATGGGGAATGCCTGATCCCGGTAATTGTGGGATTCAAAGGCTCTTGAAGTATGAAATGTAAATCAGGTAAAAACAGGGGAAAAAGAAATGCCTGTTTCTTTTTGGGAATTTTGTCGCTGGTTACGGTAGTATTGTGTCTTTCAGCATCATGTAATGCCGATGGAAGGAAGGCACAAAAATACGAGTATGGAGTATTCTTAAATGCAGACCGTACAGCAGTTCCAAAATTAAAAAATTACGAAATTGTTGTGATTGATGCACAGTATTTTTCGAAGAAAGATATCAGAAAATTACATGCTGGCGGTACAAAAGTTTACAGCTATCTTAATATTGGCTCTATCGAAAATTTCCGGTCATATTATAAAACATACGAGCATCTGGCAATCGGGGATTATGAAAACTGGGAAGAGGAAAAATGGGTTAATGTTGCGGATAAAGACTGGCAGGAATTTATGGATACATTAGCCGGAAAATTAAAGAAAAAGGGAGTGGATGGCTTTTTTGTTGATAACTGTGATGTATATGATTATGCCCATAAAAAGGATATTTTTGATGGGCTGACGGTGATTTTAAAGAAAATCCGGGCAATGGGGAAGCCGGTAGTGGTCAATGGAGGAGATATCTATGTGACGGCATATCAGTCCCGTTATGGTTCTGCTGCGGATATTATGACGGGTGTAAACCAGGAGTCGGTGTGGAGCAGGATTGATTTTACAACCAAAACATTCCATACGCAGAAAAAAACGGAGCGGGAGTATTTCTGCCAGTATCTGCAGGCATGCAAAGCGGATGGAATGGATGTTTATCTGCTGGAATACACGACAGACCATAAACTGATCCGCAGGATTAAGAAGTATTGCAGGAAAAAGAAATATGATTACTATATTGCGGATTCGCTGGAGCTGGGTATTTAATACAATGTGTTTTTAAATTTGACTTTAAAAAGTAGATATCATACAATTACATTGTTGAAAAAATGCTGCTGGTACAGCTGGAAGAACTTCATAAAGTTGTCATCGCTGTTCCAGTGAAATAACAGGAGGATTAGAACCATGGGAGTACATTCCATAGATGCAGAGGATGATCAGTTTGCGTATCGTTATGATACACAATTACTGATCGACAGAAGAGACAGGGATCTTGACGAGGATGAGATCGCAGATTACATCACGGAAAATTTTGAGGGAAACAGTCTGATTGCGGCTGGAGATGAGGATTTGGTCAAGATTCATTTCCACACGAATGAGCCGTGGAAAATTCTGGAATACTGCAATACGGTCGGAGAAATTTATGACATCGTGGTCGAGGATATGATCCGGCAGGCAGCAGGGCAGCAGGGATAAAAGGCAGAGCGTCCGATACAGCATACTATAGTGTGACGCTGGAAATGAAAAGAGGTGCTGTCGCATCAGTAAATGATTGATATTTACTGGGCGGCAACACCTTTTTTGTTTTTTATTTGTTCGCAGGGTATTTAGGAACAGAAACCGTACCACTTGCCCAAAGGATGACAGGGGAGGATACATTAATTGATTGCTGTGCCGTTCACATAAAGTTTATAACCGTTAAAATTAATGTTTGAATAGCTACTGTCGGCATCGGTGAAACTTGTCACATAGGAATCTCCGGTAAGAGTGATCTTAGAGCTCTTATCAAGTGTTAATGAGATGGACTTTGCCTCGTTGGAGCCGTTGATGGTTCCCTTGTAGGAAGAGCTGTTTTTCATCGTCATATCCAGCGTGGAAACGGAATCAATGACAATATTTCCGGCTGCTTTTTGTTTGCTCATGGTAAGGGTGACATCACCGCCATTGGAACCGCTGGTTCCCCAGGAATCTGCCTGTGCCCGGAGAAAGTTGCCGGTGCTGTCGGTATTGGTGATCGTGTTGTTTGTCAGGCTGATTCTGGCAGAGGTATTGGTTACATAAAACGTATCGCCCTTTTTGGTGGTAATCTTAGATCCGGTTGCTTTAAAGCTGGCACTTCCGGAAGCGGCATCTCCACTCATGGACTGGTACAGGAAAATATTTTTGTAGGTGGTGGACTGTCCGTTTAATGTCGTGTTGTTGTCCGTCAGCGTACAGTTTTTGAGTGTAACTTTATTCTTGCCTTCGATGACAATACCTTCCGATGCAGTTGCTTTTAACGTTGCATTGCTGACCGTGACATCCGCAGTAGAGTAGACTGCAGGGGAACCTTTTCCGGTTGTGGTGTAAGTGCCTTTGTTGACTTTAACAGTGCCGCCGCCACGGTCGGTACGGATGGCTGCACTGGAAGTTCCGGCAGTTTTGATTTTTAAGTTATAGGCATTTGTTGTGCCGCCGCCGGTTGTCATGATTCCTCCCGAATTATCCGCTTTGGTTGTAATTCTGGAATTTTTGATTGTGACCGTAGTGCCATCACTTGTGGAATTATTTGTTGTAGCAGATCCGCCGTAGCAGAATACGCCGTTTGCACCTTTGGCATTGGTTGTGACATTGATATTGTTCAAAGTCAGTTTTGCACCACCGGAAGCAAGGATACCGGAATTGGTGCCGTAAAAGCTGGTACTGTCACCGCCATCGGAGTCACCTGTTTTCTTTACTGTTATATTCGAAAGTTTTGCAGTGATGTCTCCAGTTGCCCAGATTGCATTCTGATCTGCGGTCGTTGAGGTATAGGTACCTTTTTTCAACGTTTTGTTTGTTGAAATTTTTTTGACTGCGGAGTAGGAAACAGAAGTTGAGCCACTTTGTCCCGGCATGTTTCCTCCATCTGGCGCACCACTTTCACCGGCTGGTTTTTCCGGTGGAGTAGAGCCGTCTGTTGCACCGCTTTCACCGGCTGGTTTTTCGGGCGGGGTGGTGCCTGTTGCGGAAGCATCCGCGGTCTGCGCAGAGGCAGTTGTTGTGGAAGAATCCGATGCCTGTGCTGCAGTGGAACGTGTTGTGGCATAGACACCTCCGGTTCCTGCAATAATAGCTGCTGCGAGTGTAAGTGCCATAAATTTTTTCATGTGATTTTTCATAATAATCATCCTTTCTGTATTTGTGGTAATTTGTTATTTACGGATTATTTTGTGTATCAGTTTTCTTTTGATACCATGAAGTATAGAAGGCCTTCCTTAAATGAACTTTAAAAGTTTTAGACTATTTAGAAAAACTTTATTTGTCCCTGTAATACAGCTGCGTTACAATAAATATATACAAAGGGCGGATGGAGGAAATGATATGGCAAATACAACCAAGCTTGCACTTGAAGCATCCTTAAAAGAACTCCTGCGGACAAAACCGATTGACAGGATCACAATCAATGATCTGACGGAACATTGTGGCATCAGCCGTATGACGTTTTATTATCACTTTAAGGATATTTATGATCTGGTGGAGTGGGCATGTGTGGAGGACGGAAAGCGTGCGTTACAGGGCAAAAAGACATACGATACGTGGCTGGAAGGAATTGCGCAGATATTTGAGGCAGTATTGGAAAACAAGCCATTTATTATGAATGTATACCATGCGGTTGCCCACGAAAAAGTGGAGCAGTATCTGTATAAGCTGACGTATGAACTGATCGTAAATGTCGTGGAAGAAAAATGCAAAGGCATTGCGATTGCAGATGGGGATAAACGCTTTATTGCAGATTTTTATAAATATGGATTTGTGGGAATTATGCTTGACTGGATCGACAAGGGCATGCAGGAGGATTACCATAAGATCGTTATGATGATGGGAACAGCACTCGATGGGAATATTGCGCGGTCGATTGAGAATTTTAAACAGAAATAAGGAAAATTAAAAAAATGGGTTGATTATTTTAAGGATACTGTATATACTGAAAATAGAAGTAAATGTTTGCCGCTTGCTGATGGTGCGGGATATAAATAATTCAGTTTGTAAATGAAGCCACTTGCTATACAGGTGGGATAAAAATAGTATAGTTTGTAAATGTTCCCCATCAGTGTTTGCTGATGGGGAATTTTATCATAAGGAGAAAGGGATTTATGAATATACAACAGGGGTATTCTTATCATATTAAAGATGAGTTCTTTGATTTGGTACAGGACAAATATTTGATGAGCAATAAGGAACAGGAAAATTATCGTCCTCATTATTATGCCATTCAGGATAAAAAGAATCCAAAGCTGTATTGGATGATACCAATTAGTTCGCAGACAGAAAAGTACAGGAATATCATCGAAAAGAAAAAGAAACGATATGGAAAATGCAATACAATAATAATTGGATTATTTGCGGGAAAAGAAAATGCCTTTTTAATACAGAATGCTTTTCCTGTTATTGAAAAATATTTTGATCATGTTCATACAATTCAAGAACGGCCTGTGACAATACATAAAAAACTGGATAAGTTACTTGTTGAAAATCTTAATGAGGTATTGGCTATGTATAATCGTGGCATCAAATTAACTTTTACGGATATTAAAGAGATTAAAACAATTATGGAAAAGGAATTGCAAAATTAGTCAAAATGCCTGAAATGATAAAAATTTTATCATTTCAGGCATTTTGTAAATGGTATCTTTTCACAGAGATGGTAAGATAACCATATCGTATTTGTTCCACAAATGATCTGTCGTGTTACAGGTTTTATGATTTTATGGGAATTGATTTTGAAATGAATCAGAAACCTGTAACGAAGAAACACTAAATGAGAAGTATCCCAGGAATCAGAAAGGAGTTTTTTCTATGTCAAATAAAAATAAGAAATTAGGACTTGGAATTGCAGCAGTTGCAGCAGCCGGTGCAGGACTTGTATATGCTGCACAGAAAACCAGCCAGCAGAAAGTAAAGAAGATCGCAAAGGCAGCACCGCCGGTTGATTATCGCAACACCGAGCGCGGAAAATATGAAAAGAACAGCAAAGGCATTTATTATACCAACGGAAACTATGAAGCATTTGCCCGGCCAAAAAAACCGGAAGGTGTCGATGACAAAAATGCATACATTGTAGGAAGTGGACTTGCAGCACTTGCAACGGCATGTTTTCTCGTAAGAGACGGGCAGATGCCAGGTTCCCATATTCATATTTTAGAGGCAATGGATGTGGCAGGCGGCGCCTGTGACGGAATTTTTGATCCGACGCGCGGTTATGTGATGCGCGGCGGCCGTGAGATGGAAAATCATTTTGAATGTCTGTGGGATCTGTTCCGCAGCATCCCTTCGCTGGAAGTGGAGGGCGCATCCGTGCTGGATGAATATTACTGGCTGAACAAGGAAGATCCAAACTATTCGCTCTGCCGTGCAACCGAAAACCGCGGCGAGGACGCACATACGGATGGAAAGTTTAACTTAAGCCAGAAAGGCTGCATGGAAATCATGAAACTGTTCATGACAAAAGATGAGGATCTCTATGACAAGACCATTGAGGATGTGTTTGATGAGGAAGTCTTTGACTCGACCTTCTGGCTGTACTGGCGCACCATGTTTGCATTCGAAAACTGGCACAGTGCACTGGAAATGAAACTGTATTTCCAGCGGTTTATCCACCATATTTCCGGGCTGCCGGATTTTTCCGCATTGAAATTTACACGCTACAACCAGTACGAATCCTTGATTCTTCCGATGAAGAAATATCTTGAGGATGCCGGTGTAGAGTTCCAGTTTAATACCGAAGTAACGAACGTAATTTTTGACATCAAAGATGGAAAGAAAGTGGCAAAAGCCATTGACTGCAAAGTAAAAGGGGTAGAGACCGGAATCGTTCTGACTGAAAATGATCTGGTATTTGTCACAAACGGAAGCTGTACCGAAGGTACGATTTACGGTGATCAGAACCATGCACCAAACGGTGATGCCGAAGTGCGGACCAGCGGCTGCTGGAGCCTGTGGAAGAACATTGCAAAACAGGATCCGGCGTTTGGACATCCGGAAAAATTCTGTTCCGATATTACAAAGACCAATTGGGAGTCAGCAACCGTTACCACATTGGATGACAAGATTCTTCCATATATTGAGAAGATCTGTCAGCGTGATCCGCGCAGCGGAAAGACGGTTACCGGAGGTATCGTAAGCTGTAAGGATTCCAGCTGGCTGTTAAGCTGGACGATCAACCGTCAGGGACAGTTCAAGGAGCAGGACAAAGATAAAGTCTGCGTATGGGTATATGGTCTGTTTACCGATGTACCGGGTGATTACATCAAGAAGCCAATGAAGGAGTGTACCGGTAAAGAAATCACGGAGGAGTGGCTGTATCATCTGGGTGTGCCGGAAGACCAGATTGAAGATCTGGCAGAGCACAGTGCCGTCTGCGTACCGACCATGATGCCGTATATCACAGCATTTTTCATGCCAAGAACAAAGGGAGACCGCCCGGATGTCATTCCGGATGGCTGTGTCAACTTTGCATTCCTCGGACAGTTTACCGAGACGCCGAGAGATACCGTATTTACAACCGAGTATTCCGTGCGTACCGCAATGGAAGCGGTCTACGGACTGCTCGGTGTGGACCGTGGCGTGCCGGAAGTATGGGGAAGCGTCTACGATGTGCGTGAACTGTTAGACAGCAGCGTGAAGCTGATGGATGGCAAGTCCCCGCTGCAGATGAACCTCGGACCGCTCAATGTGATCAAGAAACCGCTTCTTGGGAAGATCAAGGGAACCGTGATTGAGAAGTTGTTGCGGGATCATGATGTGCTGCGGGATGGCATGATTTAAAAATGAAAATACTTCCGAAAATTACAATTATTCTTTTTTCCGAACTGCTACGATAGCATCAGCAGTTCGACAAAGATGTCTGAAACAGTTGCAAAAAGCGACGGATTTCAGGCATCTTTTTATTTGGCAGAAATGATCACTAGGAGGAAAAGGATATGGAGAGAACAAATTATGCATCTGGCGCACCACTGGAAGAAAAGGTAGGATATTCCCGCATGGTCAAAAAAGGACCGTTTGTGATGATCGGGGGAACTACAGCTGTACAGCCGGATGGAACGGTATATGGAGAAACGCCTTATGAGCAGGCAAAATATATTTTCGCAAAATTTGTAAAGCTTCTTGCAGAGGCTGGCGCAAAGCCGGAGGATGTTGTAAAAGTGGAAGCATTTATCACAGATATGAAATACGGAAAAGAAGTAGGAGATGCTTATTCGGAAGTATTTCATGATATCCGGCCATTGTTCACTATGGTCGGAACACCGGCGCTTAACCGGCCGACACAGTTTGTTGAAATTGAACTTACAGCAATCACAGATTAAATAACAGGGGGAAAATCAGATGATTAATTATACATGCATGCAGAATGTGAAACTTCTCGTAGGCGAAGGCTGCCATACACAGATGGGAGAAGCATTAAAAGAAGCAGGATACAAAAATGTGTTTGTTGTCTATGATGGCGGGGTGAAGGCAGCTGGGATCATAGATCAGGTGCTAGAGAGCCTGAAAGCAGTCGGTCTTACTTATACGGAATTTGATAAAGTGCTGCCGGATCCGCCGGCAGAGGTGGTCAATGAAGGGGCTGCGCTCTGTGAAAAAGCCGGGTGTGACTGTGTGATCGGTATTGGCGGAGGAAGTGCCATTGATACAGCAAAAGGAATCAACATTCTGCGTGTAAACGGTGGAACTATTTTGGAGTATGCCGATCCACAGAAGGAAATGAAAAAGTCACCGGGACTGATGAGTGTCCCGACCACTTCCGGAACCGGCTCCGAACTGTCCAACGGACTGATCATTTCGGATACGGAAAATAACAGTAAGGTCGCGATCCTTGTTGTGAATGGAATGAGTGAATTTGCGGTTATCGATCCGGCTTTTTCCGCAGGTATGCCACTGGGGCTTACAATTATGACGGGGCTGGATGTATTTTCCCATGCGGCAGAGGGCTACACATCCGTGCTGGCAAATCCGATGACGGATATGATCACCCGCTCGATCATGCAGACGGTTGTGGAATATCTGCCGCGTGCAGTAAAGGACGGCACCGACATGGTGGCGCGTACACGGATGCATATTGCCGCTTCTCTGGGTGGCTGGATGCTGGCAAATGCGAGCGCGCATGTGGGACATTCCATTGCACATGTGATGGGAGGAATGTATCATATTCCGCATGGTGCCTGCTGTGCATATTCACTTCCTGTTGTGCTGGAAACCATTAGTGCAGCGCTTCCGGAGAAAGTAAAAGAAATCGGAGAAATTCTCGGTGCTTCTTACAATGGCGCGGAGAGCGTGGAGGAGATCGGCAAAAAAGCTGCGGAAGCTTATAAAACGTTTGCGTATGAAACAGTTGGGGTGAAACCGGTGGGAGATTATGTTGCGGATACCCCGGCATTTGAAGAACTGGCGGACCGTGTTGTCGCAGAACCGTTGGCGGGATTGTCTCCGGTGGAGATCACGAAGGATGTGGCATTGGAGATGCTGGAAAAAATTTTCAGGTAGTTCCGATTTTTACAATTTTTTTGCCGGAAACCTGTATACAATACAGGGCATAAGAAGAAAAACGTAGGTGATGCCCCTTACGGGGTACCACATGCGATACATCAGAGATGTACCGCAATAAGGAGCACATCGCATGAGAGTTCCGCTTACGCGGAAGCGATGTACGTAGGTGATACATCGGAGATGTACCACAAGAGACAAAGGTGTCTGACGGAAATAAAAAATCCGACAGGCACTTTTTTGCTTGTAAAAATCTGAAAAGAAAAAGACTTTACACGAAAGGAAGCGTTGATCATGGCAGAAAGAATCAAGGAACATCCAATACTCGGTGTTCAGGAAAAAGGCGCACCGGTCAAGTTCACATTTGACGGAAAAGAGATCGAAGGAATGGAAGGCGAACCGATTGCAGCGGCATTAAAAGCTGCAGGCGTGATGGTTCACAGATATACAAAAAAAGAACACAAACCGCGTGGAATCTTTTGTGCAATCGGAAGATGTACCGACTGCGTTATGGTTGTGGATGGGGTACCGAATGTGCGAACCTGCATCACACCGCTGAAAGCGGGCATGGATGTCAGAACACAGTATGGTGTCAGCGAAAAACCATTTGCAGAGCAGTAACGTTCACGAAAAGGAGGACACAAGGATGAAAAGATATGATTTGATAATTGTCGGAGCTGGTCCTTCCGGCCTGTCAGCAGCTATCGAGGCGGCAAAAAGAGGACTGAAAGTCGTTGTATTTGACGAAAACGAAAAACCGGGTGGACAGTTGTTTAAGCAGATCCATAAATTTTTCGGATCAAAGGAGCACCGGGCAAAAGTCAGGGGTTTTGTGATTGGACAGCAGCTTCTCGACGAAGCCGATCAGGTGGGAGTTGAAGTAGAACTGAATGCAACCGTCATCGGTTTATATCAGGATAAAGAAATCGTCGTAAAAGAAGGCGATGAGATCAAACATTTTAAGGGGGATGCCATTATCATAGCAACAGGTGCAGCAGAAAACATGGTCACGTTTCCGGGCTGGACACTTCCGGGTGTGATCGGAGCAGGAGCCGCACAGACAATGATGAACCTGCATGGCGTATTACCGGGAAAGAAAGTGCTCATGCTTGGTTCCGGAAACGTTGGTCTGGTTGTCTCTTTCCAGTTGATGCAGTGTGGGTGTGAAGTTGTGGCACTTGTGGATGCAGCACCGCGTGTCGGAGGTTACGGTGTTCACGCAGCAAAAGTTGCCAGAACCGGCGTTCCGTTTTATCTGTCCCACACGATCGTGGAGGCGGAAGGTGACGAATGTGTTACGGGAGTTACAATCGCAGAAGTGGACTCTGGTTTTAAATTTATTCCGGGAACGGAAAAACACTTTGATGTGGATACGATCTGTCTGGCAGTCGGACTTTCCCCGATGTCCCAGCTTTTGAAAATGGCAGGCTGCAAAATGGAGGACAACCCAAAGCGCGGCGGTCAGGTCCCGATCTGTGACGAATATGGAAGGACTTCTCTTCCGGGTGTGTTTGTAGCCGGTGATGTGTCCGGTATTGAGGAAGCATCTTCTGCCATGATCGAAGGCCGTATGGCAGGAATTGCCGCATCCGAATATCTTGGATATATCGAGAAGACAGAGATGGACACCGAACTTGCATCGCTTGACAAAGCGCTCGATGGGCTACGTCAGGGCATGTTCGCTCCAAAGAACAGAGGAAAAGCCATTGAAAAAACAGAGGAAGGAATCCCGATTTCAACGAACTTATTAAAACACGGATTTGTCGCAGATGATGAGATCGAACGCTTCCCAGGCGTGACACATAAAGTCGGAGTACATCCGGTAATGGAATGTACACAGAACATTCCATGTAACCCTTGCCAGGATGCATGTCCAAAGGGTTGTATTTCCATCGGATCAAACATTACTTCCCTGCCGATTGTTGTGGAAAATTCACAGTGTATCAACTGCGGAATGTGTGTGGCAAGCTGTTCCGGACAGGCAATTTTCCTTGTGGATGAGGACTGTGGCGACGGCACGGCAACCGTCACGATCCCATATGAATTTCTCCCACTTCCGGAGGCTGGCACAAAAGGTGTGGCACTCGGAAGAAACGGACAGAAAGTCTGCGAGGCAGAGGTTGTCTCAGTAAAGAGCAATAAAGCGTATGATAAAACCAATCTGCTTACCATGCGCATCCCGAAAGAATATGCCATGAAAGCAAGATTCTTTAAAGTGGGTTAGACAGGCGGATGTTCAAATACAGGAGGAATGAAGTATGAATGCAGTAAATGATAGATCAAGAGATATCGGGCCTTTCGTCCCGGGACCGGATGACGATATGTTAATCTGCCGCTGTGAGGAAGTCACAAAAGGAGAGATCCGCAAGGCAGTACACGAAGGAATGTGGACGATCACGGAAATCCGGCGGTATTTAAGAACCGGCATGGGGCTTTGCCAGGGACAGACCTGTGCAAAGCTGGTAAAAGGAATTGTAGCAAGAGAGCTTGGGGTATCTCCGGCAGAACTCGAACCTGCCACATCCAGAGTTCCGATGCGTCCGATCGAGATGCATGTGTTTGCAAATGAGGCAAAGGAGGATGGGGAGCATGAATAAAACAGCAGAAGTAGTAGTTATCGGTGGAGGAATCATTGGCTGTGCCATCAGTTATTATCTTGCAAAACGCGGCGTGAGTGTCATCTGTCTGGAAGGAGCCGACCATTTTGGAAACGGCGGATCAAGCAGAAACGGCGGCGGTGTAAGACAGTCCGGACGTGATCCGCGGGAACTTCCGCTTGTAATGTACGGAATCAAAAATTTCTGGCCGACACTTTCCGAGGAACTTGAGGTTGACTGTGAGTACCATCAGGATGGAAACTTACGTCTTGGAAAAACCGAAAAGCACAAACAGATCCTGACCGGACTGACCGATCGTGCCGTAAAAGTAGGACTGGATGTAAAGATGATCGATGGCGATGAAGTGCGCAGCATCAATCCGTATCTTTCCGACGAAGTCACCTGTGCGAGCTGGTGTCCGACCGACGGACATGCCAATCCACTGACAACGACACTGGGATATTACAAAACAGCCCGAAAGCTCGGGGTACATTTTATTTCCGGTGAGGAAGTTGTGGAACTGAAAATGGTGAAAGGAAAACTCCGCAAAGTCGTATGTGCATCCGGTGATGTATTTGAAGGTGAGACCGTTGTGCTGGCAGCCGGATACGAATCAAGAGCAATTGCCGGGACCGTCGGTATCGATATCCCGATGCAGAAGGCCATGCTTGAGGCACTTGTCACCGAGGCAGAGCCGCATATGTTTGACCAGATGCTCGGAACAGCGGAAGCTGATTTCTACGGGCACCAGACAAAGCACGGTTCGTTTGTGTTTGGTGGCTCATCCGGACTGGAGGGCTACACAAAAGACAATGGCACCCCGGTCTGTTATTCCAAGACAGCCCCGTGTATCTGCCGCGGTATCATGAAATATTTTCCGGATCTTGCCAATGCAAAAATCGTCCGTACCTGGGCGGGCTGGATGGATCGCTGCGTGGACGGTGTGCCGGTGCTTGGAGATGTAGCGGAAGTGCCGGGACTGGTTCTTGCCTGCGGTTTTTCCGGACATGGATTTGGTATTGCACCGGGGGCTGCAGACCAGCTTGCAGAACTGATCACAACCGGAAAGACTACCGTGGATTTAAGTGACTTGCGTTATGACCGGTTTAAAGCTAAGATATGATTAAGAAGTATTATTGCAGAATAATATCCGGGAGATGATACGCATGATCTGGAAAAAAGACAGACTAAGACCCACGCAGCCATACCTTGTGTTTGACACCTTGAATTTCTATCAGGAAATTTATCTGAAACAGGGAATTTCACATTTTTACAGTTGCCGCATTGCAGAAAATATTCCATTGCGTACGGTTCCGGATGGATGTATAGATCTCTTTTTTGAATATGGGGGAGGTCACATGCAGGGATATGTGTGTGGGACACCGCTTGCGTATACCTGTGAAGAATGGAGTGGCAGGGAAGAGGTGTTTGGAGTCCGGTTTATGCCGGGAGTTCAGCCGGAACTCATTCACTGTACCATGCGTGAATTGCTTGGCCAAAAGATTCCGATAGAAACGGTTCTTAGGGGAGATTTTGGATGGCTGGAACAATTGACACAGGAACATGATTTTTACCAGAGAATCCGCATTTTTATTGAAGCATACACCAAAGCTGAAAAATGCCGGAAGAAACCATTTGGAAAACAGGAAATGGTGCAGTCAGTAAAACAGATGGTATATCAATCTGACGGAAAGATAAAAGTTTCGGAAATGCAGGAGCAGACAGGATATTCCGTTCGATACATTAACAAGGCTTTTATCGAGGAGATGGGCTTTTCCCCAAAAACATTCTGTAAGATCATCCAGTTTCAGAGAGCATTGGAATTTTTAAATTACGGAGCACCGGATAAAATGACAGATGCAGCAGTGTTTCTTGGATACTATGATCAGCCACAATTTATTCATGATTTTTCTAAGTATGCGGGAATTACACCAAAAAAATATCTGAAGATGGTAGAAGAACAGCATTACAAGAACAAAATTATACAAGTAGGATAAGGGCGATACATCAGAGATGTACCGCAGGATAAGAGCGATACATCAGAGATGTACCGCAGGAGACAACGGCGTCTGACAGGGGTTAGGCGTCTTTTTGTTTTTTTTAAGGAGGAAAATAATATGGGATTTTCACAGATTGAAGTCGTCACATCCATGAACCGGTTAAGTAATTTAAAAGCTGCATTAAGTGAACAGGGTGTCAGTGGAATGACAGTAATACAGGCGATCGGCTGCGGTGTGCAGAAAGGCACATTTGAGTACGAAGCCGAGCAGAATAAAGAGATGGAACTTTTGCCGAAACAGATGATCTTTATCGTGGTAAAAGATGAGATGATTGATGTGGTCGTGGAGACGATCAAAAAAGAACTGTACACCGGGCATATCGGTGATGGAAAGATCTTTGTTGTGCCGCTGACAAATATCATTCGGGTCCGCACCGGCGAAGAGGGAGAAGATGCCCTCTAGTACATCGTTAAAAGGGAGGAATTCATATGAATGAGAAAAAACTGGGTTTGCCAAGTGTAGTGTCCACGGGGGTTGGACTGATTGTTGCGACCAGCTGCCTGATGTCGCTCGGACAGGGTGCCGGGGCACTTGGAACAGGATTTATCGTTTCGATGGTTCTGGCATGTGTGATCAACATCTGTACGGCACTTTCCATGGCAGAACTGAATGCGCTGATGCCAAATCTGACAGGTGGGCTTGCGCAGTATACACTGGCAGGAATCGGACCGTTTATCACGATTGTAACAATGGTCGGTGGTTATATTGTATGTCAGTCAATTGCAGGATCCGTAGAGTGTGCAATGTTTGGAAATGCGGTCAATTCGGTGTTTCATACGGGAATTCCGTCGAATGTGCTGTGCATACTCCTGCTGATCGTGCTGATCGCTGCAAATCTGCTTGGTATTGATATGTTTGCAAAAATACAGAATGTTGTCGTATATGGACTAATTTTTTCACTGGTTGCCATGGGAATTATTGGAATTGCAGGGATTGGAACCGGAGAGATTGTAAAGCAGCCGATGAATACAGCATCGTCATTTTCCGATATGTTTTCCATGCTGGGACTTGCGTTTTTCCTTTTCATTGGAAGTGAATTTGTCATTCCGATTTCCAAAAATGTAAAGAATGAGCGAAAAAATATTCCACTCGGCATGGTTATGAGCCTTTTGATCATTCTGGTTATGCAGATTCTGGTTGTGTGCGGTATGGGCAGATACTGTAAGTGGTCGGATCTGGCAAAAAGCGCTTCCCCGCATATCCTATACGGTTCTTCGCTGCTTGGATATGCCGGATCTCTCTGGATGATCGTGGTATCTGTATTTGCCGTCATCAGTACTGTAAATTCGGCAATCAGTTTTCTTTCCTATATGTGTGCAGGAATGGCAAAAATTTCGCTGATGCCGGAGATCTTTTTAAAGAAAAACAAGCGCGGTGCCTACTATGTGGGTATCTTACTGATCGGCACGATCATGATTGTGGTAAATGCCACAGGACTCTCAACGAGTGATTCTCTTTCCTTTATGATTACGCTGGCAATTGTATTCTGGATGGTGTCCTATGTCATTGCCGACTGCAATGTACTGATCTTTCGCAGAAAACTGCCGAAAGCCCCACGTACTTTTAAGGTTCCGCTTGGTCCGGTCATTCCGGTTGTGGGAATTATCGGAAACCTTTTTATGATCTGGAACATAGACGGAAATCCGGCTGTGCGAAATAAAATATTTATGATCGATGGTGTGATCTTCCTCGTGCTTGCAGTTTATGCGGCACTGTGGTGCAAATACAAACTGAAAAAACCAATGTTTCATCCGATTGCCATGCATGAGGTGATGGCGATGGAAAATGCACTTTATCTGGAAGCTCATAAAAAACAGAAAGAAGACAAAAATTAAAGGAGGACAAACAAATGGAATATCCAAAGATTGATTTTTTATATTTAAGTGAAGACGACATGATTGCAGCAGGTGTCAAAGATATGAAAAGCTGTGTGGAAGCGATGGAAGAAATGTTCAAGCTCATGAAAGTAGGCGATTACCGGATGGGTGGAGCCAACGGAAACTCCCATGGAAGCATGGTCATGTTCCCGGAAAAATCGCCGTTCCCGGAGATGCCGGTAGACGGACCGGATCGCCGGTTTATGGCAATGCCTGCATACCTTGGCGGCAAGTTTGATATGGCTGGAATGAAATGGTATGGCTCGAATGCCGCAAATAAGGAAAAAGGACTTCCAAGATCCATCCTCATGCTGACGTTAAATGACAAAGATACCGGTGCTCCACTGGCATTTATGTCTGCAAATATTCTGTCCGCATATCGTACCGGAGCAGTTCCGGGTGTCGGATTTAAATACTTTGCAAAAGAAGATGCCGAGACGATCGGAATCATAGGACCTGGTGTCATGAGCAAGACCGCTTTGGCGGCAGCAGTTGCTGTGCGTCCGACACTCAAAAATGTCAAGGTAAAAGGTCGTGGCAAGGCATCCCTCCAGAAGTTTGTCGACCATGCAAAGAAAGAGTACCCGGAACTGAATATTTATGCGGTAGACACGATTGAGGAGGCCGTAAGGGATTCTGATATCGTATCCGTATCGACATCTTCCCCTACCGGAGATCCATCCCTGTATCCGTACATTGCAGAGGAGTGGATTAAGCCGGGGGCAATCATTGAATCTACTGCAGCACTGCGTTTCGATGATGATTTTATTATCAACCGTGCACGTACCGTCACAGACAACATTATGCTCTATGAGGCATGGGAAGAAGAAATGAAGCCGAATGCGTACAACACCATCCCGATTCCTGCGGTTCATGTGGAAGATCTGATCGCGGAAGGAAAGATGAAGCCGGAGCAGATCGATGATTTGGGAGATGTACTGCTTGGAAACATTCCGGTACACAGAAAAGAGGATGAAATTGTCATCTATTCCGTAGGCGGCATGCCGACGGAGGATGTGGCATGGGGCAGCATGGTATACCGGAATGCACTTGAAAAAGGCATCGGAACCAAGTTAAACCTCTGGGATGCACCAAAGATGGTGGTATAAATGTGGATTGCAAAACACAGGTCAGTTGTATATAATATTTTTTGGAAAGTCAAAGGAGACCGGCAGAGAGCCGGTCTTTTTTGTTATAGTAAGGAGAGAAGGAGTTATGAAAAACAGTGACCTGCTGAAAATTTTTCCCAAACAGCCATTTTTTGTACTGGCTGCAGAAAAGTATTATAAATCTGTAATCATGAACTGTGGAATTTCTCATTTCTATGAATTTACAGCAGAGCCGGGGGTGGGACAGGAGGCGGTTGCCATTCCGGACGGTACAGTGGATATCCTGTTCTATTGTAATGTGGAAAAACCCTGGGCGAATATCTGCGGTACCGTCATGCATCCGCAAGTGGTGATTCATGAAGAAGGGCTGTATTTTGGAGTCCGTTTTCTTCCGGGCATAGTCCCGGCAAACTGTGATGTTTCCATGGCAGATCTGGTGGAGCAGGAGATTCCTCTACAGGATGTTTTAAAAGACAGGGATCTGTTTGACCGTATCATAGAGGCACGGAATTTTGAGGAACGGCAGAATATTTTTATGAAATCCCACTTGAACTATTATTATACCGACTCAGGGGAAGACAGTAACAGGAAAATTTACCAGTATATGATAAAAGAGATGATAGAAACTGCGGGAGAAACTTCGGTTGCTGCCATGGCGAAGGCAATGGCATATTCCGAGCGTTATGCCAATAAAGTGTTTAAGGAATATTCGGGAATTGCACCCAAAAAATATTGCAAACTCATGCAGTTTCAGTATCTTCTGGATCATCTCGATCTGTCCGAAAAAGAGGTGAATTTTGCTTTACTTTCTTCGGATTTAGGTTTTTATGACCAGTCCCATATGATCAAAACATTTAAAGATTATACTGCTTATACGCCACAGAAATATGTGGATTTTATGCACAGGGAGCAGTTTAGTGACCGGTTGATTATTTTAGATTAAATAAAATTAGTTCCGAAATTTACTATCATACAAAAAAGGGGAGTGCTATACTGCGAGTATGACAAAGGTGTCGGGCAATCCGAATGGATTGCACGGCACTTTTTGTTTTGGAGAAATGGAATGCATCCAGAAAAGGAAATGGAGGCAAGGACGATGGGTATGAGTATTTATGAATTAGTTGATGTATGTCAGAGTAAGAAATTAAAAGATGGAAAAAAAGAGATTGTAAAAAATGTAAATATGACGGTAAAAAAAGGGGAATTTATTTGTATCATGGGACCGACCGGATGTGGGAAATCAACATTGATGCGGTTGTTATGCGGAGTGGACAGGTATACAGATGGAATTCTTATGTATCAGGATTCAGAAGTCAAAGGTGGTATGAATAAACATATGTTACAGCATATCGGAGTTGCATACCAGAGTGATAATCTTTTCGAATGGCAGACGGTAAAGAAAAACATCGAGAATCCTATCAATATTTTTGGACTAAGAAAACAGATGGATGTTGAAGAACGGCTGAACAGGATGCTCGAGCTGACAGGGTTGAAAAATTACAGTGATTGCTATCCGAGAGAATTATCAGGAGGCATGAGGCAGCGATGTGCATTTGCCCGTGCATTGGCACATGATCCGGAAGTTCTATTACTGGATCAGCCATTTGGGGCATTGGATGCAATTACAAGAAAGATACTTGGAATTGAACTTTTAAAAATATGGAAAGAAGCCACCGATAAAACCGTAATTATGGTTACAAACAGTGTGGTGGAGGCATTGATGCTGGCGCAGAGAGTAATTGTTTTATCGGCAGCACCTGCTACGGTATTTACGGAAGTTATAAATCCTTTGAGTTATGAAGAACGAATAGGAGATCTTGCAGAAAATGAAACGTTTATTACATTAAGTGAAAAACTGAATGCTCTGGTTCATTTAAAAGAATCATAAAAGTCAGGAGGGATTCCGTCATGAAAACAAAGTCGAGAGTAATGAGCATATTGGCACCAGTGATTGCCATTGTAATTGTAGTTATCCTGTGGCAGTTGTTGTGCAATGGATTTCATGTATCAGAAAAATTGTTTCCAAAACCTTCTGCGATCGCACAGGCACTGGTTGAAAATTTTGGAACGGTTATCCGGCCGGATCTGATCATTTCTGTAAAAAATATTTTTATTGGATATCTGATAGCCGTACCGATTGGTTTTGTGATTGCAGCAGTCTGCTCTCAGTTTCGATTGATAACGAAAGCCGTTACACCGGTTTTGATTATTTTGATGATCACACCGATGTCTACACTGGTTCCGATTTTTAAATTGAGTATGGGTGTATCATCCACATTGAAGCTTCTGGTTATTGTTCTGCAGGTGGCTCCGGTAATTGCATTAAACAGTCTGGGTGGATTCGCAAATCCGCCGGAACGGAACGTGTGTGTATTAAAGGCCATGGGATGCAGCCGTTGGAGTATTTTTTTCCGGGTGGCATTTCCAAATGCATTGCCACAAGTGTTTACGGGGCTGGAACTCGGATGTATTCTTGGAACCATTGCATCCATGGGAGCAGATATGTCAGTTGGGCAGGGTGGATTAGGATACCGGGTTTCGGTTTATGCATCGTTTGCCGCAACCTCTTCCGCATTTGCAACAATTATTGTTGCCGCGGTTGTAGGTGTTGTACTGTTTGAGATCGTTGCCTTTATAGAACGTCTTGTGATGAAGTGGAAATAAAAGGAAGGGGCTGTTGATATGGAACCGAAAATTAAAATTGAACATTTGGGAAAAGTGTTTTCTACAAGAAAAAAGGATATTGTGGCTCTGGATGATGTAAATATGCAGTTTGCACCAGGAGAATTTGTTTCCATTGTAGGACCGAGTGGATGTGGGAAGTCTACGATTATTCGTATGGTGGATGATATCATTAAGCCGACATCGGGTAAAATAACAGTGGACAATGTGATTTATGACAATCAGGTGCCAATCACAAAAGAACAGATAAAAAAACTGGGATTTATCTTTCAGTTACCCAATTTGTATCCGTGGCTCACAATTCGGGAAAATCTCCAGTTACCGTTGAAGGTATATGGGATGATGGATCAGGAGCACATGGATTATGTGGAAGAACTTTTAGATATGATCGGTTTATCAGATTGTGGGGATGTTTATCCAAGTGAAATTTCCGGTGGTATGGCACAGAGAATCGGAGTGATCAGGGGAATGGTACATAAGCCGGAAATGCTTATGATGGATGAACCGTTTGGAGCACTTGATGATGAAACCAGAGAGCATTTGAATATTGAAATGCTTAACATCTGGGAAAAGACAAAAATGACTATTATTTTTATCACACATAATGTTTCCGAGGCAGTACTTTTAAGTCAGAGGATTTATGTCATGCAGTCCCATCCAGGGAAAGTCAAGGCAGAGGTAACTATTCCGTTTGAAGGCGAACGGACATTGGAATTACTCGGGAAACCGGAGTTTGGACATTACTGCAGGAAAATTGAAGATTTGATTGGAAAGATTGATTTGAATGATGTGGTTTAGGAGGTGGATCGCATGGAACGGTTAAAGAGAAATTTGAAATATATCAATGCGGTTTCTGCTGTAATGCCACCGCTGGTTCTGATTATTTTTATACTGTTATTCTGGCAGTTAAACTGTGTTATTAACAATATTCCTGCCTGGCAGCTTCCGAAACCAAGTGATATTATTTTAGCTTTCTTTTCGGAGTTTACAGAAACACTGCCTTATCTGGCAAGTACGTATTTTAATATTATTATTGGATTTATTCTTTCCGTTGCTATTGGAATTGTACTGGCACTGATACTTACAAATTCGAGAATATTGAGTATGGCACTTACACCGCTCATTGTCATTTTATGCTGTGTTCCAATGGTCACACTGGTTCCTTTGTTTCTTGTTTCCATGGGAATTGGATCGGGACCGAAGATTCTTACAATTATTATTCAGTGTTTTCCTATTGTAAATATGAATGCATGTGTCGGATTTGCCAATGTAGATCCGTCCCGTATAGAACTGATGGAATCTATGAAAGCGACAAAAGTACAGATGTATCGTTATTGTATTTTCCGTGATGCGATGCCAAGTATTTTTACAGGTATTAAACTTGCGTCCGTACTGGCAATGATTGCAGGAATATCTGCAGAACTTTGCGGAGGCTCCGGTGGGCTTGGAAATCAGATCAGCACTCTGATCAGTTATTCAAAAACGCCGGAAGCATTTGGAAATCTGATCTTTGTCATTATATTGGGAATGGTACTTTATTATTTTGTCAGTTTTTTGGAAAAGAAACTGACAAAGGGAATGTAACAAATGTCATATGACATTTAGATATATGATTTTAAGGAGGACGTAATTATGAAAAATAACATGATGGGAAAAGTAATTTCACTTGTATTGACAGTTACTTTAGCTGCAACAGTATTTGTGGGCTGTGGAAGTTCTGGCAGCTCTGGTGAAGAAGCAGGATCAAAAGATGGTCTTAAGAAAGTAAATATTGTCAGTCCGACTTCGCTGGCTTCTATGGATTTGTGCTGGATTTATGCAGCAGATGGGCTTGGATTCTTTAAAGACGAAGGAATTGAAGTAAACATGATAGAATCTACCGATGGATCAGATCCAAAGATACTGGGTTCCGGGCAGGCTGATTTTGGTGCATTTTCCCCGTCGGTTGGTCTTACAGCAGTTCAGTCAGGTGTTGATAATGTGGAAGGAATCTGTAATGTTGTTGCTTACAATATGTTTGGTATTGCTGTAAATAAAACAGGCGGAATTAAGGACTGGTCAGATCTTACGGGAAAACAGATAGGATTTGTTGCAGATACAGCAAGTTCCTTATATGATCCAATTTTAAAGGCTGCAGGCGTAGATCCGTCCAGTGTATCTTATGTTAATTATGGTACATCTGAGTATGAAGCATTAAATACAGATCAGGTTCCGGCAATGGGTACATGGCTGTCAGAGTATTATATGTGTGAAGGTATGGGATACGACTGGGATTATCTAAGTGGAAATGATGTTCTTCCACAGATGGCAAATTCTCTCTGGGTAAACACAGATTATGCTAAGAAAAATCCGGAAATTGTTAAGAAAGTTGTAAAAGCAGTCACAAAAGCAATGTATGCATGTTATTACAATCCAGAAGCAGTGGCAGATATTACACTGGTAAAATATCCATCTATTGAGATCACATGGGATGGTGCAGTTGGTGCGGTAAAAGGTAATGCAGCTGGTATGTTTGGTATTGAAGAGAGTGAGCAGCAGAAAAACATTGATGAAAAGCAGATCGGTGTCTATGATACGGATGTGGTAAAGCAGACAATTGAAAATTTAAAAACAGGTGGTGCGCTTACAGAAGATATGGATTATGCAAGCCATTATACAAATGATTATACACAGCCGGATATTGATTATTCTGAGGTTGAAAAGGTATGTGATTCATACGAATTTCAGTCAAAAGTATATAAAGAAGCAAATTAGTTTGTACAGAAAAATGGAATTCCTGCTTTAGATGGAATTCCGTTTTTCGTTAGGAGTAAGAGCGATGAAAAAATGGAATCCTTATGCAGATACAATATTAAAACATGCAAATATTTATACGGCAGATACGGACATTGCAAAGATCCAAAATGGAATTTATGAGTTTCCGGTGATTGCGGATGGATATATTGCCATAAAAGACGGAAAGATTATTGAAGTTGGAGAAACATGGAATTCCTCTTTGGAGGGACCACAGACAAAATTGTTGGATGTGCAGGGAAAAACAGTGATTCCGGGATTAATTGATTCTCATATGCATGCCATGAAGGCAGGACTTGCCATGAAATTTATTAATTGTAATACATGTACCTGTCTGGAGGATATGCTGGGACGAATCAGGGAACGTGTGGCAGGTGCGAAAGAAGGAACGTGGCTCAAAGCATCTGCGTTTAATGAATTAAGCTGGAATGACGGGCAGCGCCCAACACGGGAAAATCTGGATGCAGTAACCGGAGATCATCCGTTTATCGCAGCAAGATTGTGTGGACATGTGATTGTAGCAAATTCCAAAGCAATGGAGATTGCGGGAATAACCAAAAATACACCAGATCCGGAAGGCGGTACGATTGGAAAAGACACTGATGGGAATCTAACTGGGTGGTTTTATGAGCCGGCAGCCATGGAACTGATCGACCGTTATTATCCGAAGCCGTCAGAGGCAGATTATGTGGAAGCGATTGCGGATATTGGTAACTATATGCATAGTGTAGGTTTATCATCCGTGATTGACTGTAATCTGGATTTTGAGGAAACGAGAGCATACAGTGTGGCATTACAAAATGGAAAACTTGGTTATCGCGCAAATGTCAGCTTTTATATGGATAAAGCGTTAGGAAATGTGAAATATCATATCAATCGTCTGAATGAGATGATGGCAGTTACAAATTTTGGAAACGATATGCTTAAATTTAACGGTGTAAAAATATTATTTGACGGAATACCTGCCAGCGGTACCGCATATATGCGTAAAAATTATAAGCATATGCCACAGACGCGGGGCTTTACTACAATTACGGGAGAGGAACTGGAAGAGGTTGCAGAGGCAGCGGCAAAAAATCACTGGCAGATGGCAGTGCATGCAATTGGGGATGCCGCAATGGATCTTGTTTTGAATGCATATGAAAAGGCAGCAGAAAAATATGATGTTTCAAAAAACAGAAACTATATTATACATGCTGTTTTTCCAAGAGAAGATATGCTTTCTAAATTCAAAAAGTTAAATATTGCCGTGACATTACAGCCGACCATTATGGGCTGCATGGGAGAAGAAGCAGTACTGGATGAAATTGACAGTGAGGTAAATCAGCCAGCAGGGTGGTATTTCAAAAACGGTATTATATGTGGTGGAAGCACGGATTGTCCGGTGGTAGACTGTAATCCGTTTTTAGGTATGAGCAAGGCAGTCAGCCGTGTCTGTTTTGACGGCAGGGTGCATGGATCACAGAATCGTGTAACGCCACAGCAGGCATTGTTGATGTGGACTTTAAATTCTGCGTATCTGTGTCATGCTGAAGAAAAAACCGGATCTATTACCGTTGGAAAATATGCGGATCTTGTGATTATTGATACACCGATTCTTCAGGTGGATGCAGAGCAAATTGCACAGACAAAAGTGGAGCAGATGTTTTTGAACGGAAAACTTGTTTACAGCAGATAAAAATAAAAGAAAGAAGGAATGAATATGAA
>ERZ1034626.198-NODE-198-length-43515-cov-28.560838_pt1 | contig 43515 bp, 39 predicted proteins | sample MGYA00520652_ERZ1034626 | MGnify/ENA primary metagenome ERZ1034626 (study PRJEB33766, sample SAMN09781765) | gut metagenome | biome: gut microbiome | host: Homo sapiens | place: Madagascar | study: EMG produced TPA metagenomics assembly of the PRJNA485056 data... | reverse complement strand
ATATAATACTATTTTAATTATTAAACTAAATAATAAATTAAAGATTATGCTAACACTTAATGTAAATGGTACACAAGGAGCTTTTATTCTTAATCTCCCAACAACTCTTTCTGACATTACAAAAGAGTACATTACTAATGTTACTTCTCATATCGAAGTAGATGCTAATTATACTGTTGTTGGTGTTGTATTTAGAGAAAAACTTTCTACTCTTATTCTTGCTAGTCGTAAGAATAAGAAAAATTCTGATATTGCCGCAATTCCTATTTTTGTTAAAGCAGGTAAAACAGATAGTGAATTGATTAATAAACTTGATGTTGGAGAAAAACTTATAGTTGCACCAAGTGATATTATGTTAGGACATCATCTTTCTGCTCCTGCAAATCTTCTTACTATAAATAATATTTTAAATATAATGGAAGGAGATGTTGATATTTATAATAAAGTTATGGGAATACAAGAACCCTGTTATTTTATCGAGTTTAAGCTTGTTCCTAATTGTAGTATTCATGGTGCTTATAAAAATTGTTGTAATAATGATGCAAATCCTTTTGTTGTAAGAACAGGAGATGCTAAGAAAAATAATATAATTATGCCGAGTACTCCAAAAATTATAGTTTAAGATATTAGTAAGAGAACTAATAATCATATTATTAGTTCTCTTTTTTTCAATAATTAAATTTAATATAAATATGGAGGATACTTTTAAGTTTCCAAATGGAGGATACGATGTTACAATATGTAGAAAACAAGATATTTTAAATTGTATTGATAAAAATATAATTGACAAAGATATTGCGCTTGCTATTATTGAACATTGTGAATTTGAAGCTGCTAATTTTCTTAGAGAAGGACGTTGGACTGGTATTCCTTTTATAGGAAATATAAGAACACCAAAGACTCTTCAAATGCTTAAATCAAGTGAACAACAAGCTCTGATTCAAGATGCTAAAGAACAACTTGGAAAAGAGAAATATATTATGTTCAGAAAAGCACTTAATAAAGAAAATGCTAAACATATTTCACAAGAAAGGTATTATAGATATATAACAAGTATTGCTGTAAATAATAATAAAAAATTATTTAGAAAATTATGTGATACTAAAGGTGAAGTTTATGCAAGACTTTTTCTTTATTCTTCTCATGAAATAGTAGCTGTTAGTAATGAATATGTTAAAATAGGAGAATATGAACAATAAAATGTTAATAGATAGTCTTATCGTTATTGATGATAACGGTATGCCTAAACCTCCTACTGTTAGACAACTCATAGATAAAGACATTAGAGAACTTTATACTAGAGATAAAACACCAGATAAAAAGAACTATATTGCCGAGGCTATTGTTATTTATTATCTTGGTGATCCTAAATCTCCTGCTAGACAAGCTGGTCTTAGTGACCCAGAAGCTCTTAAACTAGCTATAGAACAAGCAGGTCTAAATAAAGATTATATACCTGATAAACTTGTTATTCGTCTTATTAGTAGATACTATGATGAAAATATAACAGAAGCAGGTAAAGTTGTAGAAAATATATTAAAAACAGTTCATAATATAAATTTAAGTATAGATGTCATTAACAATCTTCTTAATGAAAAGCTTAATTCTAATATTACATTAGAGGAAATTCCTAACATTATGAGTCTTATTGACGCTGTTAGTAAAAAAGCTGGAGATATTCCATCTATACTTAAAAAACTTGAAGAAGCTAAACAAAATTTAATGTATGAAAAAGAAACTGAAGTTGGTAGAGGCGGTCAAGCTGTTCTTAGCAGCATGGACGCTGAAGAATATACGAATTAAACTTGTTCACCTTTTAGGTGGTGTATCTAAAGAGGAAGCCGTAAAGATTAATAATGATTCTTTTCATAACGGTGATATGTATGGTAGAGCAATTGTTAAACTTTATCTTACAGAATTAGAAAAACAAATATGTGGTAAATCTAAACAAGATTGGATTAATATAATTCATTCAGCTATTAAAAATTTATAATATGAGAGATAGCAGATATGATGAAGTTTTTCTCTATTTCAAAGAAGAAGGACATAAATATACTGATTCTAATGGTAACAGTTATACTTCTGTTACAACTCTAATTCATGATAATTATGTTCCTAAATTCAATAAAAAGTATTGGCTTCATAAGAAAGCTAAAGAACTTGGAATAAGTGAAAAACAACTTGAAAAACAATGGCAAGATATAACAAATGAAGCTTGCACTAGAGGAACTATTACTCATAATGGACTTGAAGATGCTATAAAAGAAGTTAGTATATTTAAGAAAGCAATTCAATATCTAACTAAAATAGATGATGGTCGTGTTGTAACAGTTGCAGATATTCCTTATCTGAATGTAAAGCCTCTTGATATAGAAGAATTCAAGAAAGCTACAAATAATAAATATGAAGAAATTTATCGTGTATTTAAATTTTACACAGATAAAGGTTATACAATATATAGTGAAATTGGAGCTTTTCTTATTGACTATCTTATAAGTGGTACTATAGATATACTTTGTATAAGGAAGCAAGATTTTGTAATTCTTGATTGGAAAACTAATCGTGATGGTCTTCAATTTCAATCTGGTTATTTTAAAAAAGATAAAACTTGTAAGCCTTATCAAAGGACTAATGAGTATGTTCTAAAATCAGAATATATGTTACCACCTCTTAATTATCTTCCTAATTGTAATGGTTATCATTATACTATGCAGTTATCTATATATGCTAGAATGGTAGAACTTATTCTTGGTATTCCTTGTGTTGGACTCGGTCTTTGTCATATAGCCAGTCCTTTTGTTAAAAATAAATATGGAATGCCATATAGAGATGAACATAATCAATATCCAATAGATCCTAATGGAGTTGAAGTTCCTACTTGGCATAGGATTGGCTATCGTAGAAAAGAAGCAGATGTCGTTCTTGCTGATAGACTAGTTAAAGTTAAAGCTAATAATAATATACAACAAAAAACACTATTTGATTTATGAAAACTAGAGTATATGTTAAATGTAAAAGTTTTGATTTTGAGAAACTTTTTGAGAAAAAAGGTTATGCTTATTTTGATAAAGGTAATTATAATCTTAATATTATTGGTGTTCGTAGTAACCAAAATAATAAAGTAACAAATAAATACGATGACTGTCTTGTAGTTATTTATAATACAGATTCAGGTTGGAAACGTCAAATTTATACTATTACTACAGACCCAGGAAAGTCTACTATAAAAGCTCCAGCTAGTGCTAAAGGAACTGCTATTCTTGCGCCTGGACAGTATAGAGGAGCTTATAAGATAGATAAGCATCGTGGTAAATATGATGCACTTTGTCAAAGAAATAAGCCAGTGAAGGTTTATCGTGATAATAATAAAGATGAAGTTTACGATTATATTCCTGAAACTATAGAAAAAGGAATGTTTGGTATTAACATTCATCGTTCTAATGAATTTTGGACTCGTACTACAGTAGATAATTATTCAGCAGGTTGTCAAGTATTTAATGACCCTAAAGAATTTATTTCTTTTATGACTCTTGTTAAGAAGTCTGCTGCTATTTATGGTAATTGTTTTACTTATACACTTATAACTGAGGAGGATATAGATGAAATGCAAAAGGATAGATAGCATACAAGTTATAAAAATGATTACAATATTGCATGTTATAATAGCGATTATCTTATTTATAATTATGTATTATTTTTATTTTAAAAATACACCAACTACCTCCCCCGTAGAAAGTAGCAAGATAGACTCTATCACCAAAGACAATAATAAACTAATTATAGAGGTTAAACATTTAGATAGTATTAAAAATGCTAAAGTTATTGAAGTTAAAAGTCTTGACAACGATAGTACTCTTAGTATGTTCTATCAACTTATTGGCAAGTAATACAGGTATAGGTTACACAAACCCTTCTACGGGGGGTGTGGTTGTCAAGGATGCTATTGTTGAAGATTCAGTTCTTATTTCTTATGATGATTTACGTTTAGTAAATAGCAAACTTATAGAACTTGATTATGAAAAGAAAATTAATACAACTCTTCGTAGCGTTATAGCAAACGATAGTATCATTATACAGCATTATAAAAGTAATAGTGCTTTGATGAATAAATCTTATAAAAAAGTTATTCGTCAAAGAAATCTTGCTATTGGTGGAGGACTATTATTTTCTATTGTAACGTTATTATTATTACTGAAATAATATGATGAAAATTGAAGCTAATGTAGAAGAAGTTATCAGAACTTATCCTTTTTTAAATTATATAAATGAGGATAAGAGCCATTATAAAACAGCAACAGAAGCTGGTTATGATGATCCTGATAATCTTTTTCTCATTGGTGATAGTGGAGGTTTTCTTCTTAATATACAGCCTGGTGATAAATTTATTAATACTCATTTATTTACTGAAATGGCTGATTTTTATCGTAAAAATAAAAAATATACTTTTCTTAAAGAAGATACTATTCCACATCGCCAACTCAGAAAGAGAGAAGAATATCGTAGAAAACATGGTATTAGCATGCCGTGTCTTTTACGTAATGGTAATATTGAAAATGTAAGAATCACTGGTTCTCATTATAATTTTCTTAACTACACTATGATTGAACAGCTTGATGAAAGTACAACTAAAGCTACTTCTAAAGCTAGTGTAGGTAAGAAATATTATGATTTTAGTAAGTTCATAGATGCTCAATTTTGGACATTTCATGTAATGGAATTTGCTATAAGAAATGGTTTTCATCTTATAATAGATAAAACTCGTCGTGGTGGTTTTTCTTATATTATGGCTGCGGATAGTGCTAACAATATAAATTTGCAGCCTCGTAAAGTTCAGATTCATGTTGCTGCTGATAAGAAATATCTTATAGCTACAGGAGGTTTAACTGATTTTACTATTAACAATCTTCGCTTCTTTGAAACTAAAACTCCTTTTATAAAAGGTATTTTATCTACAGATAAAGAAAACTTTCGTCTTGGTTTTAAGCTTCCTAATGGAGTAGTTAGTCCTAAAAGTTGGAACTCTGCCCTTTTTACTGTATCTGCAATGAACAATCCTGATTGTGCTATTGGTAAAGATGCAGTTAATGTTAAGGTAGAGGAGCTTTCTACTATGGAAAACTTTGACGATTTTATGGGAGTTACAGAGCCTGCTATGAGAACCGGTAGTTATGTTACTGGAAATCTTTTTTGTTGGGGTACTGCAACTTCTGGAAATATGCAAACCTTTGAACAAAATTTTTATTCTCCTTTATCTTATCATTTTATGCCCTTTGAGAATGTTTGGGATAAAGATAGCAGAAATGAAATTTGTGGATATTTTAAGCCTTATGCTTGGGGTCTTCAAGGTCAAATTGGAGATCAATATGCTATGGATCAAGATGGCAATTCTAATATCGAACTTGGACTTAGAATTGCATATAATGAACGAAAACATAAAAAAGAAACAGCTAAAACCTTTGCTGATTATATAAATTATCTTGGTCAATATGCTCTTATGCCAGCTGAGTCTTTTAGCTCTGCTACAGAAAATCTTTTTAGTAGTGAAGAACTTATGGCTTGGGAAGAACGTCTTAGAACTGATAATAGTTTTAAATTTTATTCTGACGGTTGGCTAGTTGAAGAAAACGGAAAAGTTATATTTAAAAGTAATTCTCGTATAGAAGCAGAAGGAGGAAAACACAATGTAGACTTTTATGATTGGATTGAAGGAGTTCCTCGTAAAGGACACGAACATCCCCATGGTTGCATTCGTAAATGGTTTAATCCAATGCAAGTTCCATATATAGATAAGAACGGAAAGCAAGTAATAGGAACGCCTCCTGGATTATATTCTATTAGCTACGACCCTGTTGGTGTTAATAAAGAAAATAAGCTTATTACCAATAAGCATTCTCATAATAGCATTAAAGTTTGGATGAATCCGTGTCAATATAATGGATTTAAAACAGCTCTTGTCGCAGCATACTATGGTCGTCCTGAAAAACTTGAAGAAGCGGATAAAGTTTGTTTACTTCTTGCAATATATTATAATTGTATTGGAACTACAGGAGTTGAGATTAACCGTGGTGAAACTGTAAGTAATTTTAGTAAGTGGAAAGCACTTAAATATCTTATGAAAGACCCAGTACAAATATGGGATACTTCTATTAAAGGTAATGTAGTTTCTACTTATGGTGTTAATATGGGCGATGGCACAAAGAAACTTGAAGGTCTTCGTTTGCTTAAAGAAATGCTTTATAGTGTTGTTGGACAAGACGATTTAGGAAATGATATTTATTTATTCCAAACAATATATGATTATCAATCTATTCTTGAACTTAAAAAATGGAATAGTCTTGGCAACTTCGATAGAGTTTCTGAAATGATTATACGAGCACTTCAATGGCGTCTTTGTGATATAGAAGCAGCTAAACTTTTAGCACATCGTAAAAAAATGACTGAAGATAGTAATAACAATAATAAAAATATATTAAAAAGAGCATGGTTTTAATATGGCTAAATATAAAAGAGTGAGAATAGAACTTTATAAAAGAGATATTACTGTTTTTATAGGTTCTCATAAAGAATTTAAGGAATGGGTTACAACGAATGATTGTCCTAAAACTTGGAGTAATATTATAACTCAAATTTTAGAAAGTGATGATAATGCAGAAGCATCATATTGGTATAATGATATTAATGGCAATGGAATTATAGAACTACATTATCATCCTAAATCTCCTAAAGAAGTAGCTATAGCAGCTCATGAATGTCTGCATGCTACAATGAGAATTTTGTCATTTGTTGATATTCCTTGTTTTAAGGATGAAGCAAATGAACCATATACTTATCTTCTTGAATATATTTTAGAACAAGTGTTAGATTTTAATAATTATGAACTTATAAATATTTAAACATTATGATGCCAAATTATAATGCTACCTTTCCTCAACAGAGAGTTAGTGGTACAGAAAAAAGAAAACCTTATTGGTACGCTAATTGTATAGATTACGTTATTGATGCAGGTTTAAGTTTTAATGATAGAGCAGATACTGAGTTAAAACTTGGTATTCTTCGAGGTGATATGCCAAACGAGTTCTACAAAAAGACTCTTAATCCATATAATAGTAGTAATGAAAAATATACTAGATTTCCTGCTACTATGCGTAACCTTGATATTATGTCAGATATTATTCGTAGATATGTATCTGAATATTTTAAAGGAGTTCATGAATTTGTTGTAGGAGCTAATAATCCTGATATAATTATTAATAAAAATGTAAAACTAAAAGAAAAGATTGGTGAACTTGCTCAACAAGCGTTTCAACAAGAGTTTGAGCGTCAGTATCAAGCTATGGTTCAACAAGCTCAACAACAAGGACAAGATCCTAATACTATCGACCCACAGCAAGCTATGCCTGATGTAGAAGAGTTTATTAAGGATTTTAATGAGAAATATATTGATAAAGAAAGCAAACAAGGACAAGATATTCTTGATTATATTCGGGCAATGACACAAGATAACATTATTTATCTTTCTGCTTTCTTTAATTTTGTTTCTCTCGGAGAATGTTATTCTTATTCAGATGTAAGAGGAGATAAACTGTTTAAAGAAAACGTTCCTGTTCTTGAAGCTTATCCTATTCCTAATGATAAGTTTTTTGTTGAAGACCATGATATGTTCGCTAGACGTATGCTTATGTCTTATCAACAAATTATAGATATGTTTGATGATTTTCTTGATGAAAAAGATAAATCATTTCTTGAACTATATTATGGAAGAGCCTCATCTAACAATGGTATAACTAGACTTAGTTATAATCAAATGTTTGAATCTTATTCTGATGTTTGTGAAAAGTTTTCAAAAACTGAAAGAGAACTGTTTAAAAAAGAACCTATAACTATTTGTGCTGAAAATAATAGTTTATTTGAAGTATGGCATGTTGTTTGGAGAGGTGAAGCAAAACAAGGAGTTCTCACTTACATAAATGAACTTGGTTTAGAAACTACACGTATTGTAGAAGAAGACTATGGGCTTAATAAACAAGCAGGAGATATAAGTATAGAGTGGATTTACAAACCACAAGTTTATGAAGGTTATCGAATAGGTGGAAGATATAATTCTATATATCCTATAAAAGCACGTCCTATAGCTTTTAATCGTGATGGTAAATTACCTTATAATGGTATTATGGAAGTACTTCCTATGATGGGTAAATTTAGTATAATCAAACTTGTTACTCCTTATCAAGTTATGCGTAATATATTCGCTTATCATAGAGAAATGGTTATTGCTAAAAATAAAATGCTGATTCTTCTTCTTCCTAAATCTCTTATTGCTTCAGATACTGAAGATAAATTATATAGACTTCAAGCAGATGGAGTTCTTCTTATAGATGATAGTGAAGATACTAATTCTCTAAAAATGCAGCAAATAAGATTGCTTAATGCTAACATGGGTGACTATATAACTCAACTTACTAATCTCATGGAGTCTACCAAACTTGAAGCTCGTGAAATGGTAGATATGAATATGCAACGATATGGTGATATCGCTCAATCTGCTGGAGCTGCAACAACACAAGAAGCTATTAGTCGTTCATCAATGGGTATGGTTATTCTTGTTCAAATGTTTGATGAATTTAGAAAAGCAGATTATAATAGAGATTTGGATTATTGTAAACTTGCTTTTGTTGAAGGACTTGATACTTCTTATTGGGATGAACTTGGTGAGCGCAGATACATAAGTCTTGATGTTGACAGTTTTATAAGTTCTGATTATTCTACTACAGTTCGTAACGATTCTAAAGAACTTGATAAGATTCAACAACTTCGTCAATGGGCATTTAGTGCTGCTCAAAATGGAGATTTAGATATGGCTCTTGCTGCAATATCTGGAGATAATGTTAGTCAGATTAAAGCAACTGTTCAAAAGTTTATGGAAATTAAAAGACAACACGAAGAACAGATGCAACAAATGGAACAGATGATAAAGCAAGAAGAAATTCAAGCTAAACTTCAAGAGATTCAAGCTAAGGGTGAACAAGATAGACTAACTAAAGAACTTCAATATGCTTATGAACTGCAACTTAAATATATTGATGTTGACATGTCTATGCTTGCTGCTGATAGTGATGATGCAGCGGTTAAAAATCGTCTTGCTGGATTAGCAGAAGAAAATAAACGTAATCTTGAGCAACAACGTATTCAACTTGAACGAGAAAAGCTTGTTGCAGATAGTTACAGTAAAGCAGCAGATAGAGAAGTTAAACGTCATCAAATAGATACTCAATTAAAAATTGCTAAAACTAATAAAAATAAATATGATAAGTAACGATATGGAAGGTTAAATTAAAGACAATGTCTTTTCTAGTATTAGTAGTATAGTGCATTTCCGAACTACTGTTTGCTCTCTTAATAGTCTTTGTGGTTGTTAAGAGAGCTTTCTATTTTTATTCCACATATTTCTAAGCTATTTCAGCCATTTTATTTGCTGACTGATATAGTTGTTCAATTAGCTAATTTTAAGCTAACACAGGCAGCATTTGCCACTATACAGGGCATATTCCATAGGCAGTATTCCGTTAGATGTCAACGCTTCATTAACATTCATTATACATAGTGTTGGCAGTAATAATGTAGTATGTTCTATTTTTAGTGATATTATTATTAAAAATCTTTAGATTTGTTTTGTAGTTAAAATAAAAAATGGTATCTTTGCGATGATTAGATATTCTAATAATAATCCTAAAAATAGTAATAAAATTATGACAGTTACAGACATTGATTTTGAAGGAGCAGGTGGTCAAACCACTAACACCAATGATAACAATAATGGTGGTGCTCAAAATAATCAAGATGATGTTACTCATCTTAATGGTAGTGACGTGTCAGATGTTAACGCTTCTGATACAGATAACAACAAAAACCAACCTGACGATAAAGATGGTAACAACAACAACAATGATAATAACAATGACGATGGCAACACTTCTACGGGGGAGCTAAATGTTGGAGATCAAATTGAAGTTGATGGTGTTACTTATACTGTTTCTGAAAACGGAGATGTTGTTGATGCTGATGGTAATGTGTTTAAGGCAGCAGCAGATGTAGCTGAATGGCTTAAAACAGTTGATATTAACGACGGTAGTGACAATGCTCCACTTAGTCTTTCTTCTATTCAGGAAGCTGTAGGTATTACGATAAATGACGAGAATGGAACTCCTGTTGAGTTTACAGAAGATGCAGATGGTGTTAAATCTTACATTGATTCTGTTATCAATCTTCGTTCTAATGAGCTTCAGCAAGCAGCAATTAATCGTCTTTATCAAGACAATCCTCTTCTTAAGCAATTTCAAGACTATGTACAACTTAAAGGTACTCCTAAAGGTTTTGGTGACATTCCAGATCGTAGTGGAATTAAATTGGATAAAGACAACGACAGTCAACTTGTTGCTGTAATTAAGATGGCTGCTACTGAATTTGGCAATAAGAGTCTTAATGATAATTATATTAAATATCTTCGAGATAGTGGAAATCTTTATGATGAAGCCAAAACTCAACTTGCAGCTCTTGTTGATAAAGATAAAGCTTATCGTAAGGAAATCGAAACACAGGCTGCTGCTCAACGTCAACAAGAAGCAGATGACCTTAAAGCATATTGGGAAAAGGTTAATAACATGATTAATGGACGTGTTATTAACGGTTATAAGATTCCTGATAGTTTTACAAAAGAAGTTGATGGTAAGAAGGTAGTTATTACTCCTACTGATTTCTTTAATTATGTTTCTAATGCTTCAGTAGAAAGAGAAGATGGTAGTAAGATTACTGGCTATCAGCGAGATTTAGCCAAACTCACTGATGATGAATATATGGCTCGTGAAATGCTTGATGCTTGGCTTATGTTTACAGGAGGAACTTATAAAGATTTAATTGATATGGCAGTTAAGGAAAACGAAGTTCGCAAACTTATTGTCAAATCTAAACAAAATCGTTCTACTAAAACTGTTAAACTTGTTAAGAAACAAGATGGTAAGGCAAACATTAACGATATAATCCTTTAATAAATTTTTAGTGTTTAATTTTTAACTTTAATAAGTATGTATAAACTTAGAGAAGTATCTCGTGGTAATTATGATGACCGTGGTTATTCTAATGAGGAAACCATTGCTCATCTTATGTTGTCTAAGCCAGAGGAAATTAACAATACTCTCACCTATACTTATGGTATGGATGATGATAGATTTCCTTTGACGTTCCTTACTGAAGGTCAAGGTAGTGCTGGTGTTAAAGACATTAAAACTGTTCAGTGGACTTGGAAGACTATGGGTCGTATGAAGTTCAATGATTATGTTATTTATTTTAACGCAGCTAATACTACACCAGGTAAGGGTGGTGCTATGTTTGATGTAGAGTTTGCTACTCATTGGCTTATTGAGCAATTTGGTCTTATTGCTCCTGATGGTGTAACGCAAGTTCGTATTATGAAGGATCTTGGTGAAGGTCCTCACGGTGGCTATCTTTATCGTCTTAAGCTTACTACTCCTGATCCTAATGTTTATGTAGATCCTTCTAATCTTGCTGTTGGTAAGTATTGGTCTATGACTGCTCCTACTATCAGTGAATCTTATTCTAAGGGTAATAGAAGTAACGTTATGGGTCCTGGTAAGATGACTAGTCAACTTGAGTTCCACCGTTATTCTAAGGAAATTGCAGGTAACATTTCTAATGTTGTTGTAACTTACGAGTTTAAGACTAAGGGTGGTGGTACTACCAATCTTTGGATTAATGAGGAGATGCGTCAACATGATATTACTTGTCGTATTATGGATGAAGAGCGTCTGTGGATTGCAGAATATAACCGTAATGAGAATGGTGAAGTTCTTCTTATTGACCCAGATAATGGTCAACCGATTCCTCATACTGCTGGTATGATGCAGATTTGTCGTGAGTCTAATTACGATACGTATGGTGAGGTTCTTACTTTGAATAAGATTGAGCGTACTATCGGTGATATTCTTGACAAGGATACTGATACTGGTTCTATGGAAGTTGTCCTTATGGGTGGTAAGGGCTTTATGGAAGACTTCGATATGGCTATTCGTAATGAAACTCGTTCAGAAGGATTTGCTACACCTCTTGGTGATAAGATGATTGAGGACTTTGAAGGTGGTCTTTCTTATGGTAAGTATTTCCGTCGTTATAAGACTGTAGATGGACATATTATTACTGTTAAGCATTTGCCTTTCCTTGATACTGGTACTCTTGCAGAAAATGCTAAGGCTAACGGTATGATTCATCCTCGTACAGGTCGTCCTATGACTTCACATCAAGCATTCCTTATTGACCTTTCTACTTATCAAGGTGTTCGTAATGTTCGTAAGATTCGTCAAACTGGTCAGATTTATAAGATTGGTATCTTAAAGGGTCTTACAGATATTCCTGCTTCTTGGGGTTCTGTTCCTAATAACTCAATTTCTACAGAGGTAGATATGTCACGTTATGAGATTAAGAATAGTTATGGTCTTCAAGTGAATAATGCAACTAAGATGTTCCATTTGAAGTGTGTACTCTAATTAGTAATAATCAGTAATAATATAGAACAATGGATATTAAAACAAACATACCAAGTAGTCCTACTAAAGTTCCAGAACAATCAGGTGGTAGTGACGCAAATAACGAAGATTTAAATAAAGAATATGTGGATAAGCGAACTATTATTATTAGTCTTGTTCATAATTATTCAAATTATCGTAAAGTAAATATGAAAGTTCTCGGTCAACGTAAAGAAACTATTGGTAGTTCTATTACTTCTTGCCGAGTTCTTTCTTCCAATTCTGGAGAAGTAAATGCTTATTTTCCTGCACTTGTAGGTCTATCACCTAACCACGCTGATTTTACAAGTAGAGTTAAAGCTTGGCTTAGCAACATTCAATTTGTTGTAAATGAAAATGATGTTCCTTTGGACATTTCTTTTGTTTATAACACAAAGAAAGATTATCTTGATTTCAAAAAGAAAGAAGATGCTATTGATGAAGATTATGCAAAAGTAGATAGAACTAATCTTTCTGCAATTAAGGATGCTATTAAGAAGCGTGTTAATGCTCTTAATACTCTTGAAAGTGAAAAATATAAGATTGGTCATCCTGTAAATCTTGAGCAATATATTATTTATCGTCATTGTCTTCTTTATAGAGATGTAGCAAAAGACACAGCTATTGTTAATTCAGATCCTTCTGTTCGTTTTTATATTAAGGACGAGGCTAAGGAAGCTGAAAAGCAAAAGAAACTTACAGAATATCGTATGCAAGCTATGCGTAATTTCATCGAACTTAACGCATCTCCTACAAAACGTAACGCTGTATATATTGCCATTGTTGCATCTAGAAATGAGAATGTATCAGAAGCTCTTATCAAGACTGATAGTGAAAAGATGTCTTATCTTATGGATTACGTAAATACACATCCTGATAAGTTTAATAAGTTGTTTGCTGATAAGAACATTACTACTCGTGCTTTCATTGAAACTTTGATTGTTCGTGGAGAACTTGTTCGTTCTGAGTTTAATCAGCAGATTTCTACAGCAGATGGTACTCTAATCGGTTCTAATATGAATGGAGCTGTAGCTTTCTTTAATAATCCTGATAATAAGGATGTAAAAGAACTTTATGAAAATAAACTTAAAATGTTCTAACTAAAAGTAAGAGATATGACAACGCCCGAAATGCACATAATGTTTAGACAATATGCCCAACAAATGGGCATGCAAAATACTCGGGCAATTCTTCCTGAACAGATTGATTTGCTCATTAATACTTCTATTATGGATACTGTTAATGAGATTATAAAACAAAACATTGGTATTACTAATGATAGAGTAATCACGGACAATTCTAAGATAGGGCAGATAAATGCACTTCGTTCATTATATCATGTTTCTATCTTAGATATGTCCCCAAGTGATGAAGAAAATGTAATTTTTGCTTTTTCTGCGGCAGATAGTTATACAGGTCGTATGACTACTGATAGTACTGCTTCTGTATTAGGTATTCAGCCATATATGTTTCTTGTTGATTTTTCATTGAATTATAAGAAATCTACAAAAGTTGGATATACAGGTTCTAGTACAGAATATACGCCTCCTATATTTGAAGCCGATGCTCTTGTTACAAATTTCTTTCCTGTTCGTATTATAGATGATAGTTTCTTAGCTGATACTCTTAACGATTTTATTCTTAAGCCAAGACTTAGAAGTCCTATAATTGTCACATATAACAGTAATGATAGAACTAATGTTTTTGATCTTTATATTGACAAATTTATCAAAGATACACAAAATAATACATATTATCTTACAGATGGGCTTCTTCCTTATCAACTTCGTATGTCTTATATAGCTAAACCTGCTGTTGTTGCATATAGAGAAGATGTTGGCGGAACAAACGTAGATTGTGATTTGCCTGAATACATGCACGTTGATATAGTAAAACATGCTGTTGACTTGTATCGTATTGCCGTTAGTGGCTCTGTTATGGCAGCACAAGCTCAAGAACAAAATGCTCGTCAAGAGAACGTGAGAAATAATTATCGTAATGAAGGTAATGCTCAACAACAATAATTAACCAATAAATATAAAAAGTAATGAAACAACTATTTATTTGTAAGAAAACGGCTTATGCAACTGCTGCTGCTAAAGCTACAGATCTTACTACTGTTCCAGAAGGAACTATTGCTCTCTTTTCTTTGAAGGATGGCACATTGCTTACAGCTGCTCCTACTAGTAACTTCTCTATTGTAGTAGGACGTGCTACAGGTAAAATGCCTCTTATGTTTCCTGAAGTAGATGTTAAGTCACTTCAAGTTACTAAGGCTTCTTATGAAGCGTCTAAGACTTTCACTGCTAAGATTACAGTTCCTACTCCAGAGAAAGGTACTCATTATACTGTAGTTATTACAAAGAAGGGTACTGTATTTAATGAACGTAGTAATTGGACTTTTACTACTATGGCTACTACAACTACAGCTGCTGATGTAGCTAAGCAGATTGTTAATCAGATTAATGGTAATAAGTATAATCTTGGAGTAAGCGCATCAAATACAGGAGGTGCAATTACGATTACTGCTCTTGAAGCTGGAAAGGATTTTGAGGTTCTTGGTGCAAACGGTCTTTTTGGTGTTGCTCCTACAGAGGTAACTCATGGTAAGAAAGCAGAACTTGATAAGGCTGATGTTCAAGATTTGGCTTCTCGTTGTGCTGCTGGTAAGGGTTTTAACTATACTGGTGAGGATGGTAAAGAGATTTATCCTGGTTATCCTGAAGTTGTAAGTGAAGATCAATATACACTTTATACTCTTCGTTTTGCTGTTCCTCGTGTTTCAGCAAAGCAACGCGATGAAGTTGTGTATCAGACTGTACATATTGCTGTGCCTGTTGGTGCAACAGCAATTACAACTCTTGATACAGTTCTTGGTCTTTCTGCTGCTAGTGATAAAGAGTAAAGTATTAATTAAGTGTACCTTGTCTTACAAATAGATAAGGTACACTTGAATATCTAGATAAGGTGAATGAATTACAAACAGTAAATGATATAGTTAGTAGTGCCGTTAAAAATTCATCTTATATTACAGTTTTGATTTCAAGTAGTGTTTTTATATTATACACATTGATTATCAAACTTGTAGATTTTTATAAGTCTAAAGACAAGAATAAGCCGTTGCTTCAAATGGCGTCTGCAATAAAAGAAATTAGTGAGAATGTAGTTAAACTTAATCAAGTTTTAGATAAAACTATTCAAGATGCTGAACAAAAAGAATGTGATAGAATAAGTGATGTTGTTTCAACTTCTTTTCTTGGTTTCAAATCTATCATATTAGACCAATGTATTGACATAATAATACATAACAATATTGACACTAATAAAGACAATATAACACAAAATATTTATAAAACAGTTAGTACTGGATATTACAACCTTTATTCTACATTTTCAGCATATGAACATGATTCTGTTAACGTTGCTACAAAAATAAAAGAACAATGGATAGACGACATAACTGATGAATGTATTGCTATTATATATAATGGCAATACTGCTCTTGATAGAATAAGACAGTTAAATCGCAAACTTAGTCTTATTTCTGAAGAGTATTCGATTTATATTAAAAATAAAATTCTTAATCATTAATAAGACGTTCTTATGTATGATGAAGCTATAAAAACTATTGCAATAAGTAACCTTGAGCAGAAAGCTATAAGTATTTCTCATACTACTGTAGCCTTGTCTGCTCAAGGTTATATTGTTAATAAAAATAAGAGAATTAAGCAAGAATGGAGTAGCATACTGCTTCATGCTTTTGAAAACATAGATATTTTTAGTAGTGAACAACAAAAGGCTATTGAAGTTCTTTATAATAAAATTTATACATCATGAGTAATTTTAAACAAATAGATCTTGAATATGTTTATGTAACAATTCCTGCTGATTACATTTGTGTTTATCATAGAATACTTAGTTTGCTAGCTGACTATGGTATGGAAATGTTACAAGATTGTAAAGCTAGTTGTAGTGATAAAAATAGTGGAGTTATCGAATGTTTTAATATGTTTAATAGTGCAGTAGCAGCAAGAAAACTTGGAAACGATAAACTTGCAACTTTGCTTATTAAATATGTTAAAGCTAAGTTGAATCAACTTTATAAGAATAAAGATAATTCTACTAGTTTTGTCTTCCCTGTAGATGAAACAGGTCATTTAAAGGCTATTGTTAGTTGTGGAGAAAGACCTAAATTTGAGATTAATCCAGAGGATGGTGCTCTTCTTGAACATAAGTTTGACAATGGATTTGATGAACATTTTCATCTTGGTCCTGAAGATACAGAACCTACACATAACACTCCAATAGATATAGAAGATGGTAAGAATAAAGGACTTTATGTAGATATGATACCTCGATATGATATTGTTAATGGTGTCGCAACTGCATGTGCGGACATTAAATTTTATTATGATGGACGTCCTTTGAAACCTACAGCTGTAACTATTGATTATTATTTTGATGGTGAACAAGTAACATCATTCCTAACTTGTACTAACATAGAAATGAATACTACTCATAACTTTATGGTAGTAGTACATTATAAAGGAGAGGTTGATGTTGTAACTAAAGATTTGCGTTATGAAATCAGTGATTGAAAATTTAGGTAAAGTTGCACCTACATTTGAAGGAGCATTTGATAATACTAAAGCTTATAATAGGTTATCTTGTGTATTTGATAGTAAAACAGGTAATAGTTATATATCAAGGCGTCCTGTTCCTGTAGGTATAGATATTTTTAATGATAAATATTGGCAACCATTAAGTATTGGTACAAATAGAATACCACTTACTGAAAGTTTTGGTACAGATAGTTTTAGGTCAATGACTCAAAAATTTCTTACAGAACTTTGGAATAAACAATATGAATTTAATAATACTGTAAAAGATGCAGTAGCTCTTTCTAAGCAAGCTCTTGCCGCTATTGAGCTTCTTTCTAAAGATCAACAAGAAGCACTTAAACTTGCAAGTGCTATCGTTGATTGCACAAAACGTCTTACTGTAGTTGAAACAAATCTTAATGGATATGCTTTTGCTGAAATGACAGAAGATGCGTATGAAGAAGCAAAAGATAATGGTGGTCTAGAAGAGAATAAAGTATATTTTGTTTTTGAAAAGCAACCTGATACAGAACCCGATGATGATTTTGAATAACATATGGCTATATATATAAATAATAAAGAAATTACTGCTGTTTATATTGGTAAAAAAGTAGTAACAGCTATATATAAAGGTAGCGTTCTTATATGGGAAGCTGCTCTTCGTATATGGAAAGGAAGACAAGTTTGGAAAGGTAAAGAAAAATGGAAATATTAAATACTTAAATTATGGCTGAAATAGAAAATATTTTTGATTCTTGGGAAGGTCATTCTCATGCTGAAGTTGAGAGTGCTTTAAAGAATACTATTGCTATGTTACAAGGAGGTAACTATAGCCAAATTGCAGTTAGTATTGTAGGTTCACTTAATAGAACTTTTGTTGCTACAGCTGAAAAAGTTACTTTCTTTTATAAAGTCAATAGTACTGTAGATGGAACTTATAATCCAGATTTTACAGTAGAAATAACTATCGGTAATAGTGTTATCACTTTAACAGATGTTAAAGCAGGTAGTGCCGATGACGAAATTGAAACCCCGAATTTAGCTCCATATTTAGCTCAAATTGGTAATGATGTTATTACTGTAAAAATTAGAGCATATACAAGTGATGGACTATCTTCTGCTGTTAAACGTCTTAAATATACTCGTCAATCTGCAACACTTAGTACTGATAACCAAATTAATGTCGCAGATCCTCGTGTTCTTAGGTTTCAAGCACAATTTACAGGTTCTAGTGCTCAGCTTATCGTTCAGTTCTTTGGAGCAACAGGTAGTGTTGATGAAAACAGTTCTCAAACTGTAACTAATACACTTAATACTGCTGGTGCAGCAACTGTAACTGTTCCTGCTTTAACTGCTGGTGCTCATATTGTTAAAGCCTATTTGCTTCTTGAAGATGGTGAAACTAGGTCAGAAACTTTGACAACTAGTATTTTTACTACTGTTGGAGCACAAGCAGATGATGTTTATATCACTTATGAAGAGATTAAGGGTGCAGTAGAAAAGAATTATTATAATATTGTGTTTTCTGCATTTGACCCTGCTCTTACTGAAACAGACAATTTAATTGTTCTTCTTCGTGAATGGGATTCTACTACTCGCAAATATGTTAAAAAAGGTGAACGTAGTATTTCTAATCGTTCTCGTAATACTTGGAAATATCTTGTTCCTAGAACATCTAATCAAATTCAGATTGGTATTCCTTTTTTGAAGGAAGATGGAAGTATTGATACAAACCCACAAGGAGAACCTCGTATTAGAAATTCTGTAGATATTATTTTTGAAGCTACTGCTAGTAATATCACATGGGTTGCTAAAGAAAATCCTGTAATTTATCTTACAGCTCAAAATAGAACAAACAACGACGCAGATAAGAACACATGGGCTAACAATGGTTATCAAGTAGAATTTAATAACGTTCAATTTGATAACAATACAGGTTGGAGAGATGAAAATCATCTTCATCTTGTTGGAACAGCTCGTGCTAGAATTAAAAATTTCTATCCTTTTTATAATGCAACACAATTTGTTGCAAATAGTGTAGGTGGTGGTGTTCTTTCAACTGGCTTTACTATTAAAATGTCATTTAGAGTGACAGGTGTTAGTGATGCTAACAAAAGAGTAATAGACTGTTATTCTGACGCAGATGGTATTGGATTTTATGTAACAGGTGATAGTATTTATATTGGAGTAGGAGCTAATCTTCTTAGTCGTCCAGATGAAATACAAAGTGCTACCAGTCATAATTCTCGTAGATTTAGTGCTAATACTAGAATTGATTTGACTATTGCAGTTCAACCATATTATCAAGATGGTGTTGCTACAAAGCATGAAGCTAGATATTATATAAATGGTGAGATTGCAGGTTTTGGTATTATTCCTAATCAGACTCTTAGTCAACTTTTAGCAAATCGTACAGAAGTAGTATTTGGTGGAGATGGAGCTGCTCTTGACTTATTTGATTTTAGATATTATAATTCTTATACAAATGCTTTTGATATTCTTCAGACTCGTACAATGGACTTAGACGATGCTGGAGAAATGTCTGCTTTGTATAATAAAAATAATTTTTATGAACTTGATGGAACAGGGCAACCTGTTATAACTTTAAAACAGGCTATTGCCTACGGTAAATATCTTGCAGAACAAAAAGGAGGACCTGTACCTTTTGCTGTAGTTGTTGCAACAGATTTTTGCAATAATGTAAGTCTTGTTGGAAATAATATTCCCGAGGGTGGATACCAAGGTTCTACTTCTGCTACTAATACTACAGATAGACAAGATTGGTATAAATTCTCATTTACTGTAGATGAAAAAGGTAAAGGTATTATAGATTCTAAAAATACATATTGGCTTGAAGGTGCTACTCCTGGTTCTCTTAGAGCAAGACGTCAAGGAACATCTACGAAAGACTCTACTAAAGGTAATGTTCGTTGGGATGTTAGAGGAACTATTAAACTTCATTGGTTTGATGATCTTTCTCAAACATTTTCACCTGAATATACAGAGTATGGTAAAAAAGCTAATGTATTCTTTATTCCTAATAGAGATTCTTTGCCTTGTTATCTTCTTACAATGAAGAAGAATCCTAATGAATCTACTCAAGCTAGAAACTTACCTATAGCTAAAATGTATGAAGATGGTGCTAGATATTTAGCATCGGTTCAAGTTCAAGGTGCTTATGTTTATGAAGATTGTTTAACTCCACCGCAGCGTAAAGAGCTTGCTTCTGTTGTTGAAAATTTTCCTAATTTAACTCGTACTGAACAAATAGCTATGGTTAAAACTCGTCAATGTGTTGATGGTGTTCCGTCTATAGCATTTGAAATGAAGCGTACAACTAGTCAAAGTATTCTTCGTGACCCAACGTCTAACGCTGCTATTACAGCTTTTTCTGGACAATTTGACCTTATTACAGATAAAACTAATATGCAAGTATTTGGTTTTGGAGGTTATTGGACAGTCAACTCTGATGGTACTAGAACCTGGCATGATGATGAAAAAGATGAAACATTCTCTGTTGAATGGCGAGATAATGCTTCTCCTATCTGTAACTTCCATACTTATGATATTAGCAATGGAGGTGTTTGGAAAGGTGATGGTACTGCTGGATTATCACATCTTGAATATAGATATCCAGATACAGATTCTGTATGTGGTGATACAGTTCCTGCAAACCGAGATGCGTCTAATAGAGGACTTGAAACTACCGGTCCTATTCAAAGGCTATTTGATTTTGTATATAATTGTTCTCCTTATAACATAGGTGACCAAGCACTTAATGGCAAACATGACCAAAGTTATAATAACAAACTCACAATCAATGGAGCAGAAGTAATTGACAATCTTGCAAATAGAAAGAGTAAATTTCATCAAGAACTTAAGTATTATGTTGTTCTTAATCAAATTCTATTTAATGCTGTTATTATAGATAATGACTTATTGTGCGACCAAGATACTAAGAACCAGTTTTTCTCCTTTTATACGGGGGAGCAAGATGTTGCAACTGATTATTATGGTAAACAGCAAAAACTTCTTAGACTTCTAGGCTATGACTTTGACTCTGGTCTTGGTTGTGATAATGATAACTTCTTTAAGTTCCTTTATAATGTTCTTTACACTGATGGACTTTATGATGGTAAACATGAGGGTAGAGGTCCTGATTTTTGGGCACTTATATTTGAAGTATTTGCAGAAGAAATAAAAACAATTTATAACTATTTGTTTGCTGGTGGTATTTTGACTTCTGAAGGTATGCTGAAATATATGCACGATAATCAAGTTGACTTATATAATGCAATGATATATAATGCTAACTCTGAATATTCATATACAAGTATTAGTTCAGATTATCAAAAAGCCCATGGTTCTGCTAAAGAGCACAATGAATGGTTTGTAAAGAATCGTTGTTATTTTAAAGGTGGAGAGAATTATGTGTTTGGTGGGGCGTCTAGTGATTTTACTACAGATAATGTTCAGTTTAATGTTAGTGGTTTTGCTAATATACCTGATGCTGGAAATAAGTATTGGCATACTGGACCTAATGGTACAAAAAGGTGGGCTATTGAACTTACTGCTTATGAAAGAGCTTATTCTTATCTCACTATAGGTAACACACTTCACGATAAAGCTTTCATCGAAGTAACTGATGTGGTTGAAAACAACATTATAGTTGACAGAGTTAGTAAAAAAGTAACTCTTAAAACTAACGCAGATAATATTGTAAATGAAAGTGGTGGAGATTTCCGTATTGGTATCAGAGGTTGTAAAAATCTTAGAACTATTAATGACCTTTCACATTGGTATATTAGTTCTATTTATACTGGTTGGGGAACTCTTGTAAATCTTGAAGAGATTAATATTGGAAGATATGAACAAGTAGAAGATGCAAAAGGAACTAAATATGATTACAACAATCCTAATCTTGTAGATCTTAATACTAAAGGACTTGTATTTGGTTGTTGTAAAAAACTTAACATTGCTGGTTTGACTAATCTTAACGGAGTTGTTGACCTTACGGTATTCCCTGTACTTGAAACACTTGAAGCTCGCAATGATAATAGAGTTGAAGAATTTATTTTTCCATCTACAGACAATCTTAAAGTTGTAAATCTTCCTGCAAGTCTTACAAAGATTACTCTTACTAATAAGCCAAATATTAAAGAGATAAATGCTCAAAGTTTAAACGAAGTTAGAGAAATTTCTATAAACGGTTCTAATAATTATGGAGCAGCAACTTTTGGAATTGACGAAATATACAACCTTATAAATTCATAAATATGAAGTTAAATAAATATACTTGGAATAATGGGACTCAAAGTAGTCCTATTATTCTTACAAATGATCAAATTAAGAAATTCCTTGCAATAGGTCAACGTAAAGATATAGAAAGTAAAGTAAGTGGATATATTACTACTTCTAGCCATAAAATGCAGAAGTTTCTTAAATATGCACTTCAATCTCAATTTAAAGATTTGAATATTATTTGTGATGAAGAACTGGCAGATAAATTTACTATTGCTCTTTCTACAAACACAATCAAAGAAGGTACTCATGAACCAATTTCTATTGATACTGATTCCGGTATAAATCATAGTTTTCTTAAATGGAAATATGACTTTTCTAATTTTGTTATAGATGGTGACATTTCAGAACAAAATATTAAAGATAGGATACGAGTAGAAAATGGTTACCTTGTTGTTGATGATCCAAAAGAGAATGCTTCTTGGAGTGTGCAACTTACTTTAACTGCATATCCTAGTTATTATTCAGAAGAAGAATTTAACAAGATTCCAGCAAGTAGCAAGCCTGATACAGTTCTTACTATTGTAGCTAAAAAAATAGAAGATATTTCTATATCTACTGAATCAGAGGTTCCTATTAATTCTAAAGTAGAAATTTCTGTAAGTCCTATTCCTGCTGATTCAACTAAGCTTAAGGGTGCTACTTATAGTTATAGTACAACTACCCCTGATATTCTTAATATAAATACATCTTCTCAAGGTACTACAATTACAACTAAAAAACAAGGTACTGCTAATCTTATAGTTACATTACATGCTTGCAATAATACTGTGACTAAATCAAACAGTACTACATTTAATGTTTATGGTTTGCGTCCTGTAGTTTTTATTATAGATCAAAGACACTCTTATGGATTAAGTGACCCTGATGGTATGGTATCTGAAAATTGTATTCTAAATTCAGATGGAAGTTTGACTAGTATTTCAAATAGTGGGTCTGTTGGAAATCCTAATAATAATACTTTAACTTGGCTTCGTCAAAATACACATGCTTATGTTAGTAGAAATGTTGGACTTTCAGGGGTAAGACTTAAACAACTTTCTGATAATAACCGTAAAATGTTTGCAGATGGAACTAGTGCTGCAAGTTATATTTCTAACGAAAGTGGTGAATTTGATGTATTTTTAAAGTTTGGTAGTGATATTTATTATAAAACTGAAGCTTGGACTCCTAGAGGTCAATCAAAACCAGATCCAGATTATGTTGCTGTAACTATCGCAAAAGAAATTCCATCAACTGAAGATGCTAGTAAATGGTGTAAATGGAGTCAATATAAACTTGTTGGTATTTACCCAGCTTGTAAAATAAATAATAAACTTTATAGTCTTTCAGGTAAACGAGCTGCAAATGCTCTAATGGCTACAGGTAATACTTTAGCTAAAGCACGTGGTGAAAGTTTTAGTATTTGTGATTATAATATGAGTAAATTGTTTGCTTTCTTATTTTATGGTTATTATAGTTCTTTGGCAAGTCAACAAATATGTGGATATGGCACAAAAAATGAAGTTAAATATAAACAATATCCAAAGATTACAGGAAGTACTGACGAACTTGGTATGACAGATACTAATACAACTACAGGAAATGGAGCAGATAATCCTAGTGAAGACCAAATTATAGCAGGTATTGGATCTGATATAAAAACTGTTAATTTTTGGGGTCTTGAAAGTTGTTGGGGAGATGTAGTAGAACATCTCGCCTATATTAGTATAGCATTAGCATACAACAGTAGCAGTAGTGCTGGTGCTAATCCTATGTTATATGTAGCAGACTATATAGCTCAGCATGCTAGTACTACTGTTACTAAACCTGATGGAACTGATACTATATATACTTCTAAAGCTGACTTTCTTGAAGATTATAAATCTAGTTACAGAGCGTTTGTAATGATTTATGTGCCTAATTTAAAAACTTATAGATTTATAGAAATAGCAAGTAGCATTAGTTCAGGTACTGTAAATATTCAAAGAATGATATTTGGTGCTCATGCTGATATAATTCCTAAATCAAAAGGACTCAATGATAGTATTGATACAGGTTTTTGTGATACATTTGGACATGGTTTTAGCGAAAAAGAAAACATAGTTGTACGATCGGGTTATAACAATATATCTTCTGGTGGAATTAGTTATTTATTTGGTGGATCTATTTCCGGTGTTTACTCAAGCTCAAATATTGGTGCTCGTTTAATGTATAACGGAGATGAAAGTACAGTACATGTTATAGATGACGCCACAGAAGAATTATAAAATGTAAATGATAAAGTTTTATGAATTTACTTAAATTAAAATTAATATGCGTTGGATAAATATTAAAAAAGATGAACTTATAGGATTGCAATGTATTAATCCTATAAATGATAAACATATTCTTAGATTATCTCCTAATTCTAAGAATATAGAAAAAAGAAAACAAGATGAAGACGATATAAGAATCGTATCAATAATTGTTAAGAATAAGCCTACATTGTTTGATATTAAAAATCATTTATTATCTTTGCAAAAAGAGTATGATAGCAGTGCAGAAGTTAATTGTTTTATACTTAATAACAAAGAAGTTTGGCTTGATAAACTAACTCGTGCTGTATTATTTAATACTATTAATCTTGAAAAGAGTAAAGGAGTAGATGTTACAACTCTTTGGTTTAACACTATGCCTATAAAAGTTAATGTGGATAAGGCACTCACACTTCTTACTGCTATAGAAATGTATGCTAAAAAATGTTTTGATAATACTCAAAAACATTATGCAGAGATAAATCAACTTGAATCAATAGAAGATTGTCTTGCTTATGACATAACAAAAGATTATCCTGATATACTTAATATTCAAATAGAATAAATTATGACAAATACTAGAAAAAGAGTTGTCACTTCTCGTGCAACAAATTCCAAGAATAATTCTACTAGGTCTTCTAATAGACCTAATCCAATGATTCCTAAAGCTGGTTTTACAAAGTCTGGTCGTAGAAGTTTTGAGAATGGCGGAAAATTTGAATAGACGTACTGTTAGAAGATTTGTACTTATAACAAAAGTTATACCAATTCTCATAGCTATTGTTCATTGTATAAATTCTTTTCTAAGTTTCTTAGGTAGTAATGATATTCCATTAAATTATATTGGTGGTATATCATTACTACCAATTATATACCTTTATGTTGCTAGTTATACTTTTCAACTTTGTAATTATTATAGAATGTTTCTACATTATAGTGTTCTTATTGATGCTTTAAACATTTATGATTTTTATATTGGAATACCGCTTGACGATGCAAATTATTTTATATTATTTGTATGTATAACAATAGTGACAATGCTGATAACTATATATCTTAAATTCTTCAATCATGATTAAAGCTAAGAAAGTTATTGCTGCTATCTTTAGACAAATAGCTCAAAGAATAGAAGACGATACTTGTGAAGTTGATGATAGAGAACTAACTGAAATAGCAAATATGCTTATTCATAGAAAGTTAAATGCAGAACAACTTGCAAGGCATATTAATGTTTCTCGTTCTACTCTTACAAGAATGGTTGCTGATGGTAGAATACCACATCCTCGTAAAACTCTTGGTGGTGAGAAGTATTGGTGGCAAGATGAAGTTGAAAATCATATAGCAGAATATAAAGAAAAACATGGCTTGTGAGGCTCTATAGTGGCGTGTGCTGCTTGAGCATGGAGCGACCTGTCTAATTCATTGATAATTAGGCAGGTCGCTTTATTTTGAGCAAAATTATATGAATGGAACTTTGATATTGTAACTTTGCATTGTACAAATACCGGTAACGTACATAAAAGTATTAACAATCAAATTAAACAAAGTTCTATGAGTACTAATGAAGTATTTATGATTCCTGACGGTCGTAACGGTCAGAGTGGTATTGACCCTAACATTTTGCTTGCTTCTATGATGAACGGCAATAGTGGTCTTGGTGGCGGTGGAAATTGGATATGGGTAATTTTCCTATTCTTCTTGTATCCACTTATGCGTAACGGTGGTTTTTGGGGTAATAATCAGTCTTGTGCTAATGGTGGACTTGGTAGTCTTGGTAATCTTGTTAACAATGATGCAGGTCGTGAGCTTCTTATGCAGGCTATTAATGGCAATAATTCTGCCATTCGTGATCTTGCTAATCTGACAGGAACTCAGACTTCTGCTATTCAGCAAGCTATTTGCAATATTAATAGTTCTATCACTCAAGTTAGTGGTCAAATTGGTATGTCTGGTCAGCAGGTTATAAATGCAATTCAGCAAGGTAACCAAGGTATCGCTTCTCAACTTGCTCAATGCTGCTGCGATTTGCGTACTACTGTAACTAAGGGCAATTATGAGAATCAAATTGCTACTTTGAATCAAACTAATGCTCTTCAGAATGGTCAGAATTTCATTAATCGTTCTATTGAACGTGGTTTTGCAGATAGTGCTTATGCTACTCGTGACCAAACTTGTCAAATAGGTCAAGCAATTCAAAATAGCACACAAGCTCTCAAAGATACAACAGCTAACCAAACTAATGCTATTATTTCTAAGCTTGACAATATGGAACGTTCAGGTCTTATGGATAAGATTGATGCTCTTCGTGAGGCTAATTCTGCTCTTAAGACTAACGCTAATATCGCTGCTCAGAATGCAGTCACTCAGCAGGCTATTGCTGCTGCTGTTGCTCCTATCAATGCTCAGCTTGCAGAAATTAAGTGTGCTCAGCCTAATACTGTAACAGTTCCTTACTATCCTTTTAGTTTGCAGCCTAATTGCGGTTGTGGTAGTAACTACAATAGTGGTTGCGGAAATGCTCAAAATCAATTTTGGTACTAATACTTAAATAGTTAAAATTATGGCAGAATGTTTTAATGGATATGTTGGCAATAGAGGTGGTATTCCCATAGTGGATGCCACTCAATCAAGTGCTGGTAGTGCAACTACTAACGCTATTTATACACTTCCTAGCCATGTATTTGGTAAAGGTTGTAAAGGTATCATTGTAGTTAATTTCCTTGGAGCGACTGATACTGCTGTTACTGGGGTTAATATCTCTGTTGGTGGTTCTACTCGTCCTCTTCTTTCAAGTGCAGGAAACGCTCTTACTACTCTTACAACAGGGTATCATATAATTGTATTTGACAAACCTAACAACAAACTAAATTTGATAGTGTAATATGTTTTCAGTATTAAATCAAGGTAGTCCTATCTATATAATTGATAAGACTGATGGTCTAAAATATAAGACAGGTGAAGTTATTAGTGTTGCAAATGGAAACGCTTTTGGTGGTACATTTGGTACTTCATCGTTCATTCCAAATGGCACTATCACACTTAAAATCAAAGTTGATAATAATGTTATAGATTATCCTGAGGTTCCTCTTAATAGTTCTGTAATTAGTTATAATAATGGAGCTACTATACTTTGTGAAAACAAACAAGTAGTTGTAACAGAATTAGAAAAAATACTTCAACAAACTAAACAAATACTTGCAAATCGTGATAAACACGAACAAACAGTAAAATCTTGTGAAGAACTTCTAAAAGAGTTAAATCCAATATTTGCTAAAGATAAAGAACGAGACGATAGGATTGATAGTTTAGATACAAAAGTTTCAAGTATGGAAGGAAAACTTGATAAGATTCTGAATGTATTATCCTCTAATAGTAATCCAACATTAAAATTGTAAAGCTATGTATATTGTAATAAAAAGAGATAAGTCTGATGCTCTTAAGCATAAAGTTCATAAGCTTAAAGAACTTGCTTGTGACGTGATGGAATGTCTTGATGAAGCATATTCTGAAAGTCGTGAATCTGAGAGTCGAACAAGAACTCGTAGAGATGGTAGACTTGAAGGTCGCAGATACGATGAAGATTATGATAATTACGACGATGATGATTATAATCGAGACGATCGTAGTAGAGGTATGCGTCCTCGATACTAATTAAACTAAGTGTAATTGGAGAGAGGAATATTCTTCTCTCCTTTTTAATTTCTAATAATATGAGAAGAGATAGTTTAGATATTTATGACGATATGCCCGAAGATATGAAACATTATCTTCGTTATAATGGTAGGCATTTTAATAGAAAACTATGTGATTTTGCTATTAGTAAGATGGAATCACACAACCCTTCTACAGGGGGTGTGACTCGACTAGTTAAACTAGAAAAAGAAGAAATAGATTCTCTGCTTAAAGCATATCGTGTTGAAATTGAAAATAATCAGCTTTATGATTATGTATATGTAGCTAATATGTGTAAAGCTGATTTTCTTGGTAGTAGTGTACCAGACGAGCAACATCTATGTTTGTATGTTAAAGATGTCATTGATGATGTAGATGGATATGATGGTCTTGTGTTTAATCGTTGGTACGCAGATATGTGTAGAAGCGGTATTGTAATAGATTGGGAATCAATGATATAAAAGTTTAATTGTTTATAATTGTAATGTCAATTTTAAGTGTAGTAGTAGTAATTGTGAAATTACTACTACTATTGTTTTATATAATAATGAAGATTCTATATGTAATCTAAAGGTTAAAAATACATAAAAATTTGGTTAATTCGAGGATTTTTAATATATTTGCTGATGATAGTAAAACATATATAACAAATAATAAAAACAATAATGGAAGAGATAGTTTTAGAACTTGTAAACAAAACATTAGAAAGTTTTGATTTTCCTTTTTGTATTATTGTTAATATAGCAACATATCTTGCTATTAAACTTTATACAGATTATAAAAAGAAAAGTCAAATTAGTACTCGCAATAAACGTTTTATATTTCTTGCGATTAGTGTTATAACTGCTGTTGTGTATTATGCTACAGGAAGTGATAGTAAAACAATTTTTAATAGTTTTATTCTTGCTCCTGTATCTTGGTCTTGGATATTCAAGCCTATATGTGACAAATTTAATATTGGTTATTATTCTAAAATTAAATAAGATAATAGTGATAAATTATTATAATTATTTTCAAGCGATTTAAGACAGTCAAATATGGTTTATGATAAGAATATCAGCCGAGCATATTAAATCGAAAATAGCTTAGGTTCTGAGCTTCATAGGGCATATTAAGGCATTAGATAATGCGCTCCCCCGTAGAAAGGTTGTGAAACTTAATTGTTATTATAATAGTGTTAGTATAATAATTAGTTAGTGTACTACTGCACAACATCTGCGGGGGAATATTTTTAATAATAAAATTGATTAAGATATGGCTAGTATAGCAATGCTTGTTTCTGAGTTTGCTCATTCTCTCAAACAACCTAACAATAAAGCTCTTAGAGAAAATATTAAACTTCTTATAGTTCATACTAGAAATGAAATTATTCGTAGAAGCTTTGAAAATCACGGATATGTCGATAAAGGTCTAGTTCAAAGATTTAAGATTAATCTTACAGACGTTTATGATGGTGAAATTGAACTTCCAGAAGGAATGGAAGATATTGATGTTACTTCAATTAAACGTAGTTGTCAAAAGGTTCCCACACCTGTAAGACTTACTAATAATCTTCCTTTTGATAGAGTCAGTTCAGTTGGTTATAGAACTTCTAGAGAATTTCCTTTTATTAAAGAAACATCTGCTCGTTTTAGAAATTCAGTTCCTGGTTTATGTGGTATGCCATGTTATGATTATATAAATGGTTATATTTATATATTTCCTGCTGATAATAAAGCTTTTGAACTTGAAAAAATAATAGTAGAATCTGCGTTTGAACATCCTACTGAAATTCAAATAGCAAATAAGGAAGTAGACAGTATGGATACTCTTATGGAAGAAAATGAATTTCTTTTGTCTGAAGATATGATTGGACAAATTAAAGATATTATCTATAAACGAGATTTGCTAAGTAATGTTCGTGAAACTAATGAAATACCAGATACTATAAAGTATAACTAATATGGCAATTAAAGAAACACCTATTAATTTTAGAACATATTATAGATTGTTTGTAGAAAGTAATAAACAAAAACTAGAAGATGCTCTTAAATTAAAAGAAACATTAAAAGAAGAAGTTGATATAAAACATACTAATGTTTCTTCTTGGGCTAAAGTATATGAAACAGAGTTTGGAATAAAACTTTTTGATTATATTGAATTTAAGAACAATGAATATACAACAGGTACGTTTTATAAAGTAGCTAAAGGTTTATTTATAAATAAACAAAATAACTACGAACTTGTTACTGATTTATATAATCTTTATGATTTAGCTTCTAAGCAGAAAGAATTATATCAATGTATTAAAGATATAGATTTTTATAACAGATGTTTAAAACTTACACTTAAACAATATACTGAATATCTTAGAGTATATTATACTGAAGTTCATAAAAAATTAATTCTTGAAGGACAAGGTTATTCTTTTAGTAATGGTATAGGATGGATATGTGTTAATCGTTGTGTTTTTGACAAAAAGAAACCTATGCTTGATTATGCTGCTACTAAAAAGAAAGAAAAAGAACTTAAAGAAAAAGGTGAAAGAATTTATAATAAAGAAGAAGCTGATTGGTGTATTCGTAACGGAATAGAGTATAAAGCTAAAGATAAAAGAGTATTTGTTTGTAATGAATATTGCTATCAGATTCCTCTTATAGATTGTAAGATTTCTGGTGGTAATACTTTTAAACTTGAAATTGGAGATTACCGGCATAGGTCTTTACGAGGAAAAAGTAATGATGAATTAATTAAACTTTGTAATAATAATACAACTAAGATTTGTGAATTAGCAGTTGATCTTAAAACTAAAGTTACTTTGTGTGATAAGGTTGATAAAATTTTATATACTAAATTTATAAGAAATGAAGCTCAAAAACCAATTACCTTTGTCAAGACTAATAGGTAAAATAGATAATGATTTTAATATCAGTGAATCTGATTGGATTCCAAGAGTTGCTGCTTGGACTATAGATGCTCTATCACAAATGCAAGTTCTACCAATGGAAAGAAAGCGTAGAAAACTTGAAGTAAGTAATAGAGTTGCTCAATTCCCATGTATAATAAATGCTAAAGAACTTAAAGTTTATGATAAACATGGTTGTGAAATAATGGAACTAAATAGTGATAATTCTTGTGGCTGTAGTAAATCATCGAAAACTATGCCACAAGAAATTGCTGTTATTGATGATACCAATAAAACAGGAATTAACTTTATGACTGTCGGTACTGTTGTAGCATCAAATAGAAATCATAATTTTGTTCTTGATGGAAATAATATAGAACTTAATTTTGACACAGATGAAATTGAAGTAGAGAGTTATGAAACTGCTACTTATTTTGATGAATATTATCAATGTCAAGTTCCTTACATATATGACAACGGACTTCTTCTTGAAGCACTTGCTTGGTATTGTTTATTTAAATATCTTAGTAGAGGTAGTAAACATCAAGTTTATAGTCTTTCGAGTCCTAATCAAGTTCTTAACCCATATATACAATGGAGCACTCTTAAACCTAAAGCTATGGCTTCTGTTAAAATAGCAATTAGTCGTAGTTCAGATGGTTGGAATAATTTCTTTTATAATAGTACTTTTCTTCCAAGAAACTAAAACAATATGAGAGTAATACCTAAATTAAATCTTAATCAAAATCCTCAGAATTGTGAAGAAGGAAGCCTCATGTTCGCTAAAAATATGAAGCTTGATTCTGATGGTTCTCTTGTATCCGATTTTGGTTATAGCGATATATCTGCTTTATCAGACAAACAAATTGTCGGGCATATAGTCGGCTTAGACAATATAATTTATATTTTCACTTATACAGATAATAATAGTGAAATATATAAATATAATGAAAAAACTAGAACAGCTACAAAAATACAATGTGGTTGGAAATATAGTGGGGGAGAAATAGATGGAACTGTAACTACTAATATTAGTGGAGAGAAGATTCTTTCTATTGCTGAATATATAAATAGCAAAACTAAACTTATTCCAATAAAACATATAAATCTTTCTTTTTGTAAAGAAACAGATGATGAGAGTATTTACACACAAGCTCCTAAAGTTCCTATGTGTAATCTTACTCTTAATAATACATATGCAAAAACTATACCTAATGGAACATATGTGTTCTTTATTAGATACAAAATTAGAACTGATGTTTATACTAATTGGTATCTTTGTAGTTGTCCTATTTTTGGTGGAACTTCTACTAAAATAAATACACTTCAAGGAGGACTTAATTATATAAATTATCATATTGATTCTGCTAAATCTTTTATATTTGATGTTGCATTTGTTAATACATCTGCTAAATCTTTATATAAAAGTTTTCAATTAGGTTTTATTGTTTCTCATGACGATTCTACCAATGCTCGTATTTGGAAAGAATTTGATATTAATACTAATAAAATTTATTTTGACTACGAACAAGTAAAAGACGTTGATATAGATGAACTTCTTGCTACTACTTATGAAATATATAATGTTCGTAATATAACTAGTTTTAAAAATAAATTATATATTAGTAATTATATTGAAAGCAATATAAACGAAAACGTTGATGCAATAAGTAAAGCCTTGTCTGTAGGTTATGTTCATTCTGATCCTGATGGAAGCGATAATGTTTTATATCGTAATATGAAGCTTGATGGAAACAAACTTGTATTTAATGATAGTTTAGGATATTATGATAGTTTAGTTTCTCGTTCTGTTGTTTCCTCTATTTTAAAATCATATATGTTTGATTATGATATATCAAATTTATATAAAGGAAATACACTAGAAAAAAATAAAATAGCTAGTTTTGATATAAAATGGGAGGCTGTAAATAATCCTGATTTATGTACAGTTTATAATATTTTTAACGATGCTTATGATAACGCTGTATTCGGATATACAGAAGAAAGACTTTATAACCTTGGAAAAATAGGTATATTTGAATGTTATAGCAAAGGAGGATTATGGCTTTATGATAGAGCTACAAAACCACATCAATGGGACGATTTAGGTTTTACTTTTACTTATGGCTCTGCTAATCTTAGAGATGCTAGTACATTTACCGAAACTAGAAATGGAGTATATTTGTTTAATAAATATACAAAACGTTGGGGTGTAGAAGGAGAAATGGCTAATAATTATTGGGCTACTAGAGATAAAGGTTTTACTAATGAAGCTAGGGCTTTTATTCAAAAAAATATAAAAGATGAAATAGAAGCTAAAAATAGACTTGTTTATTGTTATATAGAATTTTCTTCTGGTACTAAAACATATTCTATTGGACTTTCTAGTTATATGAATAAGTCTAATTATATAGGTAAGAAAAGTGATGTTGATTATGGATATGAAAATGCAAATAATTCAGATATTCATACTTCTATAAAAAGCAAAATACAAAATGAGGTCTTTAGTGTAATTCAAAATAAAGTTGTTGGTATAGATGAAAATGGTTCATTAGTATTTAACTTTGATGGTGAAAATGTTAGAGTTTGTACTGCAACTGTTGTATTTAAATCTGTACAATTTACACTTGATACAGAAGATATTGCAGATGATAATGATCATTTTAATAAAAGATTTTATATTAATGCTAAGACTACAGAATGGAAATCTGTATGTAATTTTAGTATTAAAGATAAATATATTACTACGGATGATACGACTGCAAATCTTAGCCAAAAACCTACTCTCATGCCGTTATCTAAATATAATGTTTATGTTCATTATGTTGATGATAATCATATAATTACTAACGGTAAATTTTTAACTACATTAGAAACCGATGGTGCTAAAAGTAATACGGATACTATTGACTTGTCGTTTACGTATAAAACACCACCTCCTATTAGTAGATATAAAGGATTTTTCTTTTCTATAGTTAATGTAGGTAGACAAGTAATTGAATGTTTTAATTATAGAAGTTTAAACAGTGATACACATATAGTAAATTGTATTGAAGTAGATTGTTTATTATATAATATAAATACTGATATAAAAATAATAAAAATAGATAGTGATGGAAAGGAAGTTACTATAACTAGACACGCTAAGTATTATTCTAGTGGTTCTTCATTTCCTGTTCTTGCTTTTGGTAATTGTGGTTATATTAGTTGGACAGGAAGTGGAAACTATTCAAATGATAAACTTTATGTAATAATAGATAGAGATACAAGTAAAGAAAAAAATTATGGACTTATTAAATGTAGTCCATATTATCTTCTACAACAAACAGATACTACAACAGTTGATAAAGGATTTTATGGATCTCATTTTTGTCTTGTTAAAAAACCAGATTTTGATTTATCTTCTAGCTGTTATGTTTCAGGAAAAGATGTATATAATGCTAAACGAGGTAACACTTTAAGTCTTAGTGAATTTAATGGTTACATACAAATTCAAAATAGTATTACTTATTTTATTAGAAGTAATTTTAATCTGAATTATTTAAGTCTTACAGAAGATGTTAATGACCAAATTTTCAGTATAGGTAATGCTAGTTCTGGATTAAAGCAAGTTGCTAAAGTTATAAACTCTGCTACTTTGAGCTTTATATATGAACTTAAAGGCATGTATAAAAATTATAGGAATAAACTATTTAGAGAATATGATGACAGTACACGAGTTGATTTCAATAATACTATTAGAGTAAGTACAGTTCTATCTGATGAAACATTTAATAATTCTATATTTAGATTTATATCTTCTGATTATTACAATGTTCCTACAGATAGGGGAATTATTGTTAAACTATTTTCTATAGGAAACAATATATTTGTTCATACTAAAGGTTCTCTTTATAAATTCGATGCTACTCAAACACTTGTTTCAAATGAAACAGATATTGAATTAAAAGAATCTGACCCATTTACTAACGGTATTACACAGATATGTGATTCTCAATATGGATATGCAGGAATTGATGATAAACATTCTGGTTGTGTTACATTTGATACTTATGTTTTTTATGATAAACAAAGTAATCATTTGTTTGGATATTCAGGTCAATCTCAACTTGGACAAATAGATGAAGATATATTTAAAATTATAAACTATTATAAGCCTGTTGGGTGTAGAATGATTCATGATGACAAGAATACACGCATTCTTATAAATTTCATTATTACAGGTGATAAAGAAATAACTATTAGTTTTAATTATAAGACTAAACATTTTATTTCTCTTCATGATATTACTCTTAAAAAAGCATTTAACAGTAGAGATGTTTGTTATTCTTATAATAAAAATTTCTGTACTCTATTTAATGAAGCAGATACTATAAATACAAAAACTTTATATGGTGGTGCAACACAAGATAGTTATCTTACAGATGCTCCAGATGAAGGAACTTATAAAAATTGTAAACATTCAATATCTGTTATTTTATTTCCTGATGAATCTCAAAGAGCATCTTTAGATAGTATTCAATATATAGCTGATTTGAATAAAACAAATATGTTTGCAAATATAGCTAAAGACAAAACTATTCTTGATATATCTCGTAATACAAAAACAAATCCTGTTAAAGAGTTCTTTGTGATTACAGATGAATGCAAATCAACACCTGTTGTAACAAATGTTGATGATACTGCAAGACCAAATTCACTATTGGACTATAAAGGATTTAAATATGATTTAGGTTTTTGGACTTCTAATTATTTTAGAAATGCAATTAATGCAGATAACATTTATCAATATCCTAATCAGCCAGGTGTTGATCTAGTTGTTGATAATAAGAAAAAGACTCGACATCCTAATTCTGATAATAACAGTTTAGTGTATGGTAGATACTTTATTCTAACTTTTGGTTTTATCAACGGAACTCCTATTAAATTTGAAAATGTACTTATAAATAATCAAAAATATTAAAATAATATTATGGTAAGACGTAAATTAAAAACTATAAATAGTAGACCGAAAGCTCTTTTCGGCTCACAAGAAGCTGCTATTCTTGGTGCCGCTGCAATAAATGTAGCAGGACAAATGACTGCTGCTGGAATAAGTAGTAAAGCAGCTAAAGATGCAGCTAGACAGCAAGCTCAAGCTACAGTTAGTGCTGCAACAAAACAAGCAAATGCCATTAAAGATCAAACAACTAGGTCTAAAGAATTACAAGAACGTTCTATTGAGTTCACTAAAGAACAAAATGCTGAAAATCGTGAACTTCAAAAAGATATTCAACTTAATCTTCAAATGCTTACTGGTCAACAAAATATGAATGATAGACTTGAAGCTTCAAAAATACAAGTTCGTAATGGTGGCAGAATGAGTATGAAAGCTGTTAATGGACAGGATGCAACCTTTCTACGGGGGAGCTATAGTCCAACTAATATGCCTTTTGTTGTTACTGATGGTGGAGGAGTAGTACCTGTTGGTGTTACTCCTGAAGGTTTTGATATGTATGAAATAAAAGGTAATGACCACGAACATTACCATAAAACTAAGTCTGGTAAACATAAAACTGGAGTTGGTCTTAAATTTGCTAATGGAAAAGTTATTGAAGGTGAAGGTAATCAAAATGGAAATCAAGGAGAATATGTCTTAGTAACTCCTACTGATGCTATGTTTATTAGTAGACATTCTATTAAAGGGTTTAATCCAGCTAAAGCTGTAAATAACGGAATGAATCCTCTTGAAGCATTTATGATACAAGAACAAATTAAAGATGTTAATGGTATATCCGATAGTGGTAAAACAGATAAACGTATGGTTGGAGGACTGACTTACGATAGTCCTTCTATTGCTCAAGTTCCTGATTTAAGTAGAGATGGAATAGCACCTATTGCTACAGGAGTTGCATACGGTTCTATTAATGGCATGTATGACAAAGATAATAAAGCTAAAAATGGTACTTCTGTTCGTAAAAAACTAGCTTGTGGTGGACGACGTAAGGCTAATGCTGGTAGTTGGACTGATTGGGCAGGTGCAGGTATAAATGCGTTAGGTAATTTAGGTGGAGCTTGGATTACACAAAGTGCAAATAAAGCAGCTGCTGATCGTATAGCTAAAGCTAATATGCAAGCTGCTGGTATTCTATCAGATGCTTACAGGCAAATGCACGGTATTGATATGAGTCTTATTAATAAAGATGATTATGCTGCTGCTCATTCCATGCCTGCGATTCGTGCAGCAATCGTTAATACTAACGCTCAGACTGCTGCTGAAGATAGATCTTTGCAACGTAGACTTACTAATTCTAAAAGGTACAGTATGAGTGGTGCTGCGGCTCAAGATAGAATGTCTATGGCAGAAACACAGCATAACGATAGAATAAACGCTATAGAATCTGAAGCTAATAAAATACGTGAAAGCATTAAACAAGGAAATGCTCAACGTATTTCTGAAGCAGCAAATGAAAATGCTAATCGTGATGCTCAAGCAAATGAAAGATATAACACTGCTCGTTTGTCATTACTTCAATATAATAATGATATTGAAAATGCTAAGATTGCTGGTATAGGTCAAGCTAACGCTGATGCTATTAGTCAATCTGGACTTGCTAGAGCACAAGGATTACAAGCTGGTGCTAATGCTTTCAGTTCTGCTTTATCTGCTTCTGCACAAGGCTTTGCCTCTACAGCAAACGGTATTAGAACTGAACGGGCAAATAGAGAAAATGTGTTAATTGGTGCTGATAGTAGAAATAAAGTTGACTATCTTACAGCAAATACTAAAACAGTAGGTAATAGACGACAAGCATATAATTTATGGAATACTTGGAAAAATAGTTCTGATAGTAATCTTAAACAATATGCTAAGGAATTAGCCTCTGCTTATAACTTTTCTTAAATTACAACAATTATGCCAGATATATCTAAAATGAGTCTTAAAACACCACAATTTAATCCTGTTGTTTTTACTCCTTCACAATATGAATATCAAGCTGCGGATATGAGTCTTCTTGAAAAGTCTTTAGCCCAAAGAGAAGCTCGTATGAAAGAAGCAGCTCAAAATAAAAGTGCTATTGATAGAACACTTGGTGAACTTGAAACAAAACTTAATCCTTCTGAAGCTGAATGGTTTGAAGGATATAAAAATGATATTAAAAGTCAAATTCAATCAAGTATTGATTCTGGAGATTATGGTGCTGCTGTTCGCAATGCCACACTATTAGCCGGATCTGTAGTTCAAGACCCTCGTATTCTTGGTAGAGTTCGATCACAAGAAGCATATGAAAAAGAATTACAAACACAACAAGCTCGCAGAGATAGAGGAGAAATTAGTCAAAATACTTATGATTGGTGGGCTAATAAAAATAAATATTCTTATACTGATAATACAGATGCTTCAGGTAATTATATTGAAGGTTCCCCTTGGAAAGCAGAATCGACGCCTGTTAAAGACATAAATTGGGCTGAGCAAGCAGCTACTGCTTTTAAACTTATAACTCCTAAAAAAGGATCTTCTACAAAAGGTGGAGGACATAGTACTACAAACGCAGATGGTACTGGTGATGGAAACAAATGGAGTAGAAGTAGTAGTACAGAAGAAATTACTGTAGAAGATATTCTTGGAAATATTGACGAACTTCTCAGTTCAACACCTGATGGCTATCGTCAAGCAGAACAAGCCTTCGATGTTGCAACATTTGATTTAAACAGACTTCAAGAAAAATATAACAGTCTTGCTGATGATGACCCAAATAAAGATGTAATAGGAGAGCAATTAGATGCTCGTAAAAAACTTATGTATAAAAATGGTTCTCCTATCACTTATAAAGAATATTATGCTAGAATGATTACTGATAATAAATATGCACACACGTTAGCATATAAATGGGCAACTAGTGGAAACGAAAGTTTTAAAAGCAACGATTATCAAGGTGCAGGTTCTGGTGCTGGGGGAAGCATAGGAACAGGACTTGGTGTAAGTTCTCCTTATAGCCAAAATACAGGATTTTGGAAAGGTCCTAATACAAGATGGAAAGGAACTTATAATTTTAATATTCTTGGAACTTCTGCTAATAATATTAGTTCAAGATTTGAATAACATTAAAATAATGAAATTATGAAAATATCTTTTGGTAATTATTCATATTATGATCCAACTAAAAAAGCTTCTATTCCACAAGGAAACGGAGTAAGTAAATATAAATTTAATAATAATATTTTTCAACAGCTTATAGCAAACAGACAATATCAAGATGCAGCAGATTATGCTTCTAAATATCATTTTGATGATCCTGCTACTCAACGAGCACATGAAAATGATATTTTAAATCTTCGCAGGGAAGGTCGTAAAATAGCTGCTGTTTATGGCAGGCTAGATGATGATGATAAACTTAACAAAATATCATTTTTAGATAATGTATTTGTTGATGGAGGACTTGAACAAATTTCAGATAATCCTTATGCTGAAAAATTTGCTATTTTTAAAAAACATTTAGGAAGTACGCATGAACAACTTCCTATAGGCACTACTGGTAAAATAGACAAAGAAGCTACTGCTATATCTTTTACTTTTGCTCCAGAAAAGCAAAAACTATTTGGCATAGATTGGCTAGCTAAAGACAATACTAAAAAAAGTGTAGAAGCTTTTTATGCTAATAGTGGACTTAATGAAACAGTACTTAAATCTGCTGGAGTAGAAATAACACATAAAGATGGATTTACTACAATTAAATTTGATAAATCTAATCCTTTAGCAAATAAAATAATTTATAATGCTATTCCTTCAGTGAGTGGAGGAGATATAGGTGGGAATAGTGACTATAATATTAAACTTAAAGGTTACACAGCAGATGGAAAAGAAATTAAAGATTCGTCTTCTTTAACCAAACTAGCTTGGAATAAAATTCGCGATATGATTGATGATGCTGAAGATGTTAAAACAGAAGCATTTACTACATTAGCTATGGGAGAAAAAGATTATTCTTCTACTGTTGGTCCTTCTCTTGATGATAATCTCGAACAATTAAATCAACTGTTTGCTACAGGTCAAATAACTCAACAAGAATATAATCAACAAAGAAAAATTGTTGGTAGTATATTAGACCAAGCTATTAGAAGTTTAGGTAGTGGTAACTATGAAATGTTTAGTAATGCTTATAATGATGAAGCAACAGATGAAACATTGCTTTCATTAAGCAATGAACAACGTTCTGAGATGATTCAAAGTATAACTGCTGCTAACCCTAAAAGTCTTCATTTTAATGCTATGATATCAAATGGGCAAGTAGGAACTCTTGTTACAATAGATGCAGATGAAGTTGATAATAAAAATATAAACGATGAAGACACTAGGAATCAAGTTAAACGTCGTCGTAGACAGATATTTATTCCTGGATTTATGTCTGAACTTGCTCAAGAAAAAATAAATAGAAATACTTCTTCTCGTGCTATTCAAGAAATAAATTCAATGCAAGACTACGGTTATGGTTTTAAAACAACTGATGGTCAAGAAATTTATTCTTCTATGGATGGTAGATTTTGGCGTGATGGACAGGAAATATCTAAAGATGATGCAATAAAGGCAATCAATAAAACAATGATTGTAGAAGATGCAACAGCTAACCTTAAATATCAATTTACCAATAAAGAAGGTACAATGTATGATACAAATGGTTATGAAAACATGGCTCGTGCTATTTCTGTAAAAGCAGCTAATGAGCTTAATCCAGATGTTTCCTTTGGTGATAAAGTTACAATACAAGATATATTTGATAAAAAGGGAGCTGGAGCTACAGTTGCTGATAAATATGCGTCTAAAATGCAATATCAACTTTACGATAAATATCAAGATGTGTTTGATATTTATGACAAAATTATGGCTGCAATTATAAATAATGATTAATTATGGATGTACTTGATTTTATAAATAAAGAAGGTAAAAAAGAAGTTCCTAATCCTCTTTTTAATTCTAGGTCTAAAAAGAATATACAACCTAGAAGTGTTGTTGTTCAGGATTTAAATCCTGATAACGATGCTGCTGTAAACATGGCTGTAGCAGATGCAATAAATCAATATTCTATTGATTCTAAAACTGCTGATAAATATAGAGCAAAAGGTATAAATTGGAATCCTTGGGAGAATCTTGATTCACAACTTGCAGAAGAACAAGGAGTTTTTTCTAAATTCGGTAATGCTCTTGCTCAAACTGTAGTTTCTGAACTTGCTATTGGAACAGCAAAAGGTTTTAGTGACTTATTTGATTTAATTGGTCAGGGTGTAGGTCTTGCTGACGGAGATTATTCTAATCCTGTTAGTCAATTTCTTGAAGAAAAGCAAGAGGAATTTCGTAATTTTGCACCTATTTATAGTGACCCAAACTTACATATAAGTAATGGTGGTTTACTTGATCCTGGATGGTTGGCTAGTAATATTCCAAGTATTATTAGTTCACTAACCCTTCTTTTACCTAGTAGTGGTATTGTAAAAGGAGCTTCATATGTTGGAAAACTTGGTAAAGTAGGTTCTAGAACTAGAAATGCTGTAAGAGCTATTAGTGGTGTTAATCGTAAAATGAAAGAAGCAGAAGCTCTTAGAAAAGCAGGTAAAAGTGCGGAAGAGATTGCTGAACTTACTAAATTAAACAGTGTACAAAGATTTCTTACTAGTGCTAGTACAGCTAAACAAACTTCTTTGTTTTTAGAAAATGCAACAACTGCTGCTCTTAGTAGAGCAATGGAAAACTATCAAGAAGCTAGACAAACATATAATGATATGTATGCTGAAGCTTCTGAATATCTTAAAGATGATAGCAATTATAACGATTTTATAAGTAAAAATAAAGAATCTTTAGAAGAAGCAGGAGTCGATATAACAGATAAAGATGCTGTTGCTAAATATGTTTCAAGTTCTGCTGCTGATAGAACATTCCAAATTGATTGGTTTAATGTTGGTTGGGATGTAGTACAAATGTATGGACTTAGAAATGCTTGGAAAGGTCTAAGAAACGCTAATGGTACACCATCTGCTGTAAGACGTGCTGAGAAAGATGCTATAAAATATTTTGGTAAAAAACCTGAAGAAATCGCTAAGCTTAAAGCTAATCGTTCTTTTATGGAAAAAGCAGGTGAGTGGACTAGTGATAAACTTTATGGTTCTAAACTTATTATTGGCTCTGAATTAAGCGAAGGTGCTGAGGAAGCACTCAATTATATTGCTACAGAAGAAGGTATGAGATTTGGTCGTGTTCTGCTTGGTAAAAAGAAAGGAGAAAATAAAGGAGTTTGGGAAAATATAATGAATGGTTTTGATGGAAGATTAGGTTCTTATCTTCAAGCTCCAGAATTGTATGATGCAGCATTTTGGGGTGTTCTTGGTGGTGTAGTTTTTCAAGCTGGAGGTAGCGCTATTAGAAGAGTAGGTCAAAAATTTGAAAAGTCAGATGCTGATGAAAAAGCTAAAAAATCACTTCCTTGGTATAAACTTGATGAACTTCCTGAAAATCAAAGACGTATATCAGAAATAGAAGCTCGTGCTACAGATTTTGCAATGTATAAAGCACAACTTGATAAAATAAATTCAGGTATTGACATTTATAACTCTACTGAAGGCAATGAAGTAAAATTTAATTCAGAAGAAGAAGCAAATGTTGCTAGAGAAAAACTTAAAGATGAATTTATTGCTAGTATGACTCTTAGAGCAATGAATAGTGGTAATTATGACATGCTTAAAGCTTTTCTTCAAAATGACAATGTTCGTAAGAATTTAATAGAAAGCGGAGTATTTGGAAATGCTGAAGAAAATGGTAAAAGTGCTTCTGATATTGAAGCAGAATCTAAGGAATATATAGATTCTGCTGTTCGTCGTATGGATGAAATCGCTAACATGTATGAAGAAGAACTTACAGCCATAGATTATGCTTCTTCTCGTGTAGGAAATGACGTATTAGCAGAATATATGCAAATTATGGCTAATAATAATGTTCATACACAATTAGCTCTTAGACAAAATAATTTATCTCTTGCAGGAACTAATGGTAGAATAGTTCAACTAGAAGATCAATTTAGAGATAAATTAGATCCTAGCATAAATCATGCAAACAATATTAAAGTAGGTCTTATATCTTCAGAACTTGGAAAACTTTATGCAGAAAAACGAAATATTATAAAGCAAGAAGATAGTATTAGTAAAACTATTTCTCTTGAAAATATAAATAAAAAGATTAAAAC
>ERZ1034626.195-NODE-195-length-43715-cov-59.346267_pt1 | contig 43715 bp, 30 predicted proteins | sample MGYA00520652_ERZ1034626 | MGnify/ENA primary metagenome ERZ1034626 (study PRJEB33766, sample SAMN09781765) | gut metagenome | biome: gut microbiome | host: Homo sapiens | place: Madagascar | study: EMG produced TPA metagenomics assembly of the PRJNA485056 data... | reverse complement strand
ATGTATATTTATAAACAAGCAAGTTGATATTTATTCACTTGCGAAACTTTAGTAATATTATTATGACTGCGCTGACATCTCAGCCATCTGTAGCCGTACGCAACCCAGAGGGCAACTACGACGGACCAGACGACCAGTGGATGCCAGACAACCCTGTGGCTCTTGCTGAGATTACCGACAACCACAACAAGAAGACCAACTTCCGTGTCAACACCTATCTGGAGGCTACCATTCTCAAGGGCTTGACCTTCAAGACAGAGTTATCGGCTGATTACAACTTCAACAACTACTATTATTTTCAGCCAGACTATCAGTTTGGCGTAAAGACCAATGACGTGCGCTCTGGCAAGTGGACCAAGAGCAACTCCAAGTACTGGTCTTGGCGCAACATCTTGACTTACAACAACACCTTCGGCAAGCACAATGTGAACGTGATGGTAGGTCAGGAGATGAGTCACAACCACTGGGAGAACCAAGTAGGTTCCACCACAGGCTACCTCTCCAACTCAGCCACCGACATCTCTGCCGGTAGCTATGCCGACAGCCGTGCCACAGGTTATCAGAACAACACCGCCTTGTTCTCTTACTTTGGCCGTGCCTTCTACAGTTTCGACGATCGCTATCTCTTGACCGCTACCCTCCGTCGCGATGGTAGTAGCAAGTTTGCAGAAGGTCATCGCTGGGGTTGGTTCCCATCAGCAGCCTTCGCATGGCGTGCCAGCAACGAGGCTTTCTTGAAAGACAACAAGGTCATCAGTAACTTGAAGTTCCGTCTCGGTTGGGGTGCCACTGGTAACCAGAATGTTGAGGACTGGGCTTACACCGCTCTCCTCGCCACCTATACCACACCATGGGGCGTAGGTGTATTGAATGCCAACAATGCCAACCCTAACCTGAAGTGGGAGACCACCTACTCTACCAACGTGGGTATTGACCTCAGCCTCTTCAATGGTCGCATCGAGTTTATCGCCGACTGGTACTACAAGAAGACCAAGGACTTGCTCTTGAAGCTCGACCTCCCTGCATTCTTGGGTTCAGGCGCTGGTTCTGGTTATGGTGTAGCCAGCAACCCTTGGGGTAACATCGGTAGCTTGCGCAACACAGGTGTCGAGTTTACCTTGAACACCGACAACATCGAATACAAGGGTTTCTTATGGCGTACCAACGCCGTGCTCTCCCTGAACCGCAACAAAGTGGTGTCTCTCGATACCGCCACAGGTACCTTACCTAAGACCTTGCAGATTGGTTCTGAGACTGCTACCGTCACCAATACCATCGTAGGACAGCCTATCGGACAGTTCTGGGGCTACAAGGTGATCGGACGTTTCGACAAGCCAGAGGACTTCTACTATAAGGACAAGAATGGCAACGTGAAGCAAGTAGCCATCCCAGAGGGAAGCAAGATTGCACAGAACGGAACATGGCTCGGCGACTACATCTTCGCCGATCTCAACAATGATGGTGTCATCAACAATGACGACCAAACCTTCATCGGCAATCCTGAGCCTAAGTTCACTTGGGGCTTCGGCAACACCTTCTCTTACAAGGGCATCGACTTGACCATCCAGTTCAGTGGTTCTTATGGCAATAAGATTCTCAACTATGGTCGCCGCAGTCTGGAAGTATCAGGTTCCACCTCCAACCTGCTCCGTTCGGTAATGGACTTCGCACGTGTAGAGAAGATAGACCCTAATGGTCCAGACGATTACCGCAACTATCATGTAACGAACCCAGAGACAATCCAGCCTCGCCTTTACACATCAAGCAACAGCAACCGCAACGACCGTGTGAGCGATGCCTATGTAGAGGACGGTTCTTACATCCGCTTGCAGAACATCTCACTCTCTTACACCTTGCCACGCACCTGGTTGAAGCACATCTATCTGACCAACGTGAAGATATACTGCAACCTCCAGAACGTAGCAACCATCACGAAGTACAAGGGCTACGACCCTGAGGTAGGTAGCCTTTGGGGCAATGCACTGATGAACGGCATCGACTATGGTCGTTATCCTTCTCCACGCATCTACACCTTCGGATTGAACGTAACATTCTAATGAAAGAAAGGAGAATACAACATGAAAAAGATATTATTATATACAGCAGCTTTGGCAGGAATCCTTTCGTTCAGCAGTTGTGCGGAAGACTTCCTCAAGCAAAAGAACTCTTATCAGTTGAGTCCTGACAACTACTACGAGTCGGACGATGCGGTGGCTTCGGCTACTTATCCACTCTACAACTACGTGTGGTATGACTTCAACGATAAGTTCTATTATGGTATGGGCGATGGACGTGCCAACAACATCACGGCGCAGTACTCCAACTACATCTACCCTTACACCAATTTCACAGAGAACTCCCTCTCACAGGGTTTGAGCGAGGCATGGGGCTCACTTTACTCAGTAGTTTCACAGAGTAACAACACCATCAACAACCTCCTCACCAAGTGTACACCAAGCGTGAGCGAGACTGCCAAGATACAAGGTATTGCCGAGGCTCGCTTCATGCGTGGTTTGGCTTACTGGTACATCGGCACACTCTGGGGATGCGGTATCATCTATACCAACACCTCCGACTTGGTCAACAACTACGTCGTGCCTGCACAGCCTCGTGAGGATGTCATCGAGTTTGCCATCCGAGACATGGAATATGCTGCCAAGCATCTTCCAGCATCTCAGGGACAAGTTGGTCGCGTCAACAAATACACCGCATACGGTATGTTGAGCCGTCTCTACCTCTCTATGGCAGGCTTGACCACAAGCGGAGCTTACGATGGCACCAACATTGCCACCGACTTCAATCGTGGCACTCGCAACGAATACTATCTCGACCTCGCCAAGAAGGCTGCCCTCAAGGTAATCAAGGAAAGCAACTACAAGTTGCTCGACAACTATGACGACCTTTGGAGTTACAACAACATCAACAACAATGACGAAGCGATGTTCCAACTCCAGTTTATCAAGGGTGATGGTGCCGGCGGTGCAGCACAGAGCATGACCCGCTTCCTCGCTTGGAGCACCATGGTAGGCGATACCAATGCTTGGGGTGGAGCTACCTATTGCTCTTACGACCTCTGGAACGAGTTCTCCAACTATGACGATGAAACTCTTGACACCAAGGCTATGGTAGATACCAAGCGCCGCCACAACTCCATCGCTTTCTATGGCGAGTCTTATCCGGAGTTGAGTGCCGACCCTAGCGATCCATACGTATATGGTGTAACAGAAAGTCCTAGTTCCCAGGGTGCCAACATCAAGAAGTATGTCATCGGAACCAAGAAGGTGAATGGATTCAGCGTACCAAACAACTCTGGTATCAACACCTACATGATGCGCCTTGCCGAGGTATATCTCAACTATGCAGAGGCTGTGCTTGGCAACAACGAGAGCACTACCGACGCTGATGCGTTGAAGTACTTCAATGCCATCCGCAAGCGTGCCGGCATGCCAGAGAAGAGCAAGATTGGTTATGAGGACCTTCGCCATGAGAACCGTATGGAGTTTGCCTTCGAGGGCTTGTATTGGTACTTCCTCGTTCGTCAAGGATATTATCAGCAGCAGAAGATTGTGAACTACTGCAACGACCAGAACCGCAATGCCAGCTACTTTGAGAGCAGCACCAACACTTATAAGTTGAGCAAAGACTACAGTGCTCCTGGTCCTGGTGTGGCAACCGCTACCGCCAAGAGTTTGACGCTTCCTATGGCTGATACCGACCAGACCAAGAACCCTAACTTGAAGACTGATGCCGATGGCAACATCAAGACCGTGAAGTATGAGTTTGGTGAGCGTGAGGTGGACGAGGCAACCCTCTTCGACTAAATCACAGTCCGGCTTATGGATTCAAGACGAAATCAGTCTTACAGTTATATCATTAACAGATTAAAAAGATGAAAATCATGAAAAGATATATATATAATAAGGTGGAGAAGATGCTCAAGGGCTTGGTTCCCCTGATGTTGCTCGCCATCGTTCCATCGCTCACCTCTTGTAACGACAACGATGACTGCCAATCTACCACCATGACCATCAACAAGGTCTTCCTGGAAGATACCAAGGCTGAAGATGGCAACTACGACCGTGAGGTAGAGTTTGCTCGCCTCGGTCAAACCCTCCGCATCGAAGGTTCTGGCTTCTCAGGCTTGAAGAAAATCTATGTGAACGGTTTCGAGACCTACTTCAACAATGCGTTGATGACAGACAACAACATCTGGGTGACCCTCAACAGCAAGACCCCAGTGGCAAAAGCAGACGCAAGTGTACGCAACACCATCCGCTTTGTGAAGGACAACACAGAGACTACTTATCAGTTCACTATCCGTGCCGCAGCTCCTGTTATCGCAAGCATCGACAACACCTTGCCACAAGCAGGCGAGACCGTCAAGGTATCGGGTGCCAACCTCGATGGTACGACCAAGATTACTCTTCCTGACGGAACTGAAATCACCGAAGGCATCGTCAATGACGAGGAAGACGGCGAATGGTTCACCTTCACCATGCCTAGCGGCGTGACTGAAAGCGGTAGCATCACTACAGAGGGAGCCAATGGTACCGCCATCTCTCCTGCCTACTTCAACAACAACAGTTGCTACGTCATCAACTTTGATGGTAAGGGTACACAGGGCGGTTGGAGTGCTACTTTTAAGGCTGAAGACCTGGTAGATGATCCTTTGCACTCTGGACGTGGCAAAGTGATTCAGATCATCCCAGACAGCTATCTCACCGACAATCCTGATGGTGTGAAGGCTGGTGTATCCAGCATCAAGGGATTCTGGACAGCCGGCAATGGCGATGCTGACGATGACTGGAACCGCATGACCAGTTTCATACCAGGCACTACTCCACTCGATTCCGTAGCATTGCAGTTTGACGTATATTGTCCAGAGGAATGGGACTTGAGTGGTCAGATAGAGATTACCCTCCAGAACAACCTGTCCAACTATGGCTATGGTTCTGCTTGCACCAAGTACAACAAGGACTACAAGAACCAAGGATACGCTTGGGTGCCATGGCTCGACCGTGAGACAGGAAAGCACAAGGCATTCACCACAGGAGCAAGATGGCAGACCATCACCATCCCACTCACCGCATTCGGTAACTACACCAATGATGAGTTGACTTGGACTTTCCAAAATGTCATCGACGACAAGAATGCTGGTAGCTACAAGAACTTCGGTATCTTGTTCTGCAACCCAGACTTAAAGTGGGACACCGAAGCTGAGGATGCAGACTATCCATCCCTGCTCTTCAACAAGAAGATCTACTTGGACAACTTCCGCATCGTGCCTATCACAGCCATCACCGTCTCTGACTTTTAATCAGAGACGTGGCTACAGATTTATTAATCTTTAAAAGAGAAAGAATGATGAAATTCACAAAGATAATCATACCAGCGTTGGCATCAGCGATGCTACTCACTGGTTGCGATGACCAAATCATGCAGTGGGGCAAGCCGGCAGACCACGCCGACGTAACCTCTGCCGACCTTCCTCTTGCCGTGAAGGAGGTAATCGCCAACTACGACAATATCAAGGACTACGCTAGCCAATATACCCCTAATATGATCATCGGTATCGGTATGGGCGCAGATCTATACGTGAACAATGAGAAAGGCGAAGGCGATCTTATCAACGCCAACTACCAGATGTTCACTCCTGGCAACGCCATGAAGAGCGATGCCATGCTTGGCAATAGTGGAACCATCAACTTCGCTACTGTCGATAAACTCTTGGCATCCATGCCTGAGGGCATGAAGCTCTATGGACATAACTTCTTCTGGCATACCCAGCAGAACCAGAGCTATCTCAAGTCGCTCATCGCTCCTACCCTCGTGGTGGAAAGCAGCAGCGACATCCAAACCATCATCAAGAATGGTGACTTCGAGAAAGGCGACAAGAGCAGTTGGAGTTCTTGGGGAAATAATAGTACTACAGAAGCTTGCGCAGAAGCTGCCAAAGAAGGAAGCTATGGTCTCAAACTTGTCAATCCTAAGGATGGCACTGACTACTATGTAGCCCAGCTTGCACAAGACCTAGACAATGTTTTGGAAGTTGGCAAGACCTATACTATCCGTTTCCAAGCAAAATCATCAGTTGCAGGCGATGTTTTGCAGTTCTGCACCCAAAACAGCAAGGACTATTCTGGAGAAGGCTATCACGCATTCACTGTTGGTACCGACTGGACCACCATCGAGTATGATTACACTTGCAGCAAGGAAAACATCAATCGCATCCTCCTCAACTTCGGAAAGGTGGCTGGTACATTCTATCTCGACAATATCGAGTTCGGTATCAAGCAAGAAGACCCAATGGACAATATCATGGCAGGCGATGCTTTCGACTTCGAAGGTGGCACCACTGGCGGTTGGGGCTCTTGGGGCAGCAACAAGGAAAGTGCCGAAGTGGTAGAAGGCGAAGGTTATAAAGATACCTACGGATTGGTATTGAAGAACAAGGGAGATGGCAACGCTTGGGAAGCTCAGTGTGCTTACACCTTCGATGATGCCTTGCAAGCTGGCAAGAAGTACATCATCCAGTTCTATGCCAAGTCAACCTCTACCGCAGGTGAGTTGCAATTCCAGTATCAGAATGGAACGACTTATCAATCCCAGGGTGGTTACAACACATTTACCGTAGGCAAGGATTGGACCAAGTGTGAATATGAGTTCACGCCAACTCCAGAAGATGCCAACCGCATCATCCTCAACTTCGGCAAGGTAGGAGCTACTTATTATATCGACAACATCAAGTTCGGTCTCGCCAAAGACCAAGGCACATCAACAGGCGCAAAGCAGATTCTCTTCCGTGCTCGTGGCAAGCAACATCGTGCAGCCAGCAAGAGCTACTATGTACTGAAGACTCCTGCCGAGAAGCAGGCTGCCCTTGAGGGAGCCATGGAAGCATGGGTAAGCGGTGTGGCAAACCACTTGAAGGAAAAGGGCGTTACCCCTTACGGCTATGACGTAGTCAACGAGCCTATCGCAGACGGAAGCAACAAGTTCCGTGGTCTCGACGAAGGCATCTTCGGTAGTGACGACGATGCAGCACCAGAAGAGACGGTAGCTGATGGTTTGAGCCTCAATTGGGGTAACAACCACTGGTATTGGGGTTACTACGTGCCAGACTATCATGTCAAGGCATTCCAGTTGGCTCGCAAGTATCTGCCAGCAGAGACCAAGCTCTTCGTCAACGACTATAACTTGGAGACCTCTCCTAAGAAGCTCGAAGCCCTCGTGAAGTTCGTCAACGAGATTGACACCAAGAACGGCTCTCCTATCGTGGATGGTATCGGCACGCAGATGCACGTCACCCTCTCTTGCAGCGATGATGCTACCAAGAATGCCGAGAACATCGCAGCCTTGAAACAGAAGGTAGATGCCATGTTCCAGACGATGGCAGCCACAGGCAAGTTGATACGTGTCACCGAGCTAGACATTGCTCTTGGTTCAAGTTCTCCATCAGCCAACCAATACAAGGCACAGAGCGATTGCTACCAGATGATCGTGGAGTCTTACAAGGCAAACGTTCCTGCAGCCCAGCAGAGCGGTATCACCATCTGGAGTTTGTCTGACAATGAGGCTGAACATGAGTACTGGCTAAAGGGTCAGGTGCCAAACCTCTTCGACAAAGACTACAAGCGCAAGTGGGCTTACAAGGGCTTCTGCGATGGTATCGCAGGCGAAGACCTCGGCTTGAAGTTTGGTGGTGACGAATACAAGGCATACTACGAGAAGAACAATGTATCTTCTAGTGTAGATAAATAAATACAAAGTCGTTTAGAATCGTTAATTTAGATTTCATACGCAAACCTCAAAGGCGATGCAGCAAGTGTGCTACATCGCCCTTCTTTTGGTTACATTTTTCAATTACTAATTGATAAAAATGATTAATTCTTTCAATTACTAATTGAAATATTAAAGAAAATCCTTATCTTTGTGAGCGAATTTCATAATGAAGACAACAGATATGGACAAAAACATTATACAGAAAATCATCTTAGAAAACCAAGAGCTTGTGGAACAGATTGAATTGGTGGAACGTCACTTCTTTTTTGAGCCACATGGCAATTATGTTTTGGTGGGTGTAAGACAAGCAGGTAAATCGTATTTGCTTTATCAGCGAATGAAACAACTGATAGCCAAAGGGCATCAGATGGAGGAGTTGGTATATATCAACTTTGATGATGAGCGTATCGCTAATATAAAAACAGAAGAGATGGATTTAATTATTCAAGCCCATCAAACCTTGTCGTCCACACAGCCTATTTTGTTTTTGGACGAAATCCAAAACATTACTGGTTGGGAGCATTTTGCTCGTAGGTTAGCTAATCAAAAATATCAAGTTTATATTACGGGTAGCAATGCGAAGATGTTGAGCCGTGACATCGCTACCACATTGGGTGGCCGCTATTGGGTGGTAAATGTGTATCCGTATTCTTTTGATGAGTTTTTGGAGGCTCATGCCGTTCAACTGAAAAAAAACTGGGAATTTAGCAAACAGAGCGCCGAGGTACAGAGATTGTTCCAAGAATACTTCTATTATGGTGGCTTTCCTGAGTTGACTTCTGTGATAGACAAGCGAGGATGGATTACAGGAATCTTCCAAAAAATATTCTTTAGCGATGTGATTGCCAGAAATGGGGTGCGTAACGAAGAGGCATTGCGTATGACCATCCGAAAATTGGCTGATAGCGTAAAGCAACCAATGGCATACAATCGTATCAGCAATCTAGTTTGTTCTACTGGTGTGAAAACCAATGCCCAGAGTGTCATCAATTATGTCGGTTTCTTGAAGGATAGCTGTCTCATATTTTCATTGGAAAATTATGCTTCCAAGTTTGTTGAGAAAGAAACGATGAAGAAACATTATTTCATAGACAATGGATTGCTCAATCTATTCTTGGTTGATCCTGAGACATCCCTGCTTGAAAACCTTTGTGCCATTCATCTTTATAAGAAATATGGCAATGAGGTGTATTATTATAATAAAGGTATTGAAGTCGATTTCTATGTACCCGAAGAAAATCTTGCTATACAGGTAAGCTATAGCATAACGGATGAGACTACTCGCAGTAGAGAAATTGGTGCCTTGGTGAAATTCGCCAATGCCCAGCATATTGAGAAAGCATTGATTGTCACTCGTGATAGTGAACAAGAAATAGAGGAGAGTCATCTGAAAATAGCAGTTGTTCCTATATGGAAGTGGCTACTTTCATAATAAAAGGTGTGCCCACTGCGCTCGAAGACGAGCAGCAAGAAGCACACCTTAATAATATTTTACTGAGCCTTCGGAACAGCTACAACTGGATTGTTGTTGCCTACCAAAGCTTCATTATGATTTTCCTCATCTTCTGGAATCAAGTACAAGAATATAGGAGATTCTGCTGGCAGATGATCGTGGAGTCTTACAAGGCAAACGTTCCTGCAGCCCAGCAGAGCGGTATCACCATCTGGAGTTTGTCTGACAATGAGGCTGAACATGAGTACTGGCTAAAGGGTCAGGTGCCAAACCTCTTCGATAAGGACTACAAGCGCAAGTGGGCTTACAAGGGCTTCTGCGATGGTATCGCAGGCGAGGACCTCGGCTTGAAGTTCGGTGGTGATGATTACAAGGCATACTACGAGAAGAGCAATGTATCTTCTAGCGTAAGCAAATAAGAGTAGGTTAAAACAAGTAATATATAAAAGGTGTGCCCACTGCGCTCGAAGACGAGCAGCAAGAAGCACACCTTAATAATATTTTACTGAGCCTTCGGAACAGCTACAACTGGATTGTTGTTGCCTACCAAAGCTTCATTATGATTTTCCTCATCTTCTGGAATCAAGTACAAGAATATAGGAGATTCTGCTGGCAGATGATCGTGGAGTCTTACAAGGCAAACGTTCCTGCAGCCCAGCAGAGCGGTATCACCATCTGGAGTTTGTCTGACAATGAGGCTGAACATGAGTACTGGCTAAAGGGTCAGGTGCCAAACCTCTTCGATAAGGACTACAAGCGCAAGTGGGCTTACAAGGGCTTCTGCGATGGTATCGCAGGCGAGGACCTCGGCTTGAAGTTCGGTGGTGATGATTACAAGGCATACTACGAGAAGAGCAATGTATCTTCTAGCGTAAGCAAATAAGAGTAGGTTAAAACAAGTAATATAAAAAAGGTGTGTCCACTTCGCTCGAAGAAGAGCGATGGGTGGACACACCTTTTATCTATATTACGCCCCCTTATTTTTCACCATAAAAGCCGTTGTTACTCATCTCTGACCACTTCATAAACAAATCAAAATACTTAGGCATAAGCTTCCTCCAATAATTTCTTATTGCGAATCCAAAGTTTAACAACTATGCTAATCTCTATGTCATCCATATTTGTCTCCGTTATTTCTCCGTCTTGTGTCATTACAAGGGCATGAAAAGGAGCATTCAAGTTGACAACATGTATGAAAGCATCCTCGGTACGTAAAAAAGCGTAACCACAAACTATCATATCAGCTTTTGCTGCTATTGTATCTCTTTCAGTTGTATTCATGATAATCAATTTTTACCGATTTGATAGGTTTCAGGAAATTGTTTGGATTGATATACAGATTCTCCAATATAGGCAGTAAGTCTATGTATTCTTCTGTCAGTCCAAGACCTTTGTAATCAGCAATCACGACAAGATAACCGTTGTCCCATTCCTTAACCTCTACATATCGTTGGAGATTCTTGGGGGAACGAAATCTGATATTGCTATCACCATAGCGAAAAGAAGTCATATCGTTGTGATTGGACAACAATGCCTCTGATGAAATTCTTTTATTTTCCATAAGCCTCTAATATTTATATAAAGAAATTCACACTTTCCGATGCAAAGATACGCTTTTCTTTTGAGTGATGCAAGGAATGAGATGATATTTTTTGTTTTGGGGAGAAAAGGGAGAGCATAAAAGCAAAAGGAGTGTCCACTGCGCTCGAAGAAGAGCGACGAGTGGACACACCTTAACTATATGCTTTAATATACTAATGTGTTATTCTGTTTTGTTCACGGTTTCTTCATGAGTGCAAGCACCTCTTCGAGTGGCAACTTGGTTCCTTCCGCCACTTGCTCTGGTGTCAGATGCATGGCAAGAAGGTTCTTGGCTGTCGCAATCTGTCCTTTGCGGAAACCATTCTTTTCTCCTCTTGCTTCTCCTCTTGCTTCTCCTCTTGCTTCTCCAAGTTTGATTCCTTCCTCGTTGCCTTGATACCATGCGCTATACATGCCAAGGTTGTAGTTATCTACTACTCTTTGGCTTTCCTCGTATTTCTCCATTTCCTCCTTGCTCAGGCAACGGCTGTCAGCAATGTCAGCCAATCGCTTGAAAATCTTCTTTTGCGTTGCAAACGGTATTCTTTCTAGTGTAGCCATATGCTTTAAAACGTAAATCCATTTATCGAAATCTGTCTCACATTCCCCCACCTTCTTGTCGAAGAGTGGAAGACTCAAATAGATGAAGCGAAGCTTGTCCGTGAAGGGCTGCTCGCTGTTCTTTTCTCTCAGCATGACATCGGTCTTGAACTTCTTGATTTCATCGCCCTCTCGTGGCGGAAAGTTCATGAAGCTGATGACATATACTGGCACCAAGTCGTAGAGCGGAATCTTCAGCTTTGCTTTCTCCTTCTCTCGTTGGTTGGTGATCGCCTTGCTGGCATAGCAGATGGTACGATTGACAAAGTTGATTGTCCAGTTGTTCTGCATCTCCACGATGAAATGCTTTCCTTCGTCAGTCTCGCAATACACATCGTAGATGCAGCCTCGCAGGTCTTTTGTGTCCGCCAGTTGTTCTTTGTCCTTGAAGGTCACGTCCTTCACATGAAGTTCGCCCTCCAGCAAATCGTTTAAGAAACTAATCAGCAAATCCTTGCTGAACTCTTGTCCGAAGAGGCGCTTGAAGCCCCAATCGGTGAATGGGTTGATGTATTTTCCCATAAGTTCACATATATAAAGTTGTTTTCGCACTATTGCGAATCGTTGGCAAAATTAAGAAAAGTTTCTGGTATGTGCAAATATTTCGTGCAGTTTTTAACTATAAAAGGAAATAACTTGTGCTTTTCTTTTGAATGATGAAAATATGGAAAGGAAATAGATAAAAGCAAAAGGTGTGCCCACTGCGCTCGAAGACGAGCAGCTTGTGAGCACACCTTTTTATATTAATGTACGAAGATTACTCCTCTCGATTATCTTTGACATCCCACCAAACACGTGTATCTGGTAAATCTGGGCCTTGAATTTTGTCAGCTTCTTCATACTGAGTAGGAGTTGCACTACGATCAGAAGAACCATAAGGCATACGATAAGGAACGTGATTGATACCAAGCTCCTTTGAATATGGACCTGTAACAATAATCGGATAATCAAGACGACGCCAATCAGACCAAGCCTCCACACCATCTTCGAAATAGCCGTTGATCCAACGCTGTTTAGCAATCAGCATAATTTTGTTTTTGTCTGTACCCTGGAATTTAACACCATCTTGTGCCAAGTAGTTCTGAAGAACATCATCAGTGTAAGTAATACCTTTGGCTGTAAATGAAGCAGCAACAGCCTTTTCATATAAATTCTTTGCATCAGCACTAATCCAACCTCTTACAGCAGCTTCTGCCTCGACTAAAAGAACTCGCGCTGCAGAATACATAGTCAATGGCGCATCCTGTGCCTGCATGGCAGGAGCAAAGTCTGAATTGTCCTTGTTGTAATTAGAGACATCTGCCTGTTTGATTCCTAAAGGAATTCCTTTGTATTCACCATTGGCATTTTTTGTGAAATATACCGCACGACGTGGGTCATTTACAACATTCAAAGAATCAACAAAAGCCTTATTTGGAGCAAAGTCTTTACGAGCACCTGTGACAATGTTTGTATATAATGGATTCTCATTGTCGGTATTGGCATAATACTTATATACAAAATTGTCCGCGTTATCTTCGATGGCACCATCATTATAAGCCTCAACAAACCATTGCTTACCATTTGCAGGATCAACATCCGACAACTTGATGGCTGCAAGCATACGAACTGTAGCGTTCATTTTCTTCCACTTTGCAATATTTCCACCATAAATCTTATCGTATGTAGCGTTCAGATTACTTGAGGCATCCATCTGGTCGTATGCTTCTTTCATATCTGCAATTACGCCTTTGTAGATTTCCTCTTGTGTATCCAACTTAGGTGTCAAGTTAGCCTCACCTTGCAATGCCTCTGAATATGGAATCATACCAAATATATCTGTCATGTGGAGATAGAAATACCCCATCAAGGTACGAGCTACTCCAATCTGATTGGCATTGCTACCAAAAGAAGATACGCAAACTTCATTCTTTGTGGCATCATTGGTGTTCATATCAATGATGTTCTTTAAATTTTTCAATACGTAACGGTACGTGTCCATTGTACTACCTGTAAAGAGGTTCATTGTACCATACTGAACATTCTGACGCTCTGCAATATATTGTGGATAAATCAGATATACTGGGTTGTAATAGGTATCACTTCTATTACTAGAATAGCGCTCGTCATTCCAAATATATGGAGTATGACGGGTTACATTAGAAAATAAATAACTTGTATATGCAGATGTTGGCTTATTAGGATTATCATTGATATCTCCAAAGTCGCCACAACTTACTAATGAAGCTCCAGCAACAAAAGCAAGAGCAGTCTTTAATATAATTGATTTCATATATTTATCCTTTATACGATTAGAAAGTTAAGTTTACAGTGAAGCCCCATGAACGAGTAGAAACAGCCTGACCTTGTTCAAACAAAGTACCATCTGTTTCAGATGGATCTACGTTCTTCACTTTGCTATAAAGCAAGAATGGATCTGTAGCAACAAATGCGATACTTGCGGATTGCAAACCGATATGTAATTGGTTCAAAAGAGTCTTAGGCATATTATATGTCAAAGACAATTCACGCATTTTAATATAACTACCATCATATACGTATGGCTCCCAAAGAGTTGACTTCAATCCCTGGAAGTAAGTGTTGGCTTCTACGTATGTGGTTGCAGGGCTATATGTACCATCTTCATTGGCAACAACACCATCTACTCTTACACCACCATTCTCAGAGATGTCACCACGAATCTCACCACCACGGTCGTTGGTACCAGCTGTTGCAGAACCGAGACCAGAACCTTCCAACCACATGTTGGTGACAGAAGCGAACTTACCACCTACACGGAAATCGCAAGATGCACGCAATGTAAAGTCATATACACGTACTGCAGTAGAGAAACCACCAGTAAGTTTAGGCTGCATATTGCCAATATACTTCTCTGTAGTTTTATCTATCTGAGGCATCAAGTTGCCTGCTTTATTCTTCTTCAAGATAATATCGCCATTCTCATTGGTCTGCCAGCTACGTGTTACATAGAGGGCACCCATTGGTTTGCCAACCTCTGCATAGCTATACAGATAAGAGAAGAATGACATACCATCGAGAGTGTATCTTGTCATACCTGGAGCCAACTCTACTAATTTATTAGAGTTATGAGCAATATTTGCCTCGATAGTCCACTCGTAATTCTTGGTCTTGATAGGTTTACCACCCAAAGCAATCTCATAACCACGGTTACGAATCAAACCCGCATTCATCAAACGGGAAGAATAACCAGAAGCAGGACCTACTGTCGTGCTGATGATTTGGTTTTTGGTATCACGACTATAGTAGTTGATATCACCCCACAAGCGGTTACCCAAGACGCTGAATTCCGTACCAATCTCATAAGATGTTGTGATGGTTGGCTTGATATTTTTATCAATCAACTGTGGATTACCATACATAGAAGCTGTAGAACCATAACGATATCCAAAGTTGTAAACTGTAGACAAACGATATGGTGTCAAAGCAGAACCTACTTGAGCAAATGATGCACGAAGTTTCCAGTAGTCAAGCCATTTTGCCTGCTTAAACCAGTTGCTGGCTACAGCTGCAACAGAAAGACCACCATAAAGATAGCTATTGTTATCTGTAGGAAGTGTTGAGTTCCAATCGTTACGAAGAGATGCATCTACAAAGTAAGTGTCATCCCAACCCAAAGTTACAGTACCGAAGAGGCTCTGTGCCTTTTCTCGTCTTGTATAAGCCTTGTCATAATCGCCAACTTCATTGGTTGTTGCATCAGTAGAAGCATCATCACCACCAGACAGACCATATGAATTAGTTGTACGGAATAAACCTGGTAACAACAAGCCGTCGCGAGTGAATACATCCATACCCTCATAGTGGTAGTTGCGGTTTTCGATGAAGATGGCAGCCTGAGCAGACAAACGATCATTGATAAACTTGTCATCCCAAGTGATGCGCCCCTGATTATAAACATCGTATGACTTGCGCTGCCACTGCTTATGAATATCAGTTTGTCCTGTCAAACCAGCACGATTATAGAGCTGATAGAAATTATAAAGGTTGGCTGTCGTCTTGAAACCTACTTTGATGTTGTATGGCAAAGAATACTCGATATCACCAGCAAGTACATGGAATTCCCTTGTGTTCGTGTTGTTTATTTCATTGTACACTGCATACGGACTATCGTGGAATGCTGGAGTAAAATCATTATAATCTTTTATATTCCAAGTACGGAAAGTGCCGTCTGGACGAGTATAATTCTTATACTGCTTCAAGTTTACATTGGTTTGTCCCCACTGAAGAAGGTCTGAGTATGGGTTGTTACTTTCGGTACCATAACCTTCAGTTGCAGCATTATGATTCTTCTTATAAGTATATTTATAATCGAAAGAAACACGTAAGTTCTTCAATGGTGTGAAAGCAGTCTTGATATTGGCATATCTACGAATAGCACCACTGTTAGGATTTACGCCTTTTATGTTCATGTTAGACAACGAAATGCGTGAAGAGAAGTCTTTACCAGAACGTTCAAAAGATACATTGGTGTTGTCTGCAACACCAGTCTGGAACAAATCATTCATATCAAGATGACTTGTCCAAGTATCTTCCTGACCAAAATATGGACTTGTTTCATCCCATGCAATAGCAGGCAGATATTTGATATTAGAATCAAAACGAGGTCCCCAAGAGCAGTCATCTGCGTAGTCGTAATACTTCTTACCATCAAGTTGTTTGTAGGATTCCGGATCACCTTCTTTCCAATGATAGACATCCAATTCACCATCAGCTCCATATGCACCACCACCATATTCTTTCTGCAATTTTGCGTGGTTGTAAGCTGTAGTCCAAGTCAAAGTATTACTGATATTAATTTGCTGATGAGCCTCACCTTCCTTAGCGTTATTGGTTGTAATGATAACGGCACCATTACCACCACGCACACCATACAAAGCTGTAGCAGCTGGACCTTTCAAGACATTGACACTGGCAACATCATTCATGTTGACAGCGGCAGCCTCTGTGATAACGCCATCTACTACATAAATAGGACTTGAACCTGCTGCAGCTCCAGTAGATGTTCCATTGTCTGATGACAAAGAGGTTGTACCACGGAGCACAATTTTTCCTTCGTCGAATTTTGCACCAGAGCCACCGACGAAACGAGCACCAGCAACCTTACCAGCCAAAGCATTGTTAAGACCTTGCTGACCAACAGAAGTCAAATCTGCTGCTTTAATTTCTTGAGTTGCATAACCCAAAGAACGCTTTTGACGCTTCAAACCTTGAGCAGTAACAACCACATCATCCAAATTCTTTGCGTCAGAAATTAAGACAACCTTCATTCCATTGACAGCCTTTACCTTGACAGTTCTCATACCCAAATAGCTGATTTCCAAGACGCTATTTTTGTTTGGAACTACCAAACTGAAGTTACCATCGACATCCGTCACAGTGCCCGTTTTAGTTCCATCAATGCGAATAGAAGCACCAATAACTGGCTCTTCATCTTCATTTGAGACAACGGTACCAGAAATGGATGTTTGTGCGAGTGCGCTACCCATACTAAGAGCAACGCCAGCAATAAACGTCATGAGTCTTTTTTCCATAAATCTCTCTCTTTTTAATAAATGAATGTATAATGTTTATTATTTCTTTCTCTACATTCTTTCTCCACCTCTTGCCCCGAGGTGGTGAATACACCTTTATTATATATAAAAGATGTAAGTTAAATCTTTGCGAATTTTAAAAAATATTTTTAATCGGTTGCAAAATTAAACAATCTTCAGTAATTCTCCAAATATTTTTAGCAAAAAGTTACGTTTTCGTCTCGTTTTGTTACAAAATATGCTGTTTTTATACATGTTCGCTTATTGATTAACAGAAAATGGCTGCAATTTCGCTTGAAATTGCAGCCAGTAAACTTTTATACTAACATTAATTTAGCCTATCAAGATGAACCTAAATATTGCAAAGAAGTTAATAGATTAATAATCAGCTTATTTTTCTTCAGAAATCACATTTTCCTAAGGAGTTTTCGCTCAATTTATCACATTTTCCTAAGGAGTTTTCGCTCAATTTATCACATTTTCCTAAGGAGTTTTCGTCAAAAATGTCTATTTCTTCCTTTATAAAGGGAACTTTTCCCTATTTTCTTCCTTTATAAAGGAAATTATTCGTATCCTTGCCACCAAAATCATATAATTTTGGCGTATATGGACAAGAGGTATCTTATAGCATAATGGATCCAGACACGAAAGAGCGAGAAGTGAAGGCTTTGGTTGCCTATCACAAGTGTTATCCTGAAAGCCGTCTGATGATTATCACGATGGATGAAGAGACAGACATGCAGATAGACGATGCAACGATAGAGGTGGTTCCTATTTGGAAGTGGATGCTGAAAGAATAGAAAGCTAAAATTCACCTCACACCTCACTCTATCATTGTAATGTCCTATGTGTCAACGTATAGCATGTGTGTGGTGTTGGCGTTGACACCTCACGCACACCACACGACACCACACTTCTATAAATTTTTATTGTACTGTTAAAAAGCACGAAGCGATACTTGTTATTTTTGAGTGAGGTGCAGTGAGGTGTGCGTGAGGTGTCGACGCCCATATCTCACAATATGTAAATACATGAAACTCAGTAGAGTAAGCACTCTATCGTGAGGTGTGAGATAGAAAAGCACAATTGGCTATCCAGCTGTATCCGCCTTAGTAGATAGCATAGACTGTTCACCTAAGACAGCGAGGCTGTTCGGTTGGAACAGTAAGACTGCACACCGATGACAGCCCTCACATATATAGGAGGGGCAACAAACTACAAGGTGTTGACAGCATAAAGTGGAAGATTAACCAGCCAACTATCAACTTGATAGTCATTCATGGAAATGCGATAAGCCAAGGCGGGATTGTTCTCCAAAACAAATTGTCGCAAGCTCTTTGCCTTGACATTTGTCTCAGCTTTTACCTCTAGCGGAATCACGTTGTCTTCTTCATCCTCGATGAGAAAATCAATTTCTTGCGTACTTTTGGCTTTGGCAAAATAGCAAGGTTCATACTTCAAGACAAGTTGTTGCATGACATATTGTTCGGTGAGCGCACCTTTGAACTCTGTAAATATGACATTTCCATCGACAATGGTAGAAGCCTTCAACCTCGACATCGCCCCCAACAATCCGACATCTAAGAGAAAAATCTTGAAGGCAGCTCTATCCTCATAGCTCTTCAATGGGATTCGTGGAGCCTTGACGTTATATACCTTATATATAAGCCCAGCATCCAATAACCATTGTAAAGCAATCTCGTACTCTCTAGCTCTAGCTCCCTCCCTAACGACTCCATAGATGAACTTGCGATTTTCCTTGCTTAGTTGAGCTGGGATGGAATTCCATAAATCAGAAATTCGAGGAACTACACCAGATGGAGCATGTTTCGAAATGTCTCGATGATAACTTTTCAATATTTCGTTTTGAATTTCCCTCACTTCCAGCCAGTCTCTATTCTGGCTAAAACTCAGTACTGCTTCAGGCATTCCTCCTACATAGTAATAGTACTTGAGCAATTCCTGAAACTTTGGGGCAAATAGTTGTATCATATTCCAATCTTTTGTTTGCAAAAGCTTGGCAAGATTGTCCTCTCCCATAGCCATGACAAACTCTATGAAACTCATGGGATACAAATTGAGGAATTGGACTTTTCCGACAGGAAAGGATTCTCCCTGATGCAATTCAATGCCAAGAAGTGAGCCTGCTGCAATGACATGATAACCTGGAGCATTCTCGCAAAAATATTTCAAGGAGGTAATGGCATTGGGGGCTGCCTGTATCTCATCTAGGAATATCAAGGTATCACCTTCTGTGCAAGTGACATGGGTTGCGGCACCAATAGCGGTCAAAACACGTGGGATGTCAAAGTCTTGCACAAATAGATTTTGAAGAATTTTCATATCTTCAAAGTTGACATACGCCAATTGCTTATAGTTTCTTTGCGCAAACTCCTTAACCAACCAAGTCTTTCCTACCTGCCTAGCTCCTTCTATTACAAGAGGTTTCCGTCGTGGACTATCTTTCCATTTTATCAGTTTTTCTATTGCTATTCTTTCCATAAATTCATTTTAAAAACACATTTTTCGGGGGAATAATTACCTAATTCCACACATTTTTCGGGGGAATAACGCTGCAAATATACACATTTTTCGGGGGAATCACCACCATATCCCACATATTTTTCGGGGGAATGCGACTTTTTAAGCTTTTTTATCCCTCTCACAAGCCCAATTCTTCCATCAAAGTATGGTTGGCAGTACCGAGATCAGAGGTTTCCAAGCTCTTTATATATAATAAGGTGGTGGACTGCTTGGTATGTCCCAAGGCTCGACCTATCAGCCCGATGTCGAAATGGTGCTGGTAGGCAATGCTTGCCCAGGAGTGTCGTACCACATACGACGAAAGATGAATATCGGAGCCAAGCATCTCGGAAAGGCGACGTAAGGAATAGTTGTATTGACGGAGACGGCGAAGGTAGATGTGATGGAGCTGTTCGGAAGTGAGACTTTCTGAGGCGGCATGGGAGAGCGTATCCTTGTCGGAGGCAAGAATTGGAAACACGAAATCTGAGTGGGCGAGTTCGTAGCGATGGATGATGTCGGTCATCGGAGGCAATAGGGAAACGCGGATTCTTTGTCTCGTCTTATGCCTATCGTAAAGAATCACCCCATCTTTCACCTGCTCCTTTCGCAGATAAGCAATATCGACAAATGGCATCCCCATGGTATAGAAACTGAAGATGAAGATGTCACGAGCCAAGGCAAGCGACGAGCCTGGAGGCAGCGACAAGGCGTGAAGGCGAAGAATGTCAGCTTGCGTAATGCTTCGTTTGTCAGTCCTGGTCCTGCCTGTGAAAACCTTGGCAAAAGGATTGACGACTTGTAAGTTTCCTTCATGCTCCATCACACGATGATACAACGCCCTCAATGCTCTCATATATGCAGAGATGGTATTGAGACTCACATTGTTTTCGCCCAACCAATGCTGGTATGCCACTAGGTTGTCGGCGGTCATTTCGGTGAAACTCCACTCTTCCGACTTCAAAAACTTGCTCCATGAACGAGTTGCCGTGAGATAGTTGCTTGCCGTCTTGTACTTCCCTTGTGCCTTGGCTTTCTTCACTTCCGAATTGACAAACTCCCATCCTCTAAGGGATGAATTATCAATTTGGGATGACGATTTCTTCTCGTTGCGTCCCCATCCAAACTCAAACTTGAAATATACCATAATATAAAATGATAATAGAATGAAACTATAAAATGATACCCAAAGGTATAATACCCTAGGGCATATTTTTGCATCTTTTGCGTTTTTTATGTTTAAAAGTTCCAACTATTCACCACCTCGGGGCAAGAGGTGGAGAAAGAATGTAGAGAAAGAAATAACAAACATTATACATTCATTTATTAAAAAGAGAGAGATTTATGGAAAAAAGACTCATGACGTTTATCGCCTGACTCTTCCTTAGTTTGGGAATGGCACTGGCACAAACTCAAGTTTCCGGTACTGTTGTCTCTGCAGAAGATGGAGAGCCTATCATTGGCGCATCTATCAAGGTGGAAGGAACAAATACCGGTACGGTTACCGACATTGATGGTAACTTCTCTTTGGTGCTTCCTGCCGGAAAGCACACAGTCAAAGTGTCTTACATCGGTATGCAAGACCAGACTATCACCCTGAAAGCTGGCAACAACAAAATTTCTTTGACTTCTGATGCAAAGAACCTTGACGAAGTCGTTGTTACCGCTATGGGTATCACTCGTCAAAGCAAGGCATTGGGATATTCTGCTTCTGTTGTCGGTGGCGAGAAACTTTCTGAATCACGCACAGGCGACATCATGTCTGGTATCGCAGGCAAGGTGGCTGGTGTGCAGATTTCTTCAACTTCTTCCGACCCAGGTGCTTCCAACTCCGTTGTCATCCGTGGTGTAAGCTCCTTGTCAGGGAACAACCAACCTCTTTACGTGATTGATGGTGTACCATTGTCTAACACATCAACAAGCAGTGAAACCTCAAAACTCGCTGGTGCCAATAGCTTGAACGAAAGCTATGACTTCGGTAATGGTGCCAATGCTGTCAATCCTGATGACGTAGAAAGCATGACCATCTTGAAAGGTGCTGCAGCTACCGCCCTTTATGGTAGCCGCGCTGCCAATGGTGTCATCTTGATTACTACCAAGAGCGGAAAGAAGCAGAGCAAGGGTATCGGTGTAGAGTACAATGGCGGTATGCAGTTTGAGTCTGTTCTCCGTTTGCCACAGATGCAGAACCAGTTTGGTATGGGTTGGTATGGCGACAAGACTGACTTGGAGAATGGTTCTTGGGGTCCTGAGTTTGACAACTCAACCTTGCGATATGGTAATGTTTACGATTACTCGCAGAAGTACAAGACTTATCGTGCCATCAAGAACAATATGGAGGACTTCTTCGATACAGGTATCCGCTATAACAACAGCGTGTCTTTCAATGGTGCTACAGATGCCAGCAACTTCTTCTTGAGCTTGTCTCAGATTCACGATGATGGTATCATTCCTACAGATGCTGATAGCTACAATAAATACACATTCTCTGGTCGTGCTTCCCACAAGATCAAAAATGTGACATTGAGCATGTCTGCCAACTATGCTTATCAGAAGAACAACTTCGTAAGCACTGGTCAGAAGACGGGGTCTATGTACAACTGTATCATGCAGACTCCACGTGATATCAGTATCGCAGAAATGAAGAACTTGGACGATCCATTCAATATGCCAGGTTACTATTATACCCCATACGGCGTTACCAACCCATATTATATCTTGAACAACTACAAGAACGAGTATGAGCAGGAGCGTTTCTATGGCAAGTTGCAGTTGGATTGGGACATCATCAAGGACTTGAAGTTCTCAGGTCGTTTTGGCTTGGATACAACAACTGGTCATCACGATACTGGTCAGCCAAATATGTCTAAGCTTTATGCCGATACTCCTAACTATGAGGATGCTTTGAAATCTCTCACAGGTGAGACTAGCCAGCAGACTGAGCGCACTCGTGAGATTGATATCAACGCCATGTTGAACTACAACCATAAGTTTATCGACAAGTTGGATGTCAGCGCAACATTGGGTCTCAACGGCAATGAGCGTAGATACAATTATTTCTATGCAGAAGTTACGAACTTGACGATCCCTAATTTCTTCAACTTGACCAACTCTTCAGAGAAGCCAACAATTGACCAGTATAAACAGTTGCGCCGATTGATGGGTGCATATGGTCAGATTGACTTAGGATGGGACGACTGGGCATACCTTACATTTACAGCTCGTAACGACTGGTCATCTACACTTCCAAAGGGCAACCGTTCTTTCTTCTATCCTGGTGTAACAGGTAGTTTCATCTTCTCTAAGTTCTTGAGTCCTGAAGCTCAGAAGATTATCACCTTCGGTAAGGTACGTGCAGCTTGGGGTAAGACTGGTAATGATGCCGATGTATATATGACCTCTTCTGTATATAAACAAGGCGCTGCTAATACATCTGGTTGGGAAACAAGTCAATTCCCATTTACCAAAGGTAATTACAATGCCTATAGTGTAGGTAACATCTTGGGTAGTCCTACCTTGAGCCCTGAGATGACAAGCGAGTTTGAGCTTGGTTTGAACATGGCATTCTTCCAGAACCGTGTATCATTCGATGCTTCTTACTATAACAGAATATCAGACAAGCAGATTTTCTCGTTGGATATGGATCCTGCTTCCGGATACACAGCGCAGAACATAAACCTCGGTAAAATACGCAACCGTGGTATTGAACTTTTGGTAAATGTCACCCCAGTTAAGACTAGAGATTTCAAATGGGATCTCTCTTGGAACTGGACATTGAACCGCAGTAAGGTGATTTCACTTCCTGAGCAGTTGGGTGGCGAGTCTCTCATCTATGGTTTGACTGGTGGAACAGGTCTTTACGCCATCGTTGGTGAGGAGCTTGGCGTATTCAAGGCTTATACTTCTCAACGTGATTCAGAGGGGCATATTATCGTAGAGCCTGTAGATGAAAAGACTGGTAAATCATCAGGTCTTCCTGCAAAAACCACAGAGCAGAAAATCGTGGGTAGCATGAACAGCAAGTATCAAATGGGTATTGGCAATACATTCTCTTATAAGGGTGTTAGTTTGTCATTCGATTTCGATATTCGTAAGGGTGGCTTGATGTATTCTCGCACAAAAGACGTAAGTTACTTCGTTGGTAATGCCATTCAGACGGCATACAATAGTCGTCATCCATTCATTGTGCCAAACTCTGTTATCCAAACAGGAACAGACGCTTATGGCAATCCTGTTTATGGTGAGAACACATGGGCTTTGGATGCGACAAACCTCTACAACTATTGGAACAATGGTGGAGATGACTATGACGCAGGATTCTTGGTGGACAAGAGCTACGTCAAGCTCCGTTCTGTTGTGCTCTCTTGGGATCTTCCTAAGGCTTGGCTAGCCAAGACCTTCTTGACAGGTGTCAAGGTGTCTCTCTATGGTAACAACTTGTTCCTCTGGACACCATCCAGCAACACCTTCATCGACCCAGAGTCAACCTCTTTCGGTAACGACTTGGCTGGTAACTATGGTGAGTATTCAGCCAACCCAAGTTCTAGAAAGATTGGTTTCAACGTATCAGTTAAATTCTAATAAGATCGTAAAGTATGAAAAAACTATTATTATATAGCGCAGCTTGCCTCTTGGCTCTTTCCAGTTGCGATATGGATATCAATGACGACCCAAACTATCCAGACAATGGTGATGTTACCCCTACTTTGATATTCCCTTCTGTGGAGAATGCCTTGGCTGCAGTTCCTGGTGATGCGATGTTCACTAACGCAGGATTCTTTGTGCAGTATTTCGAGCAACGTCCAGAGGCTAACCAGTATAATACCCAGGCAGAACTTCACTTCGATGAATCTTCTAGCTTGTTCGACCGTTGCTACAGATCTATCTATGCTGGTGCCATGATGGACATCAAGGACATCGAGGGTAAAACTACCGACAAGGCTGACCTCTTTGTATGCAAAGTGATGACAGCTTTGGGTATGCAGTATATGGTGGATGCTTGCGGTGATGCTCCTTACACAGAAATGTGCCAAGGCAATGCCAATCCTACTCCAAAGTGGGATGAGGGTCAAACTGTATATACAGGTGTTTTGAATGCAATGGATGAGGCTGAGGCTGCCATCCCTGAGACAGCTACGATGATTACGATGACGGATCCAATGTTTAATCAGAATTTGGATGCTTGGAAGCGTTTCGCAAATGGGCTTCGCTTACGTATGTATATGCGTTTGATTGATGCAGGTGTAGATGTTGCCAACTATACAGCTAAGGCTAAGGCCATTGTCGCCAGTGGTGAACTTCCTAAGTCTGATGTCACATTTGATGTGTATTCTAATGCAGAAGGCCAGTACAATCCTTGGTATGCTTCATATTTCGCCTTATCTACCAATAACTTCTGTGCAGCTTATCCTATCGTCTCTTACTATAATGCAACTGACGACCCTCGTATAGGTTATGCTATGGATGTAGCTTCTGCAACTGATACATACGTAGGTCAGATTCCTGGATCGAAGACTCTTTATAAAGGCTGGTCTGGCAAAGATTGGAAAAACAAGAATGTCAGTACCATCAAGGTGGCTCAGGCCATGAGTATGCCAATCTACTTGATGACATTGAGCGAGGTAGAGTTCTTGAAGGCTGAGGTAGAGCTTCGTTTTAACGATGATGCAGCAGCTGCTAAGGCAGCCTATGAGACAGCCGTGAAAGCCGATTTCACCTCACGTGGTATTACAGGAGCAGATGCCTTCCTTGCTGGAGTTAGGGTTAATTTCGATGACCAGGCTACCAAAGAGGATAAGTTGAAGTTGATTTATAAGCAGAAATGGGCAGCTTTCTTCTTCCGTAACCACATGGAGGCTTGGTCTGAGCAGCGTCGTACCGATGTGCCAGCTCTTTCTGAGGCTACCGCAGAAGAAGTTTACAACGGATCAACCAAGTATTCAGCTGGCGACTTGATTAATCCAGGCTTGAATTACTATGGAAAAGGTAATGTTTGCAAACGTATGCCATATCCAGATAACGCTCGTAAGTATAACAAGAATACTCCAGCTGTCAAAACGTTGGCTGACCCAGTCTTCTGGGATAAATAATTCACCAGAAAGGTGTCATTCATTAATTCATAAAGAACGTAGAATATGAAAAAGATATTGTTTTATACTTTGTTGTTCTGCCTAGCCTCTGTCGGATTTGCTTCATGTAGTGACGACGAGGAGTTGACAGACTCAAAGATTACTTATTATCCAGAAATGGAAATACAAGGTGACAAGTTTACAATTCTTCCTATCGGAACGCCATATGTCGATAAAGGGTGCAAGGGCACTTTGCTGGGTGAGGACTGCACCTCCAGCCTTATCACTGAAGGTGTGGAAGATGTGGATTATAATAAAGCAGGCTTGTATTACGTTACCTATTCTCACATCAACAAGGATGGTTACCTTACAAAGGCAAAGAGAACAGTTGCTGTCTGCGACCCTTCCATTACGACTAATATTGAGGGTAAATATAAGGTTCAAAGCGGAAGTTATAGAGATAATGGATCGGCACAAGAGGAGTATGCCAAGTATTCTGTCACTATAAAGAAAGCCGCCCCAGGCCTTTTCTATATAAGCGACTTCTTTGGCGGATATTATGATCAAGGTAGAGGATATGGCTCAACTACAGCTATGACAGGATATATCCAACTTATGGCGGATAACAGTATCAAGCTTTTGTCTAGTCATGTAGAAAATTGGGATGATTCTCTTGATAGCTTCGAGAATGGAAAGTACGATCCTGCAACAGGTGAAATCTCTTTTGATGCAGCTTATGCAGGTCAGATGACTTTCCACATTATCTTAAAGTAAAACATAAATAATTGAATAGAATTATGAAGAAATACATTTCAATGTTTTTGGTTGCCTTGCTTGGTATGTTCACATTTGGGTCTTGTGATCCAGAAACCGATGAAAAGGCCGGCGGCACAGCGGTCGAGAAAATGGCTGGACGATGGGTAGTTACAGTAGATGCTGTTGACGAGGATGGCAATGTCATCGACGAGAATCTCCTTGGCAAAAAAATCGACCTTAATACATACAATACTGCAGCTAATGATGCAGACAAAATGTGGTTGGACGATGGTGGTAAGTTTTATAATGTCAAGATGAAGGTCAACGTCACAGACTATAAGAATGGCAAGTTTGAGGCAATCCCTAACACAAGCTACAATCCTGCAGATGATACAGCTGGCAATGTAGAGTTCTTGAAGGGCCAGGTACTTTATGGTCAGGGCAAGAACCTCCATGGTGCTCCAGTCGATAGCATTTGCTATACCGTCAAGTTTGATGATGACGAGGATGGCTTGATCTATCGTGTATCAGGCAAGCGTTATTCTGGCTTTACAGAGTAATCTTGCCAATATATAATATAATAAGGTGTGTCCACTCGTAGCTCTTCTTTGAGCACAGTGGACACACCTTTTTGTTTTTACCGGTTCTGCAAAAGATAAAGATTACCAAATTATACCCTAGGGTATAATACCTTTGGGTATAATTTAGTATTTTGCACCCAAACTTCCACTATCGAATCACGACCTTCTTGATAGTTCCATCCGCATAACGAGCAAGATAGATACCTGGAGATGGAGCTGTCACCTGGACGCCACCCAAGGTGTAATAAGCTACGATGGACGAAGAGCGTGAGCCTTCTATCTCTCGGATACCAGATGTGGACGCATCGGTCACCTTCACCTCATCCAAGAAGAAACGCAGTTTGGAAGCCTTAAAGGTAGTCTTGACATTGCCATTCGCCGTAATCGTGACGTTATAGTCAGTCCATTCACCCTTCTTCATTGTGACAGAAGACGGCGAAATGGTTCCGTTGGAGACGGATAGATTGAGCGTCGTACCGTCACCAGATGTATTCCAAGCACCTGCCTTGAAGGAGAGAACAGCCTTGCCATTGACCGTAAAGGAAGGAGTCGTAATATCTCCATTGACACTTGACGTGCCAACTCGCACACAAGCAGAAGAAGCATAAACCTTCCCCTGTGTACTGGTCCAGCCTTTATTGTCATAAGTAGGAGTACCTGCACCAATACTACGACCACCCCAAATGCCATCATTGCCACCTGTGCCATCACACTCATCAAAAGACTCACACAACAAAGTAGAACCAGAAGGTATCACTGGCGTATCAGTCCCTGCATTTCTATTGGACAACGTGAAAGAAGCCTTTCCACTCTTCACGGCGATATTATTGATGTCGATGTGCATATAATTGCTGCCATCACTATTCGTATTATGCAAGGTGGCAGCAGGACTGGAAGTCGCAGTCAAGCTATTGTTGGAACCATAAGGATACAAGTCTGATGCTACGCCATACAAATCAGTACCCTTTCCTGCTCGGAAGATGGTCAGACGAGCATGGTCATTCGTTCGCTTCACATCATTGGCATCATAATAAACATCATTTGTGTTAGGGATATTATAAGCCCAAACATAAGGGTCATAATCCACATAGGTAACCATCAAGCCAGAACCAGGAATCTCTGCATCCCATCCTGTCTTCTGACGATTCTCCAAGATATAGTATTCGTCTTTATGTCCCTTGTTCTTGATGACATAAGCATCACCACCCTCACTGGTAGGCAACAAGCCTTCGACTGAAGTATCCTCCTGAATGTCGGTCATATCTTTCAAGGTAATCCAGCCACACTCAGCTTTCTCGTATGCCGTATAACCAGCAGGGCATCTACTATCTCCATTATAGCTTCCAGCATCCATCAAGTCATACTCGCCAATACCAAACCATCCTTTGTAGTCAACATCATACACATCTGGAAATCCCATGCAATGGGAGAACTCGTGGCAGAAGCAACCGATGCCATCTAGATTTCCACTGGAATTCAGCTCACAACTGCAAGCATAAGTATTGATAGTAACCCCATCCAACGTGAGAGCCTTGTCGCTCTCTGACAGGTAAAACATGTGAGGCCATATCAAATCAGTAATTTTGGTGTTATCCGCCTGGCCTTTACCCGCATAAAGCACGAAGACTTCATCGACTTCGCCATCCCAATCGTACTTGGAGAAATCGACACCATTATCATGCGCCCAGTTGCACGCCTCAACCACCATATCATCAGCCTTGGCATCACCACCTTTAACATCTTCTCCATAATAAGCATAGTTATGCGACAAAGGGCAGATACCAACGACATCAAAGTCCAAGTCGAACTGCCCATTGCTCTGCGCCTTGAAATAGTCTCTGATACTCCCCTGATAATCGTATTCTGAGAACCCCTCCTCATTGGCTATACGATTGAACAAAGTGACATCATGACCACTTTTGAACTTAGAGTTAGTAAACTCAGCCAAGATAACCAAGCCTTTCTTGGTACCTTGGAACGCATTGCTTGCCTGTGCCTTTCTGAGCATCCTCTTCTGTCTGCCTTGCGCCTGCGCCCTGCGAACGGCAGACCTTCTCCGGGTAGCCACCTCATCCGTCATCTTGCGATAAAGACCGGTGGCTTCGTCTTGCACATACTTTGTGCCATCCTCTGATACATAATAATGCAAGAACTCATCGCCTACGAGCTGAGCCTTGACTTCGGTTCCATCCACTAAGGACAAGGAACACCAAACGCCTCGTTTGGCAGGCACTGCCCATACGGACAGAACCAAGCACAACAAGGCGTTCAAAATGAATATTCTCTGTTTCATATTCCAATCATTAAAATATTTCAACAGTCCTATACCATTATATATATATGTGGAATCTTACTTTATTTCAAGACAATCTTGCAGTCGTCCAAGCTCTCCACGGTGGCAAGAGCCTCATAGCGCATCCCCTGCTCACGCAAGAAGTCGCCACCATGCTGGAATGCCTTCTCGATGATGAAGCCCATCGCCTCTATCTTGGCACCTGCCTGCTCACAAAGATCCATCACACCCTTGGAGGCATTACCATTGGCGAGGAAGTCGTCGATGAAGATGACATGGTCCTTTGGAGTCAGATAACTGTTGCTCACACATACCGTGTAATCACGATCCTTGGTAAAGGAGTGAACGACCGATGTGATCATGCCCTCCATGGTCTTAGGTTGTTTTTTCTTGACGAAGACCACAGGCAAGTTGGTCAGGTAACCCACCATGATGGCAGGAGCGATGCCAGAAGCCTCGATGGTGACAATCTTGTTGTACTTGATGTCCTTGAAAAGACGTACAAACTCCTTAGCCAAATCCATCATCAAGATAGGGTCCATCTGATGATTCACAAAGCTATCCACCTTCAAAATACCACCAGGAAAGCAACGGCCTTCCTTCATGATTCTTTCTTTTAATAAATCCATTTTTACTTGAATTATATTGTTCTTTTGATTTGATTTACTGATCCAAACTCCTTTTGATTTACTTATCCAAGCTCTTTGGCAAGACCAAGTTGAGAACGACTGCCAGCAAGAAGACCACAGCCACGCAGTTGTCGGCGAAGACGGTGCGCACTATCTCTGGGAAGATGGCAAACATGCCCGTAGCCTGGGTAAAGCCGAGACCGACACTGAGCGAGAGACTCACAATGACCATGTTGCGCTGTGAGAATCCGCTGCGAGCCATCATACCGAAGCCGGCGAAGAGGATGCTACCAAACATCATGATAGTACAGCCACCCAAGACTGCTTGAGGTATCGTGGTCAACACATAGCCTATGGCTGGGAACACACCACCGATAATCATGATGATGGCACCCATGGCAATAGTAAAACGATTGACCACACCCGACATCGCTGCCAAACCTACGTTCTGGCTGAACGAAGTGATAGGTGTACAACCGAAGAGGCCCGATACGGAACTGACGAAACCATCGCAGCAAACTGCCGAACCCATCTCCTTGGTCTGAGGGTCACGCTTCAAGGCACTGTTGCAAAGAGCAGAAGTATCGCCAATCGTCTCAGTAGCAGACACGAGATAGACTGCGATGACCGAGAAGATGGCACCGACATTAATTTCTGGAGTAAAAGGCAAGAGATGTGGCAAAGCAATAAAGGAAAGGTTTGAGAGGCCACTGAAATCAACCATCCCCATGCAACAAGCGAGCACATAGCCCACAATCAGTCCGACAAGCACGGAGAGAGAACGAAGGAATCCCTTCGCAAAAATCTGACAAAGAAGACACGCCAACAGGGTAACAGTACCCACAATCCAGTTGTTCATACTGCCGAAGTCGGCTGCGCCCTGACCGCCCGCAAAGGAGTTGGCGCCAATAGGAAGGAGCGAGAATCCTATGGCTGTCACCACCGTAGCTGCCACCACATGAGGAATGAGCTTAATCCAATACTTGGCGAAAAGACCAAGCGTACCCTCCACAAGACCGCCGATGATGACCGCTCCCATGAGCACTCCCATGCCCTTGGCAGCCGCAATGCTGATGGCTAGCGAGAGGAAAGTGAACGAGATACCCATCACGATAGGCAGGCGAGAACCGATGCGCCATACAGGATAAAGCTGCACCAAGGTGCCGACACCGGCAATAATCATACAGTTTTGGATGAGCACAGCACTGACAGAGCTGTCTAGTCCGACCGCTCCTGCGAGAATCATGATAGGAGCGATGTTGCTTACAAACATGGCCAAGACATGCTGAAGGCCAAATGGGAGTGCTTTTCCGACGGGCACTCTTCCGTCCAGTTTGTAGAGATTTTCTATTGACTGTTCCATTGTCGAATATTGAGAATTTAATATAATTTCCGAATATTGCGACAAAAGTACAAATAAAATCTGAGATATTCGTAACTTTCTTGAAATAATTAGTAGATGAATACTACAATTCTTTTGGACTTTTGACATATTTTTATTACTTTTGCAATGAAATTCTGGGGCAATCTTACTATAATTAGTAGTAAAGAGTATTCATCAAGAATAAACGTGTATTCATAAAGTAACAAAAAGAAGGACTTATAAAGTAATAAAAAAGATGGAAAATCCATATATCACTCAATTCCCCGACTTGATGTCGGGCAAGAAAATCATGTATGTTCACGGTTTCCTCTCCTCTGGTCAGAGTGGAACGGTGAAGATGTTGCAAGAACTGATGCCTAACGCCACCCTCGTAGCTGAGGACATCCCTGTGCATCCTGAGGAAGCGATGGAGATACTCCACAAGATGCAAGAGACGGAGAAGCCTGACCTCATCATCGGTACTTCCATGGGAGGTATGTACACCGAGATGCTCCGTGGCACCGACCGCATCCTCGTCAACCCTGCCTTCGAGATGGGCGACACGATGAGTAGCATGACGGGCAAGCAGGTGTTTCAGAACCCGCGCAAGGATGGTGTGCAAGAGCTGATGGTGACGAAGGGACTCATCAAGGAATACCGAGACATCACCACCCATTGTTTCCAAGACATCACCCCTGAGGAACAAGACAGAGTGTATGGTCTCTTCGGCGACAAAGACCCAGTGGTGCATACCTTCGACATCTTCCATGAGCATTATCCGAATGCCATCCGATTCCATGGCGAGCATCGTCTCATCGACAAGGTTGCCTTCCACTACCTCTGTCCTATCATCCGTTGGATAGACGACAAGCAGAATGGCAAGGAGCGTCCTATCGTGTATATCGACTTCGATGCCTTGCACGATAGTTACATGAAGGCGACAAGCAGCATGCACAAGGCCTACGAGATGCTCATACAATATTATAATGTATATATCGTAGCCTCAGCACCTACCAACGACCATGAGTATATGGCAAAGGTGCAGACGTGGGTGGAGGAATATCTCTCCGCCCCAGCCTACAACCACATCCTCTTCACCAACCAGAAGCAACTGCTCTATGGCGACTACTTCATCGACCCGAAGCCTTGCGATGGTTTCATGGGTACGAGCATCGAATACGGAAGCGATGATTTCAAGACTTTCGAGGAGATCATCACCTTCTTCGAGAGATTGGGAGGACAGTAATTAATATTCCGTCTTGCTGGAGTTCTCTTCCCACATACGGAAGGCACCCAAAGCCTCATCACGCAAGAGGGCGATCATTGGGCGATGGCGGTCTTCTATCTTTCTACCAATCTCCTCATAAATGAACTCGTCGTCGAAGCCGATCTTTGCCGCATCCTTTCGGTCGTTGGCATAATAGATTCGGTCGAGGTGCGCCCAATAGATGGCACCCAAGCACATCGGACAAGGTTCGCAAGAGGTATAAATCTCGCACCCCTCCAGGTTGAATGTCTTCAAGGCACGAGTTGCCTGACGAATGGCATTCACCTCGGCATGGGCGGTAGGGTCGTTGTCGATGGTGACGCTATTGGAAGCCTCAGCCACGATGATTCCGTTCTTGGCGATGACTGCCCCGAAAGGACCACCGCCATTCTTCACACTATTCTCGGAGAGCGCAATGGCTCTACGCATCAATTCTTCTTTTGTCATATTTCTTTTTCCTTTTTACTTGTTAAACGAATCACATATTTAATCGTAAAACGATTCTTTATTCCCCATATCAACAAGGGGGGCTACAAAATTACGAAAAAGAATTGAAAGCACAAGTTTTTCAAGAGAAAAAATACACTTATCCCTCCTTTCTTCCCTATTTCGCCCGTTAATTATCCATAATTATAAATACCTTTATTATAAGAATATTTATAATTTTAGTATCTTTGTTCCTCACATAATCATTCAATAAAGAAGCACAAGTCGTTTCACATGAATCAGAACATATCCGCCAGTGAACTTTTCCAGAGAGTCAGGGAGCTATTGATACTTCCCGACCTCAAGCCAGAGACTCGCAACAAGATGATGCACGACACCCTCATCCTCTGTTGCCACGAGGGAGTGAAGGATACCAAGCAAGCCTTCGGCAACCTTTTCTCTCAGGTAGATTATCTCTGCAAGGTTCGAGGCATTAAGATAGCCGACAAGATTGCCATCCAGACGATGCGCCGACACAGTAACAAGCCCGATGCCTTGACCAACGAGGAACTGGGCTACGACGCTCGTGCCCTCGCCATCTTCATCTCAGCCGTCTTCCATGTCGATGTTCCCCACGAACTGAACGTCCTTATCCCCCATACCAATCGCCCTTACCAGAAGGGACTGGAAATCAACAAGCGATACATCCGTTGCATCGTGAAAAGTTGGGATGCCGACTTCATCCGTGTCGATATTGACCAAGACGCTGACGAAGAGGAATACTTGGTTTGCCTGAAAGATGCGGAGAACAATATCGACCATACTTATCTCTGCGAACTCCTCAGGGAAGGCACGCAGCTCAACTTGCTCGACAACCAGGTGAGACAACCCATCATCACGCCTCGCCTCATCGTCCTAGAGCCCGACTATCTCGTGGACATCAGTAGCATTGCCGCTTGCTTCACGGCATACGGTCATCATCCCCTGCTCTATCTACTCAATCTGATGAAGCCACGTGCCAACACCCAAGCTACCCTCCTCGGTAACTTCGCCGGTGCCGCCCTCGACGACATCATCAACAACCATGGGCATTACCGAGTGAACGACACCGTGAAGAGTAACTTTCGAGAGAAGGCACTGGAGTTCTGCACCTGTCCTTACTTCGATGCCAAGAAGTTTTATACCGATGCCAACCTGCAAGCCTACAACTTGCAGCAAGTAGTGGATATTCTCTTCCCTCGCACCGCAGCCCAAACCCAGATGAACGCCTTTCGTGGCGAAAACCTATACGATAGGAAGAAAGCCATCCTGGAGCCATCATTCGTTTGCGAGGCATTGGGCATACAAGGACGTGTCGATTTGATGACCACTGACTGCAAGCTCTTGGTGGAGCAGAAATCGGGGCGCAACCTGAACATCGAGACCCACCAAGCCGACCCTAGCTACCACAGTTACCAGTTGGAGCCACACTATGTGCAGTTGCTCCTCTACTATGGTGTGCTGCATCACAACTTTAAGTTGAGCAACAACCTCGTCAATATCCGTCTGCTCTACTCCAAGTATCAGCCGCAAGACGGACTGATGGTAGTGGCATTCTACCAGAAACTCTTCAAGGAAGCCATCATGTACCGTAACCAACTCGTAGCTGCCTCGTTTGAGATAGCCAAGGAAGGTTTTGAGCACGCCCTCAACGAGTTGACTCCCGAAGTGCTCAACGTGGTTGGCGCGCAAGACTTCTTCTACAACCAGTATCTGAAGCCTCAGCTCGCCGCCATCACCGATCCGCTTCACGCCCTATCCCCATTGGAAGAAGCATACTTCTGTCGCATGATGACCTTCGTCTTGCGAGAGCAGATGATCTCGAAAGTGGGTGCACAGGAAGGCACCAACACTTCGAGCAGCGACCTCTGGACGATGCCGCTCGACGAGAAGAAGGATGCCGGCAACATCTATACCGACCTGCACATCACGAAGAAAGAGATGAGTGCCATCGGCAACGGCTACGACACCATCACCCTCAGCGTGCCCGACCAAGGCAAGGACTTCCTGCCCAACTTCCGCATCGGCGACATGGTGTATCTCTACACATACCGACCTGAGGAAGAACCCGATGTGAGAAAGGCTATATTATATAAAGGTGTATTGCAGGAGATTCATACCCATGAACTCGTGGTACACCTGAACGATGGACAACAGAACGCCGACATCTTCGAGATGGACAAACCATACGCCATCGAGCACGGCACGACCGATGCCTCTACCGGAGGAAGCATCCGAGGACTACACCAGTTTATCAGTGCACCGAAGGACAAGCGAGACCTCCTGCTAGGTCAGCGTGAACCACTCCGCAATACCTCGCTCACACTCACCCGACACTATGACGATGTGCTCGACGACATCATCCTCCGTGCCAAGCAAGCACAGGATTACTTCCTGCTCGTGGGACCTCCCGGAACAGGCAAGACCAGTCGTGCCTTGAAGTTCATGGTGGAAGAAGCATTGAATGATGGGACAGGTATGCCATCCGCAGGAGTCATCCCCCCTGGTCATCAGCAACCCGCCTCCTCCATCCTCTTGATGAGCTACACCAACCGAGCCGTGGATGAAATCTGCGAGATGCTAGTAGATAGCGGCATCCCATTCCTTCGCCTCGGCAGCGAGTTCTCTTGCGATGAGCGATTCCGCCCTTATCTGATAGAGAAAGCCATCGCCCAATGTCCGAAGCTCGAAGCCATCCGACAATATATAATAGGTACGCGCGTCATCGTGGGCACCACTTCGATGATAGCCTCCAAGCCATTCATCTTCAACTTGAAGCACTTCAAGCTCGCCATCATCGACGAGTCGAGCCAGATATTGGAGCCCAACCTCGTGGGATTGCTGACCGCCGTAGATAAGTTTATCCTCATCGGCGACTACAAGCAGTTGCCTGCCGTAGTACAGCAGAGCGAGAAAGACTCTGCCATTCCTACGATAGACGACCGCCAAGACCATGCCGTCATCGACATGAGCATCTTGCAAGACATCTGTCTCTCCAACTGCCGCAACTCCCTCTTCGAACGTCTCATCCGTTGGGAAGACCATGAGAAAAGAAGTGATTTCATCGGCATTTTGCGCCGTCAAGGACGTATGCACCCAGAGATAGCGGAGTTTCCTAACCAAATGTTCTACCGCCGAGAGCAACTAGAACCTGTGCCATGCCCTCATCAGTTGGAGACAGAGTTGGCATACACGCTTCCATCGCAGGATGCGCTCGATGATGTATTGAAGGCCCATCGCATGATATTCATCCCATCGCAGTTTTGCAAGGAGCCGAATGTTTCCGACAAGATCAATGCCAGCGAGGCATCCATCGTGGTAGATGTCCTTCGCCGCGTCCATCGCTTCTATGGCAAGGACTTCAACGCCCAGAAGACCGTAGGAGTCATCGTGCCATATCGCAACCAGATAGCCATGATACGAAAGGGCATCGAGAAACTCGGCATCCCCGAACTGGAGCACATCAGCATCGACACCGTGGAGCGATACCAAGGTAGCCAGCGAGATGTCATCATCTACAGTTTCACCATCCAGAACATCTGGCAACTCGACTTCCTGGCAGGCAACAGTTTTGTGGAAGATGGACACATCATCGACCGCAAGCTCAACGTCGCCATCACCAGGGCGAGAAAACAGATGATTATGACTGGCAATCCGGAGATACTCCGTAATAATCAGATTTTTAATGAATTAATGGAGTACGTGAAGCGAAAAGAGGGATATTTTCACTGCTTTTGAGAAATTTCCCCGAAAAAGTTTGGCTATACGGAAATAAAGTCCTATCTTTGCAAAAGAAATAGAAAAACAGAATAATACATAGAGAATAAAAGATACAGGATTCCGGTGCTATACTGGCACTGGGATTCTTTATTTTTACCCCTCTAAGAACAAGATTACATTATTAACTATATAAAAGAAAAAGAATTATGGCTTACATGTCACAAGAAGGCTACGACAAGCTCGTGGCAGAATTGAAACAGCTTACAACTGTGGAGCGCCCAAAGGCATCAGCCGCAATTGCTGAAGCCCGAGACAAGGGTGACCTAAGTGAGAACTCAGAGTATGATGCCGCCAAAGAGGCACAGGCTCATCTTGAAGATAAGATCAATCGCATCAAACTCACCATTGCCGAGGCTAAGATCATCGACACCAAGCAGTTGAGCACCGACAGCGTGCAGATTATGTCAAAGGTGGAGATGACCAATATGGCCAACAAGGCAAAGATGACCTATACCATCGTGAGCGAGAGCGAGGCTAACTTGAAGGAAGGCAAGATTTCCATCAAGACCCCTATCGCACAGGGCTTGCTCAACAAGAAGGTGGGTGATGTAGCGGAAATCAAGATTCCTCGTGGCACCATCAACCTCCGCATCGACAAGATTTCATTCGAATAAAACAATAAAAGGAACTATCATATCGGCGCTCAGCCCTTATGACGGTTCCTTTTATGATATGTAAGCCAACCATCATATATATTGAATGACAATTCATTGTCTGCACAATATCAGCAATTACAAATCATTTTAATCATAAAGACTATGGCAAGCATTTTTTCTAAGATTGCAGCAGGAGAGATTCCTAGCTACAAGTGTGCCGAGAGCGACAAGTTCTACGCTTTCCTCGACATCAGTCCTATCGGCAAGGGTCACACACTGGTGATTCCTCGCAAGGAAGTGGATTACATCTTCGATATGGAAGACCAAGACCTCGCCGAGTTTGAGGTTTTCGCCAAGAAAGTGGCAAAGGCCATCAAGGCTGCCTTCCCATGCAAGAAAGTGGCTCAGGTAGTTTTGGGCTTGGAGGTTCCTCATGCCCACATCCACCTCATCCCAATGAACAGTGAGGCTAATGTCAACTTCCGCAAGGAGCACCTCAAGTTGTCTGAAGAGGAGTTCAAGGAAATCTCCAGCAAGATTTACGCTGAGTTCCAGAAACTCTAAGCCTAGATTTCCACGAAATCTATATAAGAAAATGAGGAATCAAAATGGGAGTGTCCCATCTTGGTTCCTCATTTATTATTTATCATCTAATATTTATCACTTATATAAACTCTTCCCCTTTTTTCATTTGCACCTCGTTCACATACTTGCGAACCAAGGCAGAAGAATCTTCTTTCTTGCATATCAGCAGCACATTGTCTTTCTCGGCTACGATAAATCCATCCAAGCCATTCAGCACAGCCAACTTGCCCTTTGGCAACTTGATGACGTTCCTGTGGCAGTTCTCCATCATCACATCGCTGTCGATGACCACATTGTCGTCCTCGCTCTTCTGCATCGCCTCATAGATGCTATGCCAAGTACCCAGGTCAGCCCATCCGAAGTCGCACTTCATCACAGAGACATCCTCCGACTTCTCCAAGATGGCAAAATCCACGGAGACGTTAGGGTAAGAAGGGAAGTTCTGTTTCATATAGGCATTCTCCGTAGCTACATCGAAGATGCGATAAGACTCATCGAAACCTCTCAGCACGGCAGGGAGAATTTCGGAGAAACTCTCACGAAGATGCTTCACATTGGAGAGGAAGATGCCTGTGTTCCAATAGAACTCACCACTCTCTACGAATATCTTAGCGAAGTCACGCTCCGGTTTCTCGGTGAACGACTGCACATCATAGAGGTCGTCGCCCTCGGCATCACCTAGCTGGATGTAACCATATCCAGGTTCGGGACGAGTTGGCTTCACACCCAGCGAGAGGAATCGGTCGTTCTCTGCCACAAAGGCAAGTCCCTTCAGCACATTCTCACGGAAAGCCTCCTCATTGAAGACCGCCTGGTCGGAAGGAGTGGCAATCAAACAAGCCTTTGGATTCAACTGGGATACACGATGGTTCGCCCAAGCCACGCTAGGAGCCGTATTGCGATGGATAGGTTCCGCCATGATTCGCTCGTCAGGAACCTGTGGAAGTTGCTCCTTGACCAGTTGCACATATTCCTCGTTGGTATTGATAAAGATGTGGTCGGCAGGTACTATCTTCACCATTCGATCATAGGTCTGCTGGAGTTGAGTGCGACCCACGCCAAAGAAATCAATGAATTGTTTCGGATAATTGCTCCTGCTGCAAGGCCAGAGTCGTCTGCCCTTACCACCTGCGAGTATCACGCAATAATTGTTGTTATCGTTTATAGTCATTTTTGTATCTTTACTGTTTAGTATTCTATTTCAGTTGTAAAGTTATGAAATATATACGAGCCAACCAAGTTTTTTTCCACAAATTAATACTGAAAGGGTGAAAAACAACAAAAATTTAGCCTTTCGGCACATCAAATGAAAGTTTTTTGAAAAAAAATCAGTAAAAAGTTTGCCAGTTCAAAAATTATTAGTACCTTTGCACTCGCAATTAAGCCGAGAGGCAATCGCCCAGATGGCGGAATCGGTAGACGCGCTGGTCTCAAACACCAGTGGAGCAATCCATCCCGGTTCGATCCCGGGTCTGGGTACAAAGAGCTGCAAGTTTTCAACTTGTGGCTCTTTTTTTGTTTTCAGATACCATCTAAAGGAAGTTTCCAAGCTTCCGCTATTGCTGAGACCTTGTTTTTCAAACGTAGCCTCGATTTTAGGCTTCACCCTTCACCTTTTCGCTCGGAATGCCGATAAACAAAGGGGAAAGAGGGGTGAAGGCCTGTCACCAAAGGTTCACTTTGCCTTCACCCCCTCTCACCTTATTATATATATAGAGAGAGGAATCTCCATTATAGAGAGGAGATTCTTCCTATCTACGAGAAGAAAGTCGTCCTTACTTCACGATAACTTTCTTGCCATTTACGATGTAAAGTCCTGCTGGTACAGGCACAGCGATGCTCTCGCCAGCCTTCACGTTCGCCTTGTTCACCATCTGACCGCTCAGATTGTAGATGCACATCGTCTGAGCCTTGTCGGAAGAAATCAAGATTTCTCCATTACCGCCATGCACTGAAGTGCCTGATGTCGTGATGGATGAAATGCCAGAAGGAACACCTGTCACATAAACGAACTGAGCAGCATATTCTAAATAATACCAAGAATTCCCATCCGACAAATACAATTTATTGTCAGAGAAGCCACTTGTATCAAGTGGCACATCTCCCATTCTAAGAGCACAGAAAAATGAATGATTTCCACCATAGTCTTCAGGTCGAGCCTCGATAGTCAGAGTGGCCGTCTCACCGTTCTTTACACGCCGATTCACTTTAGGAAACTTATATTGGGCATTTCCATTCTCATCATAAGCAGCGATCAAAAAAGGAAACTCCAATTCACAGGTACCGCCATCATTTCGTATCTGATAAGTAAAGACAGCCTTGTCGTCATTTACCTTCAAAGCTTTCACCTGACTCGACTGATAATAAGCTTTCTCTAACTCATAATCACCAGCTGTCGCATTCGAGGTTTTGCCCACCAATACCAACTTAGGAGCTGTTGATTGCGTAACAGTGAATTTCTTTACTTCCATCAAATCCTCGCCCTTGGAGTTTGTCACCCAAACATAGAGATCGCCAACAGAAGGGGTTACAGATACCTCACGAGTTGAACTGCTCTTGCTAGGAATCGTGAAATAGATTTGTTCAGAAGGATCAGAAGGCTTCTCGTTGGTAGTACTCGTATAGACTTTGATCAGACCTAGATGTTCAAAATCTGCATCATTGCTTACTGTCAACATCAAGGTGTTGTCTTGCTCACTCAACAATTCGTCTTGCGCCACAATGTCCGCACTCAGAGGGGTTGCCACAGATATAGTCCTCTCTGTTGCCTCTACCACAAATGGAACCATATACACATAGGCACACTTCTCCCATTTCTTATTATCCGTGCTATAGAGTCCATAAAGTGTGGTTTTTCCTACAGGGAAGGCATAGTCGAACTGGAGCGACCTAATACTTTGCCTATAAGTTGATCCATCAGCCTTCGGATGCTTAATGGAAATACTACGAGAGTTCGAAAGTGGCTTATAGGTACCATCGGCTTGCTGGATGCCGTATGCAAAGTAGCCAGTAAAATCTTTGGCAGATTGATTACTCAGCAAATTGTTTGTTATGACTCCAAACGTATCAGTCACCTTGTTTCGAGTACTCATTTGGAAAACCAATGAAGAATTTCCATTACCTATCATTACCACAGGAGCCACATCCACCAATGGTTCATCTACCTTACCATTATCTGGAGCAATACCGACAATCATACTGCAATATTGATTATATCCATCAGGCGCACTACCAGAGCCTGCACCTCCCTTGTCAGGATTCAAAATCGTCACATCGAAGTAGCTGTCTTGGTAGCCACCCCATCCCCAGTTGATATGGTACAAGCCGTTTCCATCTGTTCCATCGCAGATAAACTCATGTCCACCATCAGAAGACCGACCGCTATACAAGATAGGGCGTTTTACCGACAATTCCTTGTCCATGATTTGCGACCATTCCGCCAAAGTAAAGGCATCACGGTTTAAGTCTTGCATCAAATCAGAGTCGTAACCGAAGTAAGTTGACAAGATTGCTGGTGTCACATTGGCACCTGACGAAGGACCATAATCCATCTCACAAGCCACACCGCAATGATACAACAGCTTGGCAACGGCTGTTGCTTGAGCATCCGTGTAATTCAATGGTTCGTAAGAAGCATACTGTGGAAGCATATTAGCCCAATCGTATGTCTCTCCCTGATTAATTTGAGGAATACTAAGATGATTTGTGCGCGACACGTACGCAGGAATATTCGCCTGAAGAATCTTCGGATATTGATAATACATCATCACCTGTGCCATTGCCGTAGCCACACATCCCGTCACTGAGCGATTGGTACTATTATACATCGGACACATATTATTATAAGGTATCATCTGGTTCCACTGGATATTTCCCAAAAGCGGAGCCACGGCAGGCTGCTGATAGCCTGAACTGCGGAGGGCTTTTGCCTCGGCGATACTTGCCGAAGCTCGGCTATCGCCATTGTCGAGCAGACCCACCATCTCCTCATAAGCCTTCATGAAGCCAACATAGTTGCTTGGCAGATTCTCCTCATCGTAAGTACCCTTATCGGAATAGCCTACCACTTCTGGCAAGCGGTCATCACCCGAAACGACAGTGAAGCCCTTGCCCTCGCCATTCGGGAAGACATAATAAGCAGGCACTTCGCCCGACACACTCTTGACTCTCTTCGACTTAGCCTTGGCGGAAGAAGTCTCATCCATGCTGATACCCAACTGGGCAGCTTGGCGCAAGGCGATTTCCTTGGCTTGTTGGAAACTACGTGGTCCTGCAAACGATGCAAGCGACATCATCAGCAGAAGCAGCAATAGGTGTAGATGTTTACTTCTCATAAAAACACAATTTAGGTTATTACTCAATTGATTCATAGAAGAAAACGCATCTTTGTCGCATTTTCTGCCACAAATATACAACAAATTATTGGAAACCTCTAAAAATCTGTTGAAAAATAAGAACCAAATCGTATAAATCTCTTTTTTTTTTACGCTATGACCTAGAATATTAACCATCAAACACTCAAAATCTCCCTGTCCGGTCTTGCATTTTCTGTACTTCTTCTCTCAAATATTCTTTGAACTCCCGACTTTCCAAGACATCAATATGATTGTAAAGTCCCAAGACGAAGCGAGATATTCCGATATAGCTAGCGAAATCAGCGGAGAAAATCCAATGTTTGGCATCTTTCCGAGGAGTATCACTGCTCGCATTGCCCGCACCATCTGCCTCATCTGCTAGAGCCTCCTCCACGATGAAATCGGCAGATTTTGGGTATTCCTCTATCATGAGGTTGTATGCCAAGAGGTCGAGACGAAGCTTGACGGGCAAGCGTTCCTCGCCACTAAACATGAAAAGGTCGGTGAACACCTGCTTGTGCTTCGCCTCGTTGCCCCATTCCAAGTCGAGCATCACCACATCCGTCATTCGGGAAACCTTGAACGTCTTGTTCATCCCCGACTGCAACTCATAACAGCGCACGTCATTGTTATTGTTCATCATCAAGAACGGCTCCACCACTCGGTCGCTCATGCTCTTGCTATGGGGCGAGGAATAGCCCATAATCTTCACGAGCCGATGACGCTTGATGGCATCATAAAGCACACTCACATTGTGGGCAGCCTGCTCACGTACCTGAGGATTGGAGAGAATCTTCAAGTCATAGAAACGGTCGAGCTTACGGCGCAATCGTTCCACGATGGCATTGTTGCCCTCCACCTTATTTAATATAGAGAGCATGGTGAGTGCCTCTTCCTCCGTGAAGTTAATGGTCTCGAAGAGATGCTTGAAAAAGGGCGACTCCCGGTCGAGGCTATAAATCTTGCCCGACTTCTCCACCTTGAAGCCCCAATCTCGGAAACTTTCGAGGTAATAATAGAGCATACGTCGGGAGATGCCAATCCTGTCGCAGATGGCATCCACATCATACCGATGGTTCTCCGTCAAGAGAAGCATCAAGTTCATCTCCTTTTCCAATTTGTCGTGGCGCATAGTCGAATATCGGTTTGTTTGGGTGAGAATATTCGCCCGAAATCGTTAAGAGAACTTAACGGGGCGATACTTTTAACATAAAAACTCAGAAAGTGAACATATATTGCACAGAAGGCTCCTAATTTTGCGCTCAGAAACAGGCAAGAGCCTGTCATCAACTAGAATCAAGAACTTAAAAGAAAGAAAATTATGAATAAGAATCTCGTTTTATCAGGCAACTATGCCAACAACTTCTCTGCCACCCCTAGCCATTTCATCGACAATGAATATGAGCCTTCCACCGAATTGGAGTTGCTCGAAAAATCGAGTAGGAGGAAAACGAAGTAGTTTTTCTCCTACTTTTCGTTTTCCGAC
>ERZ1034626.191-NODE-191-length-44414-cov-33.496337_pt1 | contig 44414 bp, 36 predicted proteins | sample MGYA00520652_ERZ1034626 | MGnify/ENA primary metagenome ERZ1034626 (study PRJEB33766, sample SAMN09781765) | gut metagenome | biome: gut microbiome | host: Homo sapiens | place: Madagascar | study: EMG produced TPA metagenomics assembly of the PRJNA485056 data... | reverse complement strand
AACTGAAATGGTCCGGCTGCTACTACAATGATATTCTTTTTTACTCCAATCATATTGGCAGCCATACCAACACAGTGTTCTAAATTTGCCTTAAGTGTATCAAGCAAATCTGTCACAATCTGTTTATCTGCCTCTGTTGCATCCACTGACTTCTGTGCCAGAAACAGCGGATCATGCATTATCTTCTTTACCATTAATTCCATCCCTTCCATACATCAGGCTGATATCCAAGTGTAGATTGCTTTCCGTTTCTTACTACCGGTGTTTTAATTACCTGCGGATTCTCAAGTATCTTTTCCAGTTTATCTTCGTCGGCTGTACGCCTACTCCATGCACTTTCTGATCTTATCAATCAGTGTCACATCCGCCGGAAGCCACTGCACGGAATCCAGTTTCTCCTTCGTCAGCCACCTGGCGGCCTCCGCCTCGAGAAGCTTCAACTCTCCCGAAGCGACCTCACACCAGAAACAATCCATGGATAAATGAAATGCCGGATAATCATACTCTATGGTATCTATCAGGTCTCCGACCCTGACTGTGGCATCCAGTTCCTCACGGATCTCTCTGACAACTGCCTGCTGCGGGGTCTCGCCTGCTTCGATCTTTCCGCCGGGAAATTCCCAGCCACCTTTAAATTCTCCGTAGCCCCTCGCGGTGGAAAAAATTTTGGTTTTGTGCTCTATGGAATCGCAGATTACAGCTGCGACTACGCGAATGGTTTTCATACTGCCTCGTTCTCCTTTGAAATATTGCTCTGTAAATATCTTAATAAATCCTCGCGTACGGGATGATGCATTTTCATGGTCACCTTCGCGATCGGTTTCATTTTACCATTATTATCTTCCTTCTGGCTATCTGCAGATTCCACAATGTCAAACTGTCCCATATAATAAAAACCGATCTCTGCATCACTCTTTTTCACCAGCAGATGTTTTCTCGGAGCCGTCAAAACCTTCTGCATATAAGGACTACTATTATCTTTACCAATCTGAGAATCCCACTTGAAAATCAGATTATCTTCAAAAGCATCTGCGTAATCCGGCTTGCCCTCTGCGTAATTTTTACCTTCCTCGGCTTCTTCTTTATGGTAAGTAATAAAAATGAATACATCGTCACCTATCCGACTCATTCCATACATTGTAGATGACAGATCTTTGCCGCAATTCATCAAAAGGCTCACATCTCTTCGGGAATACTTCTCATATAATACAAATGGTGCATCTTCTGATTTACCGTTGGTATATTTATCCTTATATCTAGCCAGTCCAACTTTGATAATGTCCCTGATCTGCGCATTAAAATCTTCATTCTGCAAGCATCTCTGATAAGCTTCCACACTCCTCATAGTGCGTTCTCCGTCAGGGCGCAATATGTTCATAAATTTATATTTCTGGTACTCATCATCCTTGCTAACAAAATGCCCTTGCAGAACTTTGACGGATTCCTCTACTTCCTGATCCGTTATAAAATAATCATACTCATATTCGAGTTCTCTTCGAACATCGCTGGTCGAGATGGTATCTTTGTCTAGGAATTCTTTTAAAATGCATAACTCACTAGGCCTGACTCCACTTAAAATAGTCTTAGACAGATATTCCAATATCAGCTTTTCCTGATCATTCAATTGACAGGAGTCCTTTCCCGTCTCAACAGCTTCCAGGAACTGCCAATATGTCTTATATTCTTTGATAATTACCAACGGATCAATCTCTCCCTGCTCATAGAAGTCATACAACAGGGGAATTCGTCCAATTCTATTTTTCAGAGAAATGTAGCTTTCTCTTATAATCGATTTCATTCCTCGGATCTTATCAATAGAATTGAATATTTTTTCTTTTGCAATTTCATCAAAATGTACTGTGGATGCTCCGGGTATCGTATTATTCCCTGAAATCACATATTTTCTGATCGTATCCGCATTATAAGTTCTATCCCCGGACAATGCCACTGGAATCATAAAATTGTTATTATAGTTTCCAATAAAATCAAGTATTACCACATATTCCTTGTTCTCAGCTTTTCTAAGTCCTCTGCCAAGCTGCTGTATAAATACAATAGGAGACTGCGTGGGGCGCAGCATGATCACCTGGTTCACTTCTACGATATCTACACCTTCATTCAAAATATCTACTGAAAAAATGTAGTCCAAAGGCTGCATTTCATCTGTTGCATCCTCTTCGTTCATTGCCAGACGTTCAAATGCTGTTTCTCGTTCACGATCGCTATTTTTGCCGCTTAGTGCTACGGTACGGTATCCCAGTCTATTGAACTTTGCAGACAGCTCCTCGCATTCCCTATTCCTGCTGCAGAAAATAAGTCCCTTAACACGATCACCGCTATATCCATAATATCTCGCCTGTTCGATGACATGTCTTACACGCTCGTCACCGGTTAATCTTCCAAAATATTCCTCCGAAACATTTCTCGCCTTGGCTTGTTCATCCGTTATCATGGAAATATCACTAATTCCAAAATAATGAAATGGACATAGCAAATCCTCTTCCATTGCCTGCTGCAGCCTGATCTCGTAAGCGATCTGATAATGGAACAATTCGTATACATTCCTGGAAGCATCCCCATCATCGCTCTTATCCGGTGTTGCTGTCATACCCAGGAATAATTTCGGTTTGAAATACTCCATGACCTTCTGATAAGTATTCGCCGGACTATGATGCGCTTCATCTAAAACAATGCAATCGAACTCTTCCGGATCAAACTTCCTCAGATTATCCGCTTTGTGAAGAGTCTCCACCATAGCAAAAATATAATCTGCCTCATAATCTGAATATCCTGCCCCAACAATGCCCATTGACTTCTTATCTTCAAATACTTTTCGGAATGATGTCAACGCCTGTTTCGCGAGGGTAGATCTATGTACTAGAAACAGAACACGCTTAAATCCTAACTCTCGCATGGCAAAGGCTGACGCATACGTCTTGCCTGTACCGGTAGCAGAAATCAGCAGTGCTCTATTTTCTCCAGCATCCACAATCCTACGAAGATTCGTAATAAACCCTACCTGCATAGAATTCGGTTCCAGCTTATACTTCTCCGTGGAAGATATCTCATCCCGTTTTGCTATTTCCCTCTGCTTTTTGATGATCTCATACTTTTGCTTATAATTCTCATAGAAATCATCATAGAAAAGCGCATACTTAGAATCCCACAGCTGGTGAAATTCTTTTACGATCTCCATCGCAATTTCACCCTGCTCTGTGGAAACAATTTTGGTATTCCACTCCTTATTTTTCGTCAAAGCAGCACTTGTGATATTGGAGCTGCCGATGATAATACGATAAATCTCTTCCTTCTTAAAAATGTAGCCTTTGGTGTGGAAACCCTGGTCTGCCCGATCCACATCATACATCTTCAGAGTAACATTGGACAATTCCTGCAGCTTCTTCAATGCTCTGGGCTCGCTAAAGTTAAGATAGTTTGTCGTTAAGATCTGACCCGGGATCTGCCTCTTCTCCAGTTCCTTCAACGTCTGCAAGAGAGGCGTAATTCCGCCCATAGTAATAAACGCCACACTGATCTGGAATTGGTCACACTTCATCAGCTCATCTTCTATGACGGAAATAACTTTCTTGCCCTCTTCCGGATTATTCGACACGAAAGCAGGCTTGTATGCCAGATTGGCAGCGGCTGTACCGTCAATATATGCAGTTGTCAGTCCTTCTTGAAGTTGTGTAAGGGTAGTGTTTGACATGGTATTCTCCGTATTTAACATTTTCTTTACCTTTAATTCCATCCCTTCCATACATCAGGCTGATATCCAAGTGTAGATTGCTTTCCGTTTCTTACTACCGGTGTTTTAATTACCTGCGGATTCTCAAGTATCTTTTCCAGTTTATCTTCATCTGCAATATACTTAATAAGAGCAAGTATATCCTTGTTTTTTTCATCCCAGTTAATCATATTTTCAAGACCGCCATTAGCCTGTGCAACAGAAGTAAATTCTCCCTTGCTCATGCCTTTTTCTTTCATATCAATGAACTGATACTTTATGCCACGCTCCTTGAAAAAACGTTCTGCTTTCTTTGTATCATTGCATTTCTTAGTTCCAAAAATCTGTATGTTCATCTGCTTCACCTACTGCAAATCATAAAGTTTCATTTTCTCTGTATTTCTATATTCATTGTCTATAAATAATTTTTCTTAATTTCCTTCATATTCCAAGTAACCCTCGATGGGAGAATACATATTGAACTCAATATAATGTTCCCCATTGATCTCAAACACCCAGTAAATAATAGCATCGATACTCAAGCCGTTATTCTTCCAATATCTGATCGCATCTACCGTATTCTGATCAAGTCCGTTGGTAACAATAAGGAAATGCTGGTGCATGTTAAAATCACTCTTACGCAATACCAATTATAGGGTTATCTCCCTCTCCACGTTTCAATTCATCATACATGCGGATGTACATATCCATCTGTCCCACATCAGCGTGAGAAATTTTTTCAGTTTTCAAATCAATCAACACAAAGCACTTGAAGATATAGTTATAAAACACAAGGTCGATATAATAGTCCTGCTTTTCCGTATGGATATGTTGCTGTCTGGCAACAAATGCATGTCCTTTGCCAAGTTCCATAAGGAATTTTTGCAAATTGGAAAGAATACTCTTCTCAAGGTCGCTTTCCGTAAAATTGGTATTTTGAGCAAAGCCCAAGAACCCAGCAATTACCGGACTCTTGATAAGCTCATATTTATCATTCTGATAACCGGCAGTCAATTCCTTCATCTCATTTTCCACAAGGTCCTGACGCTGTGTCTGGAGCATTCGATAATAGTATTGTGAGGAAATATTACGCTGTAGAGTGGCCACACTCCAAGTCTGCTCTAACGCTTCTTTCTCATACCAATCTCTAGCATCTTTATCATTCACTTACAACAAGGTACGGTAATGTGTCCAAGATAGAAGTAATTTTCCACTTGCCGAGTGGAAAATCTCAGGATACATTTTGTAAAACGAATAAAAATGATACAAATTTGTTTTCGTGTATCCTTTTCCATATTCCGCAGTCAATTCTTTTGCAAGCTTCTTTATAATACTTGCACCATACTCTGCTCTATTATCTCCTTGCAACTCTTCCTCGGCAATACAATAACCAATAAGCCAGTTTCTCTGCACAAGTGCCAAATTTACTACTTGATAAGCTGCTTTTCGTTAGGATTCAATAATCCCGCACATATCTTTTAAAATATCATCGCTTTTCACATAACTACTCATAATGCTATTCTGCCCGATGTTTACCAAATCATTCTCCATATCATATCTACTCCTTTTTATAGAAACTTCTTCAGTTTACCTTTAAACACTCGCACCTATGTGTCGTTCACTTTTATCTGTTTTTTGAACAGACAAATTCACCTTTTATAATGTCAATAAAGTTTTAAAGTTTGAATAAATAAGTTTTATTAAATCAGGCTCTTTCAATGCTTTTGCTATAAGTTCATATTCCCTTAGCAAATAACTCGGATGATATTTTTTCCCTTCAATCTTAGAATATGGTCCATCGCTTTCCACTAAGATTTTCTCTCTCGGAATAAGCCTTATCCTTTCCGAATTACTCAACATACCGGCATTTATTGAAAAATAGCAGTCCAAGTCAATAAATTCTTGCTGCTCTTGCAAGCTTCCCGTAAACCAATGTAAAATACAGCGTCTTGGTCTCCATCTGTCTATTATTTGCAATACTTCTTTTTCTGCCCCTCTAATATGAACAGACATTATCTTATTGTTCTTTGCACATACTTCAACAATTCTATCAAAGAATTCCAACTGCTTATCTTTCGGCATTCCTGTTTTTCTAGTAAAATCTAAACCAATTTCTCCAACATACTCTGTTTGAGGGAGCAAATACATAAAATCATCCAAATCTTTCTTCTTCAAACCGCCTTCGAGTGGATGAAAACCTAATGCAAACTTAATATATTTACTTTCCCCAAACATTCTCTTGCAACTCAAAAACACTCCTGGCGAATTTGTTACACATAATGTATATTGCTTTTCTTGGTCTATGTATTTATACAGTTCCGCATAATTTCTATACATATCCAAATGAAAATGTGTATCGATTAAACCTTGCATCTTAGCCCTCTATCAATTTTTTCATTCTCTCATCCGCAGAAAAAAGTTCTTCCAAGTCATGCATTGTAGACTTGTATACCTGCAAGAATTTATGCACTGCACTTTCATCCAAGTGCCCCGCCAATCGTATCATTCGCTTTATCTGTTCATCATCAATGCTCTTGTACCTATAAACCGAACTAACAACCGCACGTAAATCACTTGCTTTCTCTGATTCCCCAAATTCATCTAAAAACTCCTTTGTTTCAGCAATATAAGAATATTTATCGTCTTTGGTATCAATCAAGGAACTCTTACGAATTAAGCATGGATAACAGTACCCACAATTAACCGGATATTCGTTATACCCCTTTTTTCTATATCTCGCAAGACATGGGTGCGAGCACGAAATGGTATCCTTATAATGCTTTATAAAAGCAGGTTTGTCTTTTATACTGTTAACAATTTCTCTTTTTGTATTATATGCAAAGAAATTAATAATCGGGTTTTCAATTCCAACACAGTCTAATATATCCTGAAAACCATTTAAAAAGTATGGATGCGTTGTTCTTGTACTGCATGTTCCTTTTCGTCCATTAGTTAATGGAATATTGAGACCAATAAATCCATTTTCCGGAATATAAACTGGCATATTTTTATCCAAAATTCCCGCAATAGACAGACCCGCACATAAGAATAGTAAAGATCTTCCTCTAGAGGTATTTTCTGTTCCTTCCAAGAACTCCCCACTCAAATTTCTAGGAGCACGAGAGTTAGCCGAAAATCCAACAAATTTTACTTTCTGCTCTTTATATATTTCTTGAAAGCTTTCAACAAAACACTCTTGTTTCGCCTTAAGCTTTGGATATTCATTATGTCCAACTAAACATGGCGATTTTCCTTCCTCTAATAGCCTTATCGCACCACAATATGAATCTAAACCACCAGAAAATAAACTAACGCAGTCACACTCATCCAACTTTAAATGATTCCTATTTGGATTTTCACTTTGACTAAATAGTTTTTTACATTCTCTAAAAGATATATCCCAATTATCCCCTGTCAAAAATGCCAACACACTATTCCACTTTTTCTCAGTACCAAGCCACTTATCAATTTCTAATACCGGAATGCTTACACTAATATCTCTTGTCCAGCAATCAGTGAATTTTCTTCTAGAAATCCTCTTATCAAGCGCAAAAACGCTTATACCAATAACAAATAAATCTTCATAAATTTCTGGAATAGACATACAATCCATCCAGTACCAAGTCTTTGTTATACTTGAAAAAATTGTGCTGTATCCTTTCTTGGTTAAAGAAAATATATATGCATCTTTCCATTCATCTTTAGGAAGCGTTTCATTTTCTTTGTCTATCCAAAATCTCATACACTAGTCCTCCCCGTAGAACATTTCAAACACTTGATATGCATCTTTCAACGCTTTTGCAACAATATCCGACGAATGCATATGATTAAAATCAATGTTTTTTAAATCATCTAAACATAACTTGTTATGTAATTCGTCTGATATATACTTATTCATTTTCTGAATAAGTTCTTTTGTCTCTGCCGGAGCTTTTTTCATCAGTATCTTTTCTTCATACCGAAATGCAAAACTAAATTTGATATATTCAATCAACATTTCCTTCAATAAAACATCTGGAGTAAATTCCTTCAATTGCTCCATCTCAACAATATTTAACTCCTTAAGAGCAGATGAAATAGCTTCTGCAGACAAATAATCTTCCGTAGTATTACCATTGTGAGTAAATTCGTTAATTAAATCATTAAAAATTTCTTCCGACGATTTACCAATCAAATCGCTTCTATTAAAATCTCTTAAGGCATTATTTATTCCACCTTGCGATACGGCTCTTGCGAAAGACAATACATTGCCTGCAGCTGAAGGAAATGAGTTTGATGCTGTCATATCATGTCTCATCGCTCCAGCGAATTTGCTTGCTGCATTTGCCCTCGCACCTGCGTCACCATTTTTTATATAACCACTCACAGCTCTCTTTGCCTGAGTCCAGTGTACTGTTGTTGGCGGAATATATCCCTTCGATGTTCCCATACTAATCTCCTTTTTTTACAATCATGTCCACTACCTTTTGTTTTACTTTTCCGCTTCTAACAAGCTCGCTCAATAAATCCGAAATCAGATCTGCGTCTTGTTCGTACATAGCTTTAAATGCAGAAAAATCACTCGGTTCAATCATTTTATCAGACTTACGAATTGCATCTACAATATCTCTTCTATATGTCTCCAATTGATCAAACATTAGTCTGTATAAATAGGATTCAATATTTCCTTTTTCAATTCGCTTCAATACAATCAACATCACATCATCCAAGTCATGATTAGGTAACATCACCATATCATCTACCAGCCCAAGCGCCAATCCTTGGCTAACACTTCCCAATCGTTCTAGTATCTTTTTGCTTGCTTCACTTAGATTTGACTCGTATTCTTCGGGCTGATTTAGTATTTCACGTGTCAAATAGAAATACTTATCCAAATTTTCTTTTTCCAATTCCTCCGGTGGACATTTTACCCATGTTTTAATTCGAGGCTTATACCACTTGTAATACTCTGAATCAGTAGCCTCTGCGTCAAGTCCTTGACGCATTAGCTTATATTGTTCATTTCCAGCGTCTGACTCTAGGTTAAAGTTAGCATTCCATTTACTTAATTGATTAAACAACTCAGGACTCAGCTTGTGAAGAATGAGCAATTTTGCCATAATCCCCATATCAAGCTCATCACCATAATATAGTTTTGATAGCTGTCGCTTCGTTATAAATGTATTTAAAAATCTTTTTGTCTGACGCGGATTTCCCTTTAATGTATAAGCTGCAATCTGTCTTATTTGCATAATTACATCAACTATTTCTTTATACTCTTGACGCTTATCAAAACATATACAATCGCTAATACTTCCTGTTATCTCCTCTAATTGCACAAGGCTAATCGGAGTCGTCTCAATCATTAACTTACGTTGCTCAATCTTAGTAATCATATCCTGAAATTTATCCACATACATATATTTCTGCATCACCATCAAAAGCATATAGTTTTGAATGTCTTTCACTGACAATTCAGGAATCTGAATAGGCAACTGGATAATTTTTTCAATATACTCCTTATCAAGTTCAACATTAAATCCATCAAGATTCGGATATTTTTTCTTAATCGCATATTGAATAACATTTTCATCTGCGGCAATAATAAATGTTGTCTTTTTTACGGACAGAAATAATTTAATAACTTCCAAAGTTTCAATTATTCGTTCCGGTTGGCATCTATCCAAATCATCAATTAGTACCACAACACGCTTGATTTTTTCATCCTTCAATGACTCCTCAAATTCTTTTCTAAACTTTCTTACATTATTAACAACACTATCTTCTGCTGAATCTTCATCTTTTAAATACTCTTCCTTTAATCCTTGAATCGAATCAGAAACATTCTTAATCGTACTACCAATTTCTGCAATTCCATTTGGAAGGTTAACAACTAACGGTAATGGATTGCCTGCTATTAGACTTGCAATCACAGGAGCCGCCGTTGAAATTGCCTTGGTCCCAACTTTAAGAAAATCTATCTTCTTTATCAAATTCTTGAAGTTCTTCTTTAGCTCAGCTGGTACACTTTTGCTCTCTTCAAGTTCTCTGAGCAATGCCTCCATAATAGCTGCTTTTGCGTCTTCATAACTCTCAAACATCCACGCATTTATAGAAATGCAGATTACACCGTCTGTACCTACATATTTTTGGTTAATCAAATTAAGTAATGTTGATTTTCCCGCTCCCCACAAACCGAACACACCAACCGTCAATGGATTATCGTCTGTTTCAACCGCTACTTGTGCCACAATATCTGCATATGGTTTATAAAAAAGCATATCTATTTGTGATGCGTTATCTGTCCACATATCAAACTCTCCCTTCTTGCATATCACATTAGTAAAACTCATCAAACACCTAAAGAGCATCTTAATATTTCAATGATAAATGTCCATAGTTTCTATCTCACTTTAGAAAGCTCTCGCCAAATATTCTCCACTTGCGTAATTGCCTTGCCAATGTGTTTCTGCGTCTTATTTATCTGTAGATGCGTCAGTGCATCCAAAAATCCATCATCAATCCACATATCAATTGCAGTCGCCAAACGACCATACTTCAACTGAATTCTCTTATTATTTGCCAAGCCCCTCAGTTCTGCAATGTCCTACCTCTTTTTGCTTTTTACCTGCTTCTCTTGAATGCGCTTTCTTACTTCCTTATGATAATTTTCATGCCAAGTTTTCTCTTTTTCCCAATGATTTTTTATTTCGTCTGAAAGATGAAGTATAAAATCTACATCCTCTCCTCAATGCTCCTCCACCTTTTCTTCTGACAAAGATTTTTCATCCAGCAATTCATAAGCAAGTAGCATTGCTTTCCACATATTCATTAATTCACAGAAGTATGGAATTTTCAAAAATGCCTTCTCTTTTTATCTTCTATCTGCTCTTCTATCTCTTGTATTGTTTGCTGCTTTCTCTTTTTAGCAAGTAAATATTCTTCATCTAAACTCTTTTCACGGTCTTTTTGAAAATATGTGACGGTCTCATCGTGACTTTTAGGTGTTGTGTTAGGTCTATATAGATATATCTCTTTACCATCTTTTTGATAGAAATACATTGCCTTCTGAATTAATTCATTCCGTTTTTCTTCATCAATCTCATCAAAATATGCTCTATCAATTCCAAAGAACGCCGCCATTTGGTTCTTTCTTTTCTCCGGAATAGCCTTTTTCCCACTCTCCCAACTACAAACCGCTTGCCTTGTAACTCCTAATTGATCTGCCAGTTCACTTGTTGATAAATTACAACGAATTCTAAGCCATCTAAGCCCATTCATTATTATTTTCCTCCATGGCTTCCATATGTTTATCGGTACAAGCATATGTTATCAATGGTTTGCAAAAGCAATCAATCCGCAACCTTTTGATTATTATTCATTCAGCAATCATATTGCCATTCGCCATCGGTTACATCCATTCCTAGTTCTTCAAATATTATCTTGCTCCTATCTGTAGCATCCCATAATTCAAATTCTAAATGCTTTGCTCCAGACTCTTGAACGATTTTTTCCATAAGATCCTCAAAAAGCTCTATACCAAAGCCTTCTATTGGAGCATTATCCATCAGTTGGATGTAAAGCTGATATTCCATATTGCTATTCTTATCTAACTGTATAACTCCGCAAAATTGCCCATCTCTTCTGTAAATACACCAAAAATATTTCTTGCCTTGATAATGCTCCCAAAGTTCTTCAAAATAATCCGATTTATCCTTATCAGATATTACATTTTGAGCCTCTTTAATTATTTTTGCCCAAGGTCTTGAATCTTCTAACAATTTCAAATTATCCTTGTCAGAATGTTTTACCTGATCAACAATAAAATGCTCACTTTCTAAATGCATACTTCTTTCCTCCATGCATAACAATGTATAATATTTTAAAATTACACAAAATACTATTGGTTATGTAAAAGTTAACCATGGTAATGAAGCCTTTTTAACTCCCTTCCCAAGTACACGATATGCCCTACATGCATTGGTCCAAGTGTTTTACTCAATTTTGAATATTCACTATTTCACCATATCAGTCTTCTCTTGATTTAAACTCTGCGTGCGTATCCTTGCGTTCATCATCACGCCCAAATTCCACTACACTATAATGTCTACCAGCAAGAAATAGACGAAATCCGACATTCTGTCCCATCATCTTTTCTTCAATCCCATACCACGCTCTGGAATGATCATCCTTAATCGGAATGTGATATATGATTTCCTTGTTGTTTTTCTCATCAAGAACCTTTACCCAACAACCATAAGTTATATACTCGGGTCCAGGAAGTTCATCATCTCCCGTTTCTTCTTCAAACCAGTTAAGCGGTCCTGCTACAACAGGCTCTTCCTTCTTTATTTCTTTTCTAACCGGAGGAATACTTGCTTTAGACTGTTCAACTCTATGTGTTATATCTGGATGAATTAGAGTATTATTATCTTCCGTAGGTTTATCATCATCGAGATAATCTTCATATTCTGACTCATCAGATTCATCAGAAACTTCGCCAGTTTCTTCATAATTGTCTTCTTCCAAAACTTCCTCTAAGAGTTGATCATCGTCGTCTTCTTCATCAAAAGATATATCCGCAGATTGTCCCTTAAGAATTGCTATAATCCTCGTCGTCATTATCTTGCATATCTCTTCGCGAGATAATACATCTAGAAGTGTAGCTCCTCCAACAGCATTCATATACTGCATCGCTGCTCGTACATGTTTCTTCTCGTCTAAAACCTGACCATGATCACTAAAATATTTCAATGCATCACAAATACCAGCAAGAATTGTAGGATTGGACGCAAATGTGTTGTTATAGAAGATGTCACTGACCTTTGTAGTCAAATCGTTTGGTCCGATTACATCAAGCCTAGCAAAGTGATTTTCATTATTCTTATCAAATGTTGCACGTCCTACCCACCAACATTTGGCTAAACCATTCCTAAAGAAACCGGATCGCGTGCCGCCACTAAAAAAGAATCTACTTATCACTGCGCTTGCATCTGTTTCCTTCTTTTTCAGTTGCTTGGATGGATATTGATATCTACGCCTCATATAGCCGTAAAATGTACTATTACATAGCCCCGCCCACAGTCTTTCATCTGAACACTGAGACTCACTCAATGATCTAAGATTGTTATACAGAATCTTACAATTTTCGAAATCAACTTCACCTATGGACATCGCATCTATTTCGGCAAGCTCAAAATCAGGCACTTCCATAAATTCAGAAAAGAGATCACTGCCATATTCTCTTGCCATCCACTCATTCGTTTCATCCTGGAAGTAATGAGTATAGAGCCTTTCCATATTATGTTTCATGAAGTCAACAGCATCCTGCTTCATAAAAAACAACTTCATCGCTATTCCCCTAACATTTCCTGCATATTCAAGAAGGTCTTACCGATCGGAAGTTGTAACAATTCCTGTACAATCTCCGTTATCGTCATATCACCTTCAATAACATCATCAATAAAGTCCTTTCCCTGTTGCTGATAGAACTTAGAGAACTTCAAAAACCACCGGCAACTTTCATATGCTTCATATCCCTCTCTAAGTGCCTCCATCATATAGGTAAGTGCAGGCATAACGAGAACAGACAAGATCAAAGGTCGCATCGTTAGATTATTCTGGTACTGGATGTATGCACTATATACATCTTCATCAACAAAAATCTTTATACGTTCTGGATCCAGTGCGAAATGAACCGGACGTTCTTCGTTTTGATCTAACCTCATCTCTCGGACAACGCTAAACAATGATTCTTCCTGTGCTAATTCTTCATAGCATTTAAATACATTAATCTTTGGCATATTGTAATACGCCATAATGGCAGCACGAGGTATCATAAGATCAATTTCATCGTAATCCGAATTCAATGTATTGTTTCGGTAAAATGGTATATCTGTCTTAGATACTACCATTCCAAGAAACGAAACTTCTCCATTAACCTTGCTATTATTAATTCGATAGACTTCCTCATCCGAGAAGGTATGAATAACTGTTCTGAACGCGGTATTGGTGCACTCCATATGAATAATATATTCCGCACGCCCTTGAGAAATCTGAGTCTTTAATCCCGGGTTATCAAGTTTCATGTGAAATTTCAGTACAAGACTATGCATGTCTTGACTTACTATTTCCGTATCTACAGAAAAGCTCCCGGATGTGTAATCATCGGTATCCGCACATAACACTGGATAAGGGAACAATCTATTCTTGATTTCCACTTACTTCCACCCCCATTGCATAGTTTTGTCTTCCGGACACCTGAAAATCGACGACGACTTTCTCTCCCTGACTAATACCCTTCAATATAATCTTTCCATCCTTGATCGACGCCTGGTTCGTTCCTTTGATAATATTGTTAATCCTGATTGGCATAGACTTTCCGTTTTCGCCTGTAGCAAGAACCTGTACTTCTCCATAGGATAGATTCTTCTCTGGAATACAGATAAGGCGATTCACGCCACCACCCACACTTATAACGCGCGCTGAGACATTAATGTATGACATTCCAGAAAAAACCGAGTCCTGTCCGCGTTGATCTTCTCTTCCTTTTCTTCCGGTGGGTTTTTGAGGTTGCTCACCATCACGATGTCTGTGTCCAGAAAGATTTCCAGTATCATCAATCGTTCCAGATACTTTTCTACTTCCAGAGCCGCTTGCACCGCGAACCGATGTACTCTTTTTAGGTTCGATTACAATCTCAACGTTTTTTGTTGTGTCAATGACATTTTCTTTTTTGGACGCATCACTATCATCGTCACTCCTTGGTGATTCATTCTTTCCGGCGGTATTAAAAAGATTTCCTGTATCAATCAATACTTCTGCACCAGACATTTCTTCCACTTTCTGCCGGATAACAGATTTAACCCATTCCTCTAATTCAGTCCTATACCTCTTAGCCAGGGAGGGGTTTGAATGTCTGTTAGGTTCCCATTTATCATGAGTCGGATTTTCCATCTCTCTAAAGAACGCATTCAATCGTTCCCCTTGTAGCTCAAGAATTCCTGTATATGATATTCCCTTTGGCAAACCTTTAATCTCGGATATCTTCATACCTGATTTACGAACAACCAGGATCTTTTTGTTCAGATCATTTGCGTACAATAATCTAAGTCTGAGCTGACCCATACCATGAAAATTGTAGTCTTCATCCACAATCTTGTCCGGCTCAACCATAAGGATTTTGTTAAAGTAATATGCATCCTTTGCATATTTCTGATTGCGCGCAATAGCATAACGAACCGTATCTCTGGTGATATCCCGACCTTCAATAGAAACAACAAGATTCTTGTATTCTATTGCCATCAAAAAGTTTTCCAGAATCTCACCTATCATCTGGTTTATCCAATCATTTTTTCCATCGATGACAAAATTGAATCCGGGAACAAATAGATCTGTTCCCACATCCGTTCTAGCATACAGTCTATCCAGCTCAGCCATATTCGGAACGGCTATATTTCCATTAGTTTCACCAAAATAACCGACAGAACGTCTGATTGGATCTACATCGCCATAGCTTTCATCCGAGAAGGACATAAGATGTGCAACTCCCTGCACTGCCGTTTCTCCTGCAATATTTTTTGTTCGATAAAACACCGTTTGATACTTGGAGTTAATGAACGGCGCTGCTTTTCCTATTCCATAACTACCCGCTGCAGTCTTGCCAGATGCCTTGACAGAGAACGCAGTACCTTTTACAAGACTCACCCATGGAGTTATTCCATGAGAACTGTAAGGTCCTTCCAAACCCTTCGTATTATAGTCACTAACTCTTAATACACAGATCTTCTCCTCTCGAAGATCACGCAAGGCAGTGTTAATAAATGCTTGCGTTCTGTCATTTCCATCTTCAGACCAAAAACTCTTACATTTCAAAAGAATACTTTGTAACCCTGTCATACCCGGGAATGAACTTGTACTTACGAACTCTCTCTTAAACTCGATTCTTACAGGCTCATCTTCTTCATATTGTGCATCAAGAGAGTTCTGGCAGATTTCTCTTGCCAGGGCTCTGAGAGGACTCCCCTTGAACCATTCCAGTGCAGGATTTGAAAATCCCTCAATATCACCATTGTTTCTCGACGGAAAACTCCAACCAATCATTGCTACTTCTTCCCTTCAATACCTTATAAGCTTCATAATTCACCCATCAATGAAATGCTGTAATGATGGTGTCTTCGCCTTTTCGTCCATCACCTTTACAGTTAACCGCTCTACGAACCTGGACAACTTTAATGCCAAACCTACTATAAAGGTCATATATTCTAGGATGATTTGAATTCGTCATCATCACTTCGCATCCCATGTCATATAAATCATTAACGATTTCTGCCAATTCCTCTTGGTCCGGTTCATAAAACCTATCGCTTGTATAACGGAGAAAAATCTCTCGCTCCGTCACCTGAAAATATGGTGGATCCAAGAAAATAAAATCTCCGGGTTCAGCATACTTCTTTAGTATTCTCTTGTAGTCACCGCAAAGAAGCTTTTTCTTTTTTAGCGCTTTTGCGGCCTTTAAAATTTGTTCTTCATTGCAGAACTGCGTCCTCTTGTTTTTTCCGTAAGGTACGTTAAATCCACCTTGTCTATTAACTCTATATAGACCGTTAAATCCAGTCTTGTTAAGGAAAATCATTCTTGCAGCAGCATCTACCTCACTGAGACTTTTCCAATCCAACGCCCTGATTCTGTAATACTCTTTCTCCGTATTCTTATATTTTTTTAGTTCTTCAATGACTAGATCCGGATGTTTAGAAACTGTCTTATATAACGCAATTAATTCCTCATTACAGTCCGATAAAACTGCAGTCTCCGGAGAAAGGGCAAAAAACATTGCCCCTCCTCCCATAAATGGTTCTATGTATTTTCCTTTATATTCCGGAACCAAAGGAAGCAATTTGCCCAATAATTGCCTCTTACCTCCGGCCCATTTTAAGATAGGCTCTACATTTTCATTCACTATTTATTACCGTTTCCATTTACTGCACCACAAGTTCAATCAAATAGTACTTTGCCCTTGTATATGCGATATAATTTAGATTTTGCGATGCGTCATTCCTGCGAATATAAATGATCATATCTGATTCCAATCCCTTAAAAGCCTCAACTGTAGATACTCTTATCTCCTCTTCAGTCTGACAGGGATGCTCTACGAACTTCCATTTGGCAATTCCATCTGGAAAAAGACCATTAAACTCCTCCAGATCATCCACCAGAATTACCATCGAGGATGTTTGTAATTTTTCATCCACCAAATACTCTTTCAAAAGATTATTCAGTCGCTGTGCAAGTTTCTTATTTCCAGCTATGTTCTCACTTTTGGGAGTTGGACCTTCTACAGGATTAGTAATCACATCTTGACCCAACTCAGTTTCGCTGGTTGCATATTTATATATATTGGCAGTATTTCTAATGTTCTCATGAAGCATGAATGGCGGAATCTCGATCATAAAAGCATCACCAAAGGTTTCTGCCCTCACTTTTTGAACATCATCATAAAAAACTCCCAAACGTGATTGCTTTTCGTCCTTTAGAAAGAGTTTTAGATTAAAAGCATCTTCCTCCGAGAAATCCTGTGCTTCGTCCACAAATATAGCATCATATTGTCCTTTGATGCCGCTTCCCTTCAGTGTATCCAAATCCACTACATCTACGCCTTCTTCAGCCATACCTTTTAAAGTACTGGCAAGCGCTACCGATTTGCATGTAAGAAGTACCTTTCCACCGTTCTCAGCCTCACCATTGGCCAATTTAAGAGCAATCCAAGTTTTTCCGGTTCCCGCACCTCCACGGACATAAAACTGTCGAATATTTGACAAGAAATAAATGTAATTATCCTGTACACGATTTACTTCATCTAGCTGTTTCTCCTTAAACTTGACTAAAGCTCCAGCTGCAGCTGCCATAGCAGTTCTTTTTCGAACCATATCCAAAAAGAATTGGTGTTCCTGTTGGCTATATCTGTTCCGACCAAATCGTGCTCCTCCCCAGGCTTTAAACATTCCCTTAATCTTCTCCGCCAGATTATTCATCTCCGGAGACTCTATAGTACATATACTATCCCTATTACTTATACTTTCCGAATGGGGGAGAACATAAAACGGAAATACAGCACCTGCACCAAATAGTCCAGAATAATCTATATTGTATTCCTTTTTGTATTTATCCTTAAAGAAATACATACTATCTTCAGCCTGCTTGTACGGGCTTCGGTCCAAATCCCGTGAGCCATACTTGATCGTATGAAGCGTCCAAGTCCCTTCCGGCGATATTTCCATATGGCTACCACCTTTTACTTCCAGGCATAAGAATCCATATTTGGGATTCTCGATAATAAAATCTGCTTCTGATTTTTCCAATGATCCATCTTTTCTTTTGCGGTTCCACTCCACCGAATAAAAAATCGTATAAGAATCATCCAGTTGTTCCCTAAGTCGGCTATACACTTCCAGCTCTGAGTCTTCCGGATCCAACACATGAATATTATTTGGATACATTACTGCCATAGCTACATCTCCCAAAATCCAATAAACGGTTTTTTTGTATCAGGGTTTTCCTTTAATGTATACATGTACTTTCGACCTAAATCATGATTGAAAAACTCACAGCAAATTTCAGGCAATATCATACAAGCACTACAGGATGTATCATCACGTTCTTCACAAATAGGATCAAAAATACAGTTTTTCATCTCGGTAATTACCTTTTGTAGGAAGTTATAGTAGTTAGTCTCTATCATTCCCGATAATGCACCCAAAGGTATACCCTGAGAAGTCTGCGCATAGATAAAGATACTTGTAGTCTCAAGAATAATGACTTCCGTAAGGGATGTATCCTCCAACCCGCTTATTTCTCCAGCAGTCTTCATAAATGCATGAGAAATTGAATGAAGAAGACCAAATATATTCTTCGTAATCTTCTCACCTTCATCAACTCCACTGAAGATATTTACCAATTCACTGTGAACATTTTCAGCAAACCATTCTTTTACAGCAACCTCATCGTCTATGTCCGGCATCTCTGCTTCTGTAATCACTTCATTAATTAGAAGCCAATTAAGAATCTTCACTCTGTCTATTTCAAAAAGAATTCCTTCTGTTTCCAATTTTGCCCCATAAACTAAAGATGAATTGTCTTTATATTTATTGAAGGCTACCAGTTTAAGATTCTTCTTAGCCTGAGCCGGATCCGAAACTCTTCTTGTATATCCATAAGTGCAATTTATAATCTCAATGTCACAAGAAACCTGCATTGAAAAAATTCCCATCTTACGATTCAGATCAAGGATATCATCCTCAGAATCGATGAAGTCCATTGATAATTGCTTACTGATAGAATCTTCAAGCGTTAGAACCTTGGGTGCATACTTCAATGTGTTGTACTGCATTAACTTAAATGCAAAGTTTTCTATCCAGCTTCCATAGGATATTTCATCCTGCTTTTTAAGCTTAGCAAAGAGCTGATCACAGGCATTTACAAATGGTTCTACAGAAAGCGCACTCTCTGTTGTTACTGAAACCATGCTGTTAATCATTGCCTCACGCATAGATTCTGGTAAAGCGCCACTATCAATCATCTTCTGGATGGTTAGCTCTGCTTCTTTTCTCTTGGCATCATTAGTATTATGATTGCTAAAAGCAAGTGCCAAATTATCAAGTATCTCTACAAATTTATCTTGAGATAGTTTATTAAACCATTTCGCGACCAATACCTTTTGCGCTGTTAGACCTTTTTCAAAGAATTCACCATTTCGCTTATCGGCAATATTAATAATCTTCAATGAAAAAGGCTTATAGTTTCTTGTAGATTCTGCGTTGTCCGGAACAAGTCTCGCTTTGCAATTTGGACACGATATAGCCAGTTCAGCCTTTCGCTCTCCCGATTCTGTAACTGCAATCATTCGATAAGGATTTTCATTTGGAAGATATTTCATCTTCTTATAACCACCTGCAACATACGGAATCTTTACTGCCTCTGCATGTCCACATTCACAGGCATATACCATTTGCAGCTGTTTAAGAGTGGAACCGCAAGTAGGACATTTCCATTTCATGTGGTCAATATCATCAGCGTTTCTTTTTTGAATAACTTCATGACAAGAGTTGCAATAAAACACCAATGGTGATTTAACTCCAACGATATCTTCAGCTGTTTCATTCATCGCAGGTTCAACTATTGTATAGCTATGTACATGATCATCTATGCCGAAAGAAGAAATGTCCCCTCCGCGATTACCAAATAACCGAATCTGACGTTTGATTTCGCCCTCAATAAAATTCTGATAAACATCATCCATCCTTCGGTAATTCCAGCCACTAATCTCAGCAGTGATACTTGAACCATCTCCTCGGCTAGCTACCCACATATGCGGAAGGAAGCTGTATACAGCCTGGCTTTTACTTCTTGACATATTTGTACTCATAAAAGTTTTTCTCCCTTAATCAATTCGTATAGTAACTTGTTCCTCAGTATCTCTCAGGCTTCGCATCGGTTTCTTGTTTCCATGTGAGTATCTAGATATTCCGTCAGACAAAAATTCATTCGGTCCCGGTGTGTATGTTTTTAATCCATTGCAAATCCTTAGGACCTCATCTATTACTGCTTCACGATATGCATCAGACATTTTCTCTCCATCATTGCACCCGTACACTTCAATTAGTATTTGTGCAACTTCCTTGGGATCTATATCCTCATTTTCAAACACTTTCTTCCATGTGCTCGCAGAATAAACATTCTCTATATTCAATATTGGTGCATAGTACTGATATAATACAGCCACCAACAGACCAGGAAGAGTACAATAGACCGCATTCTTGGCCCAACGGTTGATCGGTACCGGTTCTACAAGATCATCTTTATTCTGATGGAAAATAACAAAATTCTTTAAATACGATCTGTCTCTTACTCTCGTCAATCGAATAAGATCCATTACAATGCCAGTGTACTTACGACCGGTTCTTGAATATGCCTGAATGTACTCCGCATTATTATTCGGAATACCAAAGAAGTACATAACGTTAAACGAATCTTCATCCACACCGTGAGATATTGTACTTGTGGCAAGTAATAAGTTTTTGCTTTCCAAATTCTTGCGATTCTCTTGGATTTCAAAAAGAGTCTTTCTTACACTCTGAAAATCCGTATCGCTCGTCATAGATTCCGGATAGTACTTAGGAATGCCTTTATCCTCAAGGTAGTTGTTTGCCTGGTTCTGGAATGCATTGTAAAGGTTGTTTACATCATTCTTGACCTTATTATATACAAGTTCAATCCAGTAATCATAGAGTTTTTCTTTAAGTTCTTCTACCGTTCCTTGATATTCATATTTATTCTTAAGAAGATTATGGTAATCTTCAGCGTGTGTCATCATGTCATATACAATAACTTTCATGGCAAGAACTGACTGCCATACACTGTCCGTGATTGATCTTCCATATGGCACATACCCAAGAATAATGCGAGTAATATCATTCTCATCCGTCTTAGAATAGAAATTTCGATTGTTCTGCATGGAAGGATATTCGCACGGAAATCTCCTGCCGTTCATGTGATATAAATTGTTAAGATGCTCCTCATACATGGAAATCGTTGCAGTCGCACCTACATATCTAATCTTCTTACGCTGAGGTTCAGGAACTAATTTTTCAGCATAATACTTCAAAAACGATTCATAATGAGAGTCAAATGTCCCCAGACTCTCCTTTACCAAATGAAGCTCATCCTGAATAAACAATGTCGGAATTGGATCCTTAAGAAGTTTGACAGTTTCAAGCGGATTCTTGCATCCTGCTTTGGCACATAAGCATTTCGATCCGCCGGTAAATCCATGTATCTTACATCTATTTTTCACTTGACCAAAAAGCATCTTAAACTCATAAGTAGTTCCAACCATAGCCATCTTATCAATCGTACTTACAATCACAGAAGGCAAATACCTATAGATTTCACTATCGACAATATACAGTGGAAGTGCATGAATCTCACAGTCAGGGTTATCACAAATATGCTCTAATCTCCACCCCTCCTGATTGAATTTCACATTAATCATCTTCTTACCACATACAGGGCAGGTATCAATAAAGCGATAATATTCATTTAAGGTTTCCTGATCACTTTCAAGTATCAGCTGCTTACTTGCGTTCTGGTTTCCTCGATTACTTAATTGTTCATTCGGATCAATTCTGTTCGGTGTATTAGCCTGACCAACAAAGAAGCCTAAAGAAAACGCATTTGTATCCCTAAGTTGTGTATCCAGCTTTCTTACGATATTTGCTTTCATGACAACAGTAAGAACACGTTCCAACTGCTGAACGGCAAGCAATCTTAAAGGGTACTTCAAAATTGCAGTTACACCTTCCTCTTTTCCTCTGACTCGATCAAAAAACATCGAGAAGACTGTTATTCCAAGAAATGCTTCTGTCTTACCACCACCAGTAGGAAAGTAAAGCAAATTAGCTATATCATTATCTGCCTTCTTCAATGCCGGATCTGGATCATCCTTATACTCACTACGAATAACTTCGCAAATCATAGACACAATAAAAACAATCTGGAACAGCCTCCAGCCTTCAATAGGATGAGTATTGGAATCTAGTTTGGTTTGGAAAGTTTTGTTCATAAGAACAAAGGCACGTTTAACCCAGTCCGTATATTCAATCTGCTGAATTCCATCTTCAAATCTTGCTATCTCAGTTTCGTAGTCAGACAATGCATTACGATAGTTATCCCTCGCCACATCTGACAATCTTTCAGCATTATCAAATTCATCATAGCAAATCTGATAATCCTTCTTTAACTCAGACAGAATATACTTTAAATTTTTTACCGGATCTTCGATGAGTGCACTGAACTTGGTATAATCACTATACTTATCATTCGTAATAGTACGCATCTGATAGTATCTAGGAATATTTACAGTTCTAAGTGCGTTCTCATCCACATCAAATTTAACGGAGACATTTTCTGCTACTGCATATACAGGATCTTTCTTTTTAAACCCAGTTTTGAAATACCTCATTGGTATTTCCTTAAACTTGATGCCATTATCTGCAATAATCGTCATACCGGCATCATAAATCTTCGGAAGATATCCTAGATTCTGTCTATCCGGCTTTGCCGTTTTATTAACCATCTGGAAAGTGAAATAATAATCTCCATCCTCTTCAGAAATAATCTGATAAATATCAACGTTCCAATGAGCATTAATTTTTTCCGGTTTTGCGACGCACTTCAGTTCAAAACGATCCTTGTCGAGCAAATCGCTAAAGTATAAATCTGCATCAGGAACAATTCGTATCTCGTCTACAATTTGATCCGCAATAATATTTAATTGATCATTGATTAACGCTTCCAGATGCGATTTTCCGCAAGTAAGATCCGCGAGAGAAATCTCTATTCCATCTTTTAGTACATCTTCAATGGCCACCTTCTTATACACCTGCGGAAGCTGGTAATGGATATCCGGGTATTTTTCCTTCAGTTCTTCAATGGACTTATAAACGTAATGATCTCTTTCTGACTGAATGCGAATAATATAGTCTTTGACCTCTTCATATGTAGGCAACACTGTATAAAAAAGTAATCCGCGTGGAATGATACGCATACTTCCCTCAGATTTTTTATCTATGTGAAACGACAGACTGATAGACGGAATACTTTCAAATTGTTTTGATAGATCCTCTCTATAGCCACCCTCAAAAGTTTCTTCGTTTCGATCCTCTGCCATAGTACCTGCCATGACAACCTTCTCGGGATCTTCTCCTACAATCCTTTCCGGAAAATCTCTTCCCGAAACACGATCTATGTATTTGTCTGTAAGAAACCTTGCCAATACATTGTAATCATTCATTTCTTTTCCCCGTTTCTAATAATATCGTCTATTACAGTACCCGTTTCTGCATCACTCAATACATATAAAACCTCTCTTGCCCTCGAACAGGCTGTGTACAGTTTTCTCATCTGAATCTGAGCAGCTTCTTTAGCATCATCTTCAAGATCTTTTATGGATTCCCAATTGCTCAACCTATGGCGATGGCTGCTTTCATCGAATACGTATGTGTAAGGATATAATCCGGTTAAAACTACCGCTCTAAAATCCAATCCCAATGACGAATCAATTGATGAAACAACAACACCATTTGAATTACTATATGTGGCACGTTGTCCATCATCCGTAGTCGAAATAAACGAGTATGGAATGTTATTGTCTTCGAAAGCTTTCCTTATCCAGTACTGAATATGATAGTTGAGCGCTTTATTATCTTTTACCGGATACAGAACCGCTATTTCTGAATATCCAATGTGATACTTCTCAACGATTTCTTTTATAGCATCCACTGTCTCCGTCTGAATATTGACTCTGTTTATACCCGTTTTTACTTTGAGAGCAACATTTTCACTCACGCCTTTTTCAAAGAGGTCGTATTCAAATTCATCAATATTAATCATCTGAAATCTGCTCAAAAAGCCATTCATATAAACCAGCATGCGATTTAAGAATCCACTTATCTCCGGACTATTTCTGTAATTCTTTTCGATGTATTTTACACGTCCTGTAAAATCTAGACTGCCGTTATTTATCTTTTTCCACGGTGCATCACCTCTTCGGCTTTGATTTCTAACTGTTTGGTTCAAATCACCAGCCATCAAGAATAATGCATCATCCGTTTTTTCGAGTAGCACATAGCAGAGTTCCAGGTATAACGGTGTAAAAATCTGTACCTCATCTATAAAAATGGCCTTAAATTGTATTTTTATCTGATTACTTTTTACTAGCTCGATGCATTCCTGAATTTGTTCATCGGTTGCAAAGCCTTCTATTGTTTTGCCCAAGCATTCCTTAAAAAGCTTAGCTACGAGTTTATGCAGTGTCATAATATATAACTTTCTATGTTTGTCACTGTTAAGCCCAGCACAGTTCTTTTTAAATCGATAGGAATCAGCTAGGTTATTGTTATAGCAGGTCAGCAGTATATTCTTATCCTTATACATGCTGGCATACTTAAATGCCTTTGAGAGTAGCAAGACACTTTTACCCGCACCAGCATTTGCTAGCATAACTCTATGGCCGCGCCCCATGTCATTAATCAGAGCCACCTGATAATCATCCAGATAAAATGTTCTATATTCTACTTCATTGCCGTTGATCTCTTCACTCTCCGCCGGAAGCTCATCGGTTGTTTCAACAACTTCAACCTCGTCTTTTTCTTTGAGCACCACTGTGTACTCCGGTGCTAATCTTTCAAAAATCGCCAAGCACTCCTCATCAGATAACGCTGTAAAATTAGAATCATATGGCATTCGTATATCATCAAACATCCTAAGATCCTTTAAGAATTTAGGACGATTCTTTGCAGTTGTTGGAATAAAAAATCTAACCGCAGAATACGGTGCGAATGCCAGTAAAGTGTCAGCATCGCATGAAACAACCGGTATTTCTTCATCCGGAAAGATAAAAATATGTTTATATGGGAACTTTAGAATCTTTTTATCCCCACTTCTCGCAATCAAGAGTCTGGAATTCAAGAGTCTCTCGTATATAGCTGGTTCAATCACTTTTTCCATTGCAAGATATCCTGCCACAGCAGCCGGATCCAAATTTTCCTGGACTATTGAAAAAGTGATTAGTCCTTCGTTAGGACTTATATACATCCCCATGTGAACTTTATCTGTCGCGAATCCTACAGGATCAATTCCAATCGCAAAGCATCCTTCTTTTAAGTTTCGCATTGCATTACGAAGCAAAAATCTTTCTGCCGCATTGATGTGATCTTTTTTCTCAAATTCGCGTGGCCAAATCTTGACTGGCATCGTATTCCACCTCATCCAAATAGTATACAAATCCTACATAATAAATTATAATTCAACAACCTTCAGCTCTCAATAAAAAAGTTATAGGAATCTATAATTGTCTGAAAATTTCTTTTAAAAATTTCTGAGACCCTCTTAATCGCAAAGCAAGATGAAGTTTTGTATCTCGAAATGCTGTTTTGTAATCTAACAATTGCCATTCTGTCTTAGCCATAATTACTTCCTTTCCTATTTTGAGAGCAAATTATTTTCAACAACTATTTGTCATATCTTATCAAACCTGCTTATAGTACCTCTCCAAATCTTCCTTCATCTGCCTCTTCACTCTCTCCCAATCCCCCTCACTCATCTTCGCCAACAGCGCATGATTCAGCGAGATTACTCCCAGATCCTTCGAGTAGTACATAAATCTCTTTCTCTCGAATTTTTCAAAGGGATTGGTCAACATGCTGCTTTTGATCATTTTCCGGTCTTTCAGAGTCTCAGCATTATAAGGGCAGCTGGGGCGATCCACCGGCAGTCCCTTATCGATCCTGTCCTGATAAAAGGCTATGTAATCTGTCAGTACATCCTCGATCTTTGCATCGCCTATCGTGTCCATATGATGGATAAAGGACAACAGGAAAGGCATCTTATAAGACAGTGAATAATCTCTTTCCTCCAGGAATGCAAAAAAGTCATCCCGAACAGTGTCATCATTATGCTCCTGAATGTTCAGTTCTTTTCTGTATTTCTCTACATCCTCCGGACTGAACAGGCTGATCTTCTTGCTGCCGAAGGGGAATTCCACCGTTGGTGTAATCTTCCCCTTACGGATCCAGCTGGTGATCGTTCCGGTGTTGACGAAGTACTCTCTCGCCAGCTGTTCCTGACTGTAGTAATCCCCATACTTTTCTTCAAAGGTATGGATGTCCACTTCCACGATCCGTTCCACGCGTTCGGTGATGCCATCGATCTCGATCATCTGTCCCGGCAGGTAATCCTGTCTGGTGATATCGCCGAACGGAACATATAATGAGTTTCCGAAGATAGCATGCATACTGCAGGGTCTTACCATGGCTCCGTATTCATCTACCACATCAATGGCAAACACATTTTTCTTGATGGATGTCCGGCGCAAACCTCTGCCGATCTGTTGAAGATACAGCACCTTCGACAGCGTCGGACGCGCCATAACGAGGATTCCGAGTTCCGGATAGTCCCAGCCTTCCGAGATCATATCGCAGGCACAGAGAAAACGTATCTTATGCTCCTTGAACTCCTGCATAACCTTCTCCGGGTGTTTTGTATCTCCACTGTAATCCTGCGCTGAGATACCGGCTGTGTTCAGCAGGCGTGCCATTTCTTTGGTATGCGCCTTGTTGATACAGAAGATAATTCCCTGACGTTTTCCGGCATCTCCCTCTGTGAAATAGTCCTTCAGCACATTTACGATCAATTCATTTCGGGAAGTGACACGCACACTCTTCTCCAGATCCGCATTCACATAATCTTTTCCGTTAAAACGAACATGGCTCAGATCAATATTCGTCTCGATCCGGTAGACATTCGCCCTCGCCACAACTCCCTTCTCCATTGCATCCTTCAGAGAAAGCTCTGTTGTATAATTTCCGAAGATTTCTTCCAGTCTCTTTTTATCCGGGCGCTGATCCGTCGCTGTCAATCCTACGAGGAATTCCGGCGCATAGTATTGGATCACCCGCTTTAACATCGGAGCTACCGCGTGGTGCGCCTCATCCACTACAATATAGGAATAATAATCTCTTGTTTTTTCATGGTAATGTCTTACCGCATAGCTGTAAGTCTTAATATCGATCCGGTCCTGCAACGGCTGCAGGTCTTTGTCGATTCTCTCTTTCCAGTCCGCAATGATATTCGTATTCGGTGCCAGGATCAAAGCCCGGAACTGCTCTTTTCCGGTTGCAAATTTCTGAATATCTTCTTCTACGATCCGGGATTTTCCCGCTGCGGTAGGTAATACAATGAGGAATGCACGAATTCCTTTTTCTCGCCGTTCCTGTATCTGCGCAAGGCTGATCTCCTGGTGCTCATACAGTTCCGTCTTACGTTCCAGCAGTAATCCCACTTCCCGGAATCCGCCGGTGTCTTTTCCCAGATAAGACCGGATATCATCCTCAATACGTTCCTTGAATCGGCAATCTTCCGTGGAAAAACGGTATAGCTTTAATCCCCACAATGCGCAGGTATTCTGCTTGCGCAATTGTTTCCGGTAGCCCTCTATTCCGATCAGCTGCGGATGGTGGTAATGAATTCCGTTTTCCTCGATGGCCACTCTGCCGTCTGCGGTATCTACGAGATAATCGAGGAAATAATTGTTGCCGTCCTCATCGGATATTCGGAATTCTTTTTGCAGATATTTCAATGCCCGCATACCGTAGACATCCGTGAAATTCTGTTCAAACAGCAGCTCCAGCGGTGAAGAGTCCGCGTGCTCTCCTCTTTCTGAAATCTTTTTGGCAAAGTGCAACACTTCCTGTCGGCTTTTCTGCAGGCATTTTTCTATCGTTTCCGCATCGAATCCCAGGAATCGGAACACTCTCCGGTATATTTTCATATAGTGGTTTTGTTTATCTGTGATCAGTGTATAAGGAAAAATCTGCTCGCCATCGCGGCAGGAGCAGATTTCATCATCGATAATGACCATGTCCACTCCATCATCATAAAAGTGACTCACACCGCCATTCGGATAAGTCACTGTCTCCCGGAGGACATAGTTCGGATATGCAATTAAGAATTGATCTTTTTCAGGAATAGATTCAGCCATCTTTCTTCCCTGTCCGGTCGTACATCTTCTGTCAGAAAGTTCCGCAGCTGCTGTAAACTGGTATGTTTTTTCAGCAGCTGCTCCAGTTTCTCTTCTGTGAGATCCAGAAAATATCTGCCGTTCCTTTCCCCCTCAAATACACCATACTTAAATGACATGTACAAAATGCCCTGCGGCTTCAGCGCCTTCTCGATGCGATATAACACTTCATCCAGTTCCCCATAGGATAAGTGCAGCAGCGATGAGCACGCCCAGATACCGTCATACACTTCCGATGCATCCAGCTCTTGGAACAACTGGCATTTCACCGGAATCCCCGTGTACTCTGATGCCAACGCGCACAGTTCCGCGGAGCCGTCTATCGCGTCTACCCGATAGCCATGCTCCAGGAAATATTTCGTATCCCTTCCGGAGCCGCAGCCCAGGTCCAGGATCTTCGCCCCTGCAGGAAGCCCTTCTATAAATTCATCCTGCATTACATGAAAATCTACATTCCGCGTGTTCTCCACAAAATCGGCGGCATTTTGATCATAATATTGAATTGTCTGATTCTTTTTACTTTTTTCGCTCATTTAAAAGTATCATAGCATATTTTCAGGAATACTGCAATCTATGTAAAATTGCTCCCTCTATTATATATGTGACAATATCCGACAGAATCTTACAAACTTTTTTACGGAGGTTGCCACCGAGTTGCCATCAAGTTGTCATCTGTTTTCTACCAGTACTCCTCTCCCCAGTACCTCGCCAGCACGCTCTCCATATTTGCTCTGCCCACGGGGTTCGCGGTATGGATCTCCACGGGGTAAAAGGTCTCCCGCTCCGCCAGCCAGTCCAGCAATTTGATGGCATCGCCGCCCTGATTTGCAAAATCTCCCAGGTCATGGTCGAGATCCAGCACCTCGATCTCGATACCGTTTCTCTCCGCCTCCCGGATCAGTGTCTTGGCTTCATTCACGGATCTGGCGCTCTCATATCCCCAGGGTGCCGGGCGGAGATCATCTAACCAGATTTTCATTGTTTCTTCCTCCTCGGTATATCTCCATCAACATTTTGTAATTTTTCACTTCCATTCCTGCAGGCTGTCGATCTCGGTCCCGCAATATTCACACACGCCTTTGGTCACATCGATATTGGCGTCGCATTTGGGGCATTTGATCACGTGGATCCCGCTGTCCAGGGTCATGACTCTGTCGTTGTGGCGAAGGGAAAATGTATCCTTCTGATATGCGGATGTGATCCGCCCACCTCGCAGATACACCAGTCTGACCTGCAGCTCCACATCCACGCACAGTATGCCGTTCTCCACATGCTCCTGCAGCCCGGTATAGTCCATAATGTCGTAATCAATGACATCCGGCCGGGAATAGTAGCGTCTGCCGGCTTCGTAGTTCAGGTTATTATAGAACCGCTTTTTGTCGATGCCGGTGGCGGTCCAAAATTCCTGCTGCCGACGGTTCTGTTTTTCTTTGTATCGTCTGACAGACCCCAGTACCGCATAAGCATCGCACAGATAGAAAAAGTAATAGAGGATCATAGCCAGGATTGTGGCATAGATGAAAATCTTGCCCACATCATAGCCATTGAAGGTTCTGGAGGTATTTATGATCCACAGGCTGCATAACAGGAATGATACGATGTAATCCACCACTCCCGTGACGATCCGGTAGACCGGGCTTTGCAATACCAGGTCATAATGGTGCTTGCTGCCCAGCTCCTTGTCTGCGTAGTCAATGTTGGAGGCCGCATCACAGCAGGGACAGCCGTTCACAAATTCCTTTACTTTGCCGGTAAAGCCGCAGTTCTCACAGGTATGCTGTGCCTCTTCATCCATTCCGGATACATAGGTATATTCCATGCGGGAATCGAAGATTTTCTCTGTATGGAGCAATTTTCCCTGCTGGAAATACTCTTTGCGGCAGCGGATACCACTGTGCACATCATCCTGACAGGTCCCGTCTGTGGACCGGTATCTCAGGGTGCCATCGACGATGTAGGTAGTCTTGATATTGACGCCGCTTTCTGTAAGCCTGCGCATTTGAAGTGTTTCGGATATGAATGCCATTGCTTTCGTGTCCTATCTGTTATTGTTGTTATTATTGTTGTTGGAAGAGGAACCACCGCTGCTGCCGGAGCCTGAGGATGGTGTGTAATGAGGGAACACTTTGAATTCCGTCCGCGACAGCAGGATCCCGTCAATGCTGCTGTCGGTGCAGTTCGTCATGATCACCTTCTGGGTTTTTACGGTATTCTGTCCGATGACGAGGGACAGATTCTGTCTGCCTCCCTTGATGAAAGCCTCCGGCTCCTGCTCCAGGAAATGATAGATCTCCCAAAGCTCCTCCTCTGTTACCTCATAATATTTCGTCAGTTCCACGCAACGCTTCATGCGGATCAGTTCTTCATAGGTCTGCGGTTCAAAATTCATAGGAAGCCTCCTTGTCATTTTTTTGATTCAGTGTCAGATAATAAAATTCAATGTTCTGAAAGGGGAGATTGATAGCCTGTATATGGTAATAGGCATTATTTTCCTGCTTCCGGTAATGGCAGTCTCTCAGCTCCGTAGTGGTGCACAACAGATTGTTCGGGCTGCCCGTGGCATATTCCTTTGCATATTCGCGCAGGAGCCCGGAAATATCATATACATACCATTCTTCTTCGTTGTCCACGGAATGGTCCAGCACTCCTTTATAAATCTGATGAGTGGCAATATGCCGCTGCTTTGTTCTCCCTTCATCCCCGTAAGTCACGAGATCTCCGGACAACAGCATCAGGTACAATGCGTTGTTCTCCGGATAATCGCATTCTTCCTGCAGCATATGCTTTTTCATACGCAGCTTTACCGTACTGAGGGGTGTCAGGTATAGGATCTGTCTGGACTTCCTAAGGATCTGGGAGATCAGCGGATATCTGTCTCCATCCACGTCCAGTTCAAACACACTGCTGTCATAGATATATTTCAACTTCGCATCTTGTGCAATGATTTGTTCCAGTGCAGGATATTCTGCGGATGTCTTGACAGGCAGATACTTTTCCGGCTCCTCCAGGCGCATCTTCGTCACATATTCATATGCCGTCTCGTCAGCAGAAGCATCCGGGGCATAGCCGCGGTCCCGGTACATCTGCTGTTGCAGCAGGCAGGTGTAGCTTTGACCGGATCCATATACATTTTTCACAAAAGGGCAGCCCGTTTTGCACAGATACAGGTAAGCGCACCTCGCACATTCCTCGGGAAACGGTTGTCTGTTATGGTTTTGGAAGATCTTCCGTGCAGCGGTTTTCAAAATGGTGTCCACCGTGTCACGGTAGATATTGCCATAGTAAAAATCTTCGTTCTTCTGACCTCTGACACAGGAATAGATGTCTCCGTTACGCTCCAGCAGGAAAAATTTCTCTCCGCAGTTATCGCAGTTGGTGCAATATTCCGGTCCGAACTCATCGAACCATGCCCCGTTGACCCCGGCATCCAGATTGGTCCCGTCAAAAGCCTCGTGCATCCGCCGGTAAAAGATCAGCTGTTCCTCTTCACTCATGTGATGCAGCAGGCCACAGGAATTGTAGTCAAACCCTATCATGAAATTAAAATCATTCATGTCCAGGCATGTGTTCCGGTCCAGGAATCTGATGTCCTCGATGATCTGATCCAGCTGTTCGAAATGCTCCCGAAAGATCGTGGCAGATACTTTTTTCTTGTTAGGGATCTCCTCCAGCAGTCTGATATTATCCAGTATCCGTTCCAGTGTGCCCTCTCCGCCCTTGGTCACCCTGTATTTTTCATGCAGGAAAAGAGGCAGATCCAGGCTGCCTGATATGGACACGTTGAACTCACGGATGGTCTCGATATGTCTGTCCAGTCCGTACAGATTCGTCTTGATGTGGGGATGCCCTACCCTGAAGCCGGCATCCATGATAAGTTCGCGCATGTCCTGATAGTATCTACTGATATATTGGATCAGGTCATGGAATTCCCGCTTGGGTAAAGTGGTCACCTCGCCGCCGTGCAGGGAAATATTAAAAGGCACCACATCCGCTTCACGGAATTTCGCGATGGCATATTGCAGGGTCTCCAGGCAATCTTCGCCCCGCAGGCTATCTACAGTGTGATCCTCCAGATAACAGTACCGGCACTGCATGTTACATGCCATGGTCGGCACATATAACAAATGAATAAATTTAGTATTCATAGTAATCGATCCTTACAGGTGTCTCCTTGAAAGCACGCTCATTGACAGATACGCCCCGGGGCAGTGTGATCTCCCGCAGAGAATCACAGCACCGGAAGGCAGAAGACCCGATCTGCTGCAGCTTGCTGTCCGGGGAGATCACCACCTCTTCCAGACTGGTATTTCCATAAAACGCGTGTCCGCCGATCCTGGTCACGTTATCCGGGATCTCTATTCGTAGCAGGCTGCTACATTCTTCAAAGGTGTTGCCGCGGATCTCCGTCAGTCCCGCCGGAAGATTTACCTCCTTAAGGCTGCTGCAACGATAAAAAGCCTCCCCGCCCAGATACGTCAGATTCTCCGGCAATGTTACACTTTCCAGACTTCTGCAGTTTTTAAACGCCTGCCCGCGGATCTCCGTAATGCTGTCCGGCAGCGTTACCTCTGATAAAAAGGGCATATTGGAAAAGGTGTTGCCGCGCAGGCCCACTACCTTCTCCCCCTGATAGGTATCGGGAATGGTCGCCGTCGTCATATTCGTCAGACCATAGACATAAAACCGCACATAATATCCGTCATCCGCCTGCTCATAGAAGATCCTGGGCTTACTAAACAGCAGCAGTGAGCCTGCCACAGCCACCGCCATGAGAGCCCATTTTAACTTTTTGCTGTAATCCGGCACCATGGATGCCTTCACATTCATGACAATATTCGAGATTTTCTCCTGGGATCTGGATCTGATCTCCTTTTTCAAATATTTTATCAGCTGATAACGGCTGGTCAAAAATGCATATACCACCAGGATGATAAGTCCGATCACATAGGTTTTCATCGGAAAATGAAAGAAAAACAGAGATATGTATACGAATAACAGAACCGCCAAAATGGCATTCAGTATGTTTTTTCTGCGCAGCATATCCTCCGGGATCAGATTCTGTTCTTCCGTGATCCCGGCGCGCTGCATTTCACGTTTTATAAACCCTTCGACACAATCCTCCTCGGACATGGCAAACAGCGGATCAAAATCCTCTACATGCATTATCCTTTTCTCAGAAAGCGGTTCAGCCGGCGTGGTCCCGCCCGTTACCGTTTCGTCAGCTGCAGGTGCATGGATCACCGTCTCAGCTGCTGTCTGCTCCTGTCCCTTCCCGGACTGTTTACTTAGCTTTTGATTCCATACACCCTTTTTCATGGCAATGGGTGTCACAATAAATGCTCCCACGAACACCGCCATGAAATCCACGATTGCGATTCCTGTGGTAATGAAGAGATCAAAAAATAATAGAATTGCGATTCTGACCCCAAATAAGGTCCAGAAGATTTTTCTGCTGTTGTCCTTAGAGATCAGCTTCGACAGCGGCAAAAGCACAAATACAGACATATGTATTGTCACAAATGCCTCCATAAATAAAGTCATTCCCATTCCCATACCGTTATTTTCCCTTCTTTTATACTGTGCATAGCACCTTTTTCGTCTCCAAAGGACTACGATACTTTTCTATTAGCCATTTTCTTCTATTTTCCGGCTTTCCATTGTTCTAATCCCATTTTACTATAGTGGCTCAGTATTCTGCCATATATATTATCGTATTATCGCACTTTTGGCAACAAAAGTTGCCTGTGAGGAAACTTTACATATACTAATATGTGAAGCTTTTCTACATATACTATCTGTATATCACTCCATAAAACGGATTATTTTCGTTTTTGTCTTGTGCATAGAACAGCTTTGGTATATAATTGTTTTACAGCTTGGAGGTTTGCTTATGAATAGAGATACCTTGAAACAGATTATGGTTGATCAGAAAGATATTTACTTGAACAATCCGTTAATTTCCAGACATTATCCTTTGGAAGAAAATATAAACTATTGCTTTGTCGGCATCAGAAGATGTGGCAAATCCTATATGATGTATCAGCAGATACAGACACTTCTTGAAAAGAAAATTCCTTTATGCGAGATTGTTTATGTGAATTTTGAAGATGAACGTCTGTTGGAAATGACATCTGATGATCTGAATATCATCCTGGAGATAGGGCTGGAGCTTGCAGGTACAGGCAATAAGCCTTATCTGTTTCTTGATGAAATACAAAACATTGACGGATGGGAAAAATTCGTACGCAGAATTGCAGATATGAAATACAGGATAAGTATCACCGGAAGTAACAGCAAAATGCTCAGTAGTGAGATTGCTTCCACACTGGGTGGACGATTCGTGATTATGAATATATATCCTTACTCCTTTGCCGAATACCTGATTGCGAATGGTAAGGAAAAGAATTACCTGGATACCATCAGTACAAGTGATAAAGCGGAACTGCTTGCACAGTATAATGAATATGTTACTTACGGTGCATTTCCCGAACTTGTGGAAATCAAAAATAAAAGAACCTTCTTAAGCAGCATATATCAGACAGTTTATCTCGGTGATATTATTACAAGAAATAAGATCACAAATGACTTTGCAGTTAAGCTCATATTAAAGAAAATAGCTGAATCCATTACCAAACCATTATCCTATACCAGACTAACTAATATCGCAAAGAGTGCCGGAACTTCCCTTGGTAAACAGACCGTCATAAACTATGTGGGATATATGATTGATTCCTATCTCATATTCCCTCTGGCAAATTATGCTGCAAAGCTTGTGGAAAAAGAGACTTCCCCTAAATACTATTTCATGGACACCGGTCTTGTAGGTCTGATGCTTTTGGACTGTAAATCTGCGCAATTAGAAAACCTTGTAGCAATAGAACTTGTCAGACGGTATGGAATGGAAAATGTCTTCTACTTTGAAAACAATGTAGAAATTGATTTCTATGTCCCTGATGAAAAGCTTGCTATCCAGGTTTCACTGCAGGTTCTCGATTGTCTGGATACACGGGAGCGTGAAACCAGAGCATTTGTCAAGCTTCATAACTTTATACCGGATACCAAATGCCTTATCATTACAAATAGTGAGGAAGCATCTGTAGAATGTGACGGAATCCTGATTTCAGTACTTCCTGCATGGAAATGGCTTTTGGAAACTCCATAAACAGATTTAAGCTTATCCGCATAGGCGCAGAAGTTATGATATACTGTGTCTATGCGACAATACGGAGGAACGATATGTCAATACGAACAGCCAATAAAGATCAAATGGGAAAATTGAAGTATGCTGTATCCATAAAAACTCCCTGTCAAACACCCACATTGTGATATTCGTATTTCCCACATCGACCGTAAGCAGCATAGCTTTCCTACTCTGACATTTCTTCCCACCTGGGTCCTGCATATTTTTCTCCATGCTTGTATATCATAGCAGTCAAAAAAGGGCGGAGTCAACGCTTTTGCAAGGTTTTCGATACAACACATGTACCGCGGTTACCGGTCACAATAACATGCCACGCGGCAGTGGACCCGAACAGAACTGTCTTTTCCGCCGCTCAGCAAAACAGCGGGCAGAAATCCTCCCTGCCCGCTGTCCACCCAGCCACTGGTTTTCTCTTCTTTACTTTATTTTATATCTGTGCAAGTCAGTCTTACAGATGGATTTCAGAAATATCCAGCTTTTCTATGCTGATATCACCTTTTCCTGTCTGAAGCCATAATTTCTGTTCTTCTAACGCAGGAAATACAGTGCACGTCATTCCGGTTTCTCCTTTATTTACAAAAAATTCCACTGTACATTTATCGACCAAAACCATGATCTCAAAGGTTTCTTTCAGTCCGTTAAACAAACAGGTCGTTTTTCCTTTCGGGATAAACACCTCATCCCCATTTCTCCTGTCAAGCGATACCGAGCACTTTTCAAAATCTATACTGATAATCGTGGCTTTATCTCCATATGCTTTTGTTCCGATCTTCAATACGTCAGCCCGGTTTTCAGACAGATCAATATGGATTTTCAGACAGTACGCTCCGGATGCCGGTGAGGCGATCTCAGTCCTTTCAGACGTTATCTTCAAATCTCTATATGTATGCTCTGGGTACAAAATCGTCTGAAGCTCTTCTACAGGATATACCCGAAGCTTCCCATCATCTCCCAGGCTGATTTCCCGCGGATAGCTCAGGGAGCCGCGCCAGTTTTCCTGCTCAGTCCTTCCAAAGTCATTAAACCACGGCAACCATTCCCAGCTGTTTTGCCATGCAATTACAAGACGCCTTCCCTTTGGATCGAGCATTGTCTGTGCTGCATAATAGTCCATACCATAGTCAAGTTCTCCAGTTGTTTCAATCGTAAATCTGCAATTTTCAAAATCCATATGTCCTACCGCATAAACCGTCTTTTCCGCATTTACCGCATGCATCAGCGAAAAGAGGAGAACCCACTTATTCCCAAGAGGAAAAAGATCCGGGCATTCACACATGGACGTCCACTCCCCGTTGCATTTCAGGAGAATTCCTTTGTACTGCCAGTGCATCAGATCATCTGATACATACAGAAAAATCCTACCGTCCCCTACCTTTAGCCCTCCTGTTGTAGAGCCTACTACCATATAATATTTATCTCCTGCCTGTATCACTTTCGGATCCCGAAAGTTAGAGACCTCCCCTTCATGAGCTGGCGGATGGGGCACGACCGGATTTCCGCTGTATTTTTCAAATTTAATCCCGTCATCTGAATACGCCATACACTGCGACTGTACCAACATGTTTCCATGTCTTGATGTCCCGGTATAAAAAACATACAACCGATCGCCGCGCACGATCGCACTGCCGGAAAAACATCCCCCAACTTCATCCATATCATATTCCTGATCCGGATACAAAGCAATCGGCAGATCTTCCCAGTGAGTAAGATCTTTGCTGACTGCATGCCCCCAATACATTTTGCTCCATTCACATCCATGCGGATTGTACTGATAAAACAGATGATACATTCCCTTAAAATAGCAAAAGCCATTCGGGTCATTTATCCAGCCATACGGGGCAGTGAAGTGAAAAACCGGGCGTAGTGGCGTCATTTTTCTCGTATTCATTTCGTATATTCTCCTTTCAGTTATCGGGGCAGCCGATCCCAGCTGCCCCTTTTCACGATCCTGTTATTCCCATCGGCGTTACTGCTGCGACTTCGCCTCCAACTCCGCTATTTTTAAGTCAAACTGATCGAGCATTTCCTGTTTATCTATCGAGCCTGAAATATAAGACTGCATGATAGCACCGAACTGCAGATCTGCTGTCAGGTCTGGGAACGCGTACCAATACCATCCAAAATATTCTCCGTTTTTGAAATACTGGTCAGCTTCCTCAAGTATCTGTCCAAGTTCAGAAGCGTCATATTTACAGTTTGACATAGCAGGTATCATCTGATATTCTTTAAAAATATTCACCCCGGTATCAGACAGCGCCCAGTAAGCCACGAGTTCTTTAGACAGCTCGGTATTCTCATTTTCCGCGATTGAAAATCCGTCTGCCGCATCTCCGGCTATAAAATTTTCATCCTCATTATTATTGATAGACATAGGTATAATACCGATATCCAAATCCGGATTTATCTCTTTCAGTGCGCTTTCACACCAGCTCCCTGCCTGGATCATAGCCACCTGTTCAGTTGCAAATAATGTATAAATCGCATCATCATCACATGTCAGGACATCATCTGTACTGTGCTGGATCGTATATTCAAAGAAATCCGCCCATTGATTAAATGCCTCGTCATCAGCACAGGTGGCTTCGCCGGACCTCAACTGCTGAATAAAAGCGGTCGGATCGTCATGATGTCCCAGCGCGACATTAAACGAATGCGCAAGCCGGGCTGTAAGCCCCCCCGGTATACCAAACGGAGTAACACCGATTGCTTCAAGCTTTTCGCATGCATCCTGCAGTTCCTCAAAGGTGTCCGGCAGTTCACTGATCCCCGCCTTTTCAAACATATCCTTATTATAGACGTAACTGATACTTTGAAGGTTTATCGGAAATCCATAATACTCCCCGTCCGCCCCCCATCGCTGTTTTGAGGCCTCCGGAAGATATTGCGCCCACTCTTCATCCGTGATTGGGGACATATACTGTTGAAATGTGTCAAGCCAGCTATAACCGGCATTCATAAAGATATCCGGACCGTCGCCGGACGCAAAGCGGGTCTGGAGCACTGTTCTGTAATCATCACCCGTTACAGCTTCATATTCAATCGTCACGCCCGGGTGCTCTTCCATAAATTCCTGATTCATCTTTTCGATCCCGCTCTGTACCGGATCCGCAAGCCAGCTCATAATTTTAATTGTAACCTCTGTACTGTCTCCGCCAGGATTCGGATTTTTTGCTTCCTGATTTCCCGCACATCCTGCCAGAGAAATACACATTATACCTGTAAGCACAATTGAAACCAGTTTTTTCATGTCTTTTTTCATGTCATTAATACCTCCTGAATCTTATTTGTAGCATCAGGTTCCCGGGCGCCTGACGTGCAGCTGCTTTACGTCAGACACTTATGGTCCTGTGCCTACTCCCGTTACATGGGCACTATCCCTTGACAGCGCCGGATACAATTCCTCCTGTGATCTGTTTTTGTAAAATTACAAACATGATAATTGCCGGTGTAAGAACCATCGTAAGCGACGCCATTGCAAGGTCCCAGGGTCTTTCATACGCAGTAAAAAACGTATACATGACCAAAGGCAGCGTTCGCAGTTCATTATCTGATATCAGCACAAATGGAAGCAGAAAATCATTATATATCCACAGCACATCAAGTACGGCAACCGTCACGCAGATAGGTTTCAGCAGCGGAAGGATAATACAGCGGTACACCTGAAACAGCGAGCCTCCGTCTATCAGCGCAGCCTCCTCTATCTCCCTGGGAATACTGCTCAGGAACCCATAAAAGAGAAAGACCGCAAACGGGATCCCATATCCGTAATATGCAAGTAGAACTCCAATCCTCGTATTATACAGCCCTATTGAAGCTATTATCTTTATAAGCGGTATCATGACGGTCTGAAAAGGAACAAGGATCGATGAAACAAGCAAAAGATAAACGAATTTATTCACCTTGGTCCTGTGTCTGGCAAGTCTGTATGCAGCCATTGAACATATGACCAGCAGCCCCGCAACACCAAACACAACAAAAAACAGAGAGTTCTTTAATGCCTGTCCGAAATCGATCTTCTCCATCACACGCCCGAAATTATTCCAGCTAATCTCAACAGGGAGCCCCAGCGGGGACAGATATATCTCTCTTACCGTTTTAACAGAATTGACAAAAACCAGGTACAGAGGAGATACAAACACTATGCCAACAGCTAAAGCTGCGATACTCAGAATCCAGGTTTTTATTATATGTTTTTTATGTTTCCTTCTCACATCTGCACCTCCCTGCTCTGTGTAAATTTAAGCTGGACAAATGTAAGAGCTGCAACAACGAGGAAAAATATCGTTGATTTCGCACAGCCAAGACCATGGTTTGATCTTGCAAACGCCTCATTATAAATATCCATCGCTACTGAAACCGTAGAATTTGCAGGTCCACCGTTTGTCAGCGCAAAATTGACATCAAAAACTTTAAATGCTGTATTTGCCGCATAAAATAATCCAATCGTAACTGCCGGCATGATCAGTGGGAATTTCACTTTTCTGAATATCTGAAATCCCCCTGCCCCGTCAAGCTGCGCTGATTCGACCAGTTCAGACGGTATATTCAGCAAAGCGGCGATATAAATAAACATTACATACCCTGCCATCTGCCAGACGCTCACCATGACCAGTGCATAAAACGCCATTTTCGGCGTAGCCAGCCAGGACGTCTCCAGCAGATCACTGTTCATTGCCGTCCCTATCTGAGGAAAGACCTTATTAAATATGAATTGCCAGATAAACCCCAGCACAAGTCCGCTTACCATATACGGAAGGATTATCATCGTTCTGGAAGGATTTCTGAATTTTACAAATTTATTTGTCAGAAGCACTGCAAATACAAGCCCAAGAATGTTCACAGCCGCCACATACATAAATGCATATTTCGCAGTAAACCACAAGTTCCGGCCAAACGAGTCCGTCCCGCTGAATATCAGCTTATAATTCGAAAGGCCCGTCCATTCCGGCGCCGTCTGCCCATTCCATGACGTAAATGAAAGAATTACGCTCATCAAGAAGGGCAGAAGCACAAAAATAAGAAATATTATAAGAGCAGGTCCGACAAACACACAGTCATACATTATTTCCCTTTGTTTGCGCTTTCGTCCCTTCACCCCCATCATCTGATCGCAGCCCCTTTCCACACATACGTCTTTGTCTTCGTAAATTCATCCAGCGTAGCATACAGTCCCTCTGTACCGAGCCCACTTTTTCTGTGTCCGCCAAACGGCATATCATGTGTGCGATACAGACCTGTTCCATTGATCGTACAGTTTCCTGCATCTAACTGCCGCGCAACCCGAATCGCCCGCTGTATCTCTCCTGAAATAACACCGCTTGAAAGCCCATACGTGCAGTTGTCGGCAATGGCAACCGCCTGTTCCTCTGTTTTAAATTTGATCAAAGGAAATACCGGTCCGAACACTTCAAGATTCTGAGCGATATCCATAGCCGGGGTAACCCCTGTAAGCACTGTCGGTTCGAAAAAGTTTCCGTCAAATCTTCTGCCTCCGCACAGGCAGTACGCCCCGGCTTTTACTGTTCGATCCACGATCTCCTCAACTCTTTGCGCCGCCCTTTCATCGATCAGCGGTCCGATCCTGCTGCCCTGATCCAGAGGATCCCCAATCTTCATCCCTTTCAGGCGTTCCGCAAGACGTCCGGCAAATTCATCATAAATATTTTCCTGTACGATAAACCTTTTCGAAGAACAACACGCCTGTCCGGCATGGACAATCCTTCCATTTATTGCCTCCGTTACTGCCGTATCCAGATCCACATCGTCAAAAATGATCAAAGGGTCATTCCCCCCGAGCTCAAGAAAACACCGCGACAGATTCTTTGCCGCCGAAACATATATGGAAATCCCAGCCTCTGTACTTCCCGTCATGCTCACTGCGTCTATTTTATCTGATGATGCAAGCGCGCTGCCGACTACAGAACCGTGTCCTGTAATTACCTGGAGCGCTTTTGGCTCTACCCCACACTCTATTATCAATTCCGAGAGATAGATTGATGAAAGCGGTGTCTCGACAGATGGTTTTATTATAATGGCATTCCCTGCCGCCAAAGCAGGGGCAACTTTCTGGGCATAGAGTTCAACAGGAAAATTGAACGGCAAAATACATGCCACAACCCCCAGCGGTTCCCGGGTAACGAGGATCATATCTTCATTTGACGGCAGCACAGAATCATAATCATATCTCAGTCTGTTTGCGTACTCTTTAAACAATCCGATCGCATGATCAACTTCCTCCTCGGCCTGCGTATAGATTTTCCCTGCCTCTTTTGAAAGGAGAAGCGCAATATCCTTTTTTTTCTCCGCAATCTTAGAAGAAACTTTCTCCAGGATCCTGACCCGTTCCAGCACAGGCACTCTTCCCCACTTCTCCGCGCCTTCCCGGGCGCATTCCAGAGCTGTATCGATATCGTTCAGGTCTGCGCACGGCACACTGTCGATTTCTTCATGAGTGTACGGATTTATGACAATGATTTCTTCTCTTCCCTCTGTCCCGACTTTTTTCCCATTCAACAACATTTTCATTCAGCGCAACCTCCTTATTGAACCTGAAACTCTTTAACAACATCCCAGTCCAGATCTACTCCTATACCTGGAAGATCCGGCACTTTTACAACTCCATCTTTCATTAATACTGGTGCTTTTGATAATCGGTCTCTCAGGGGATTTTCATCCAGAGTATACTCGATATATTTCGAACTGTTCATGCTCAGTGCCAACTGAAGATTTGCCGCGAGAGATACCATGGAAGCAGAAAAATGCATAACTGTCATCTTTCCCCAGGCCTCTGCCAGCATAGCGATCCTTCTCGCTTCACTTATCCCTCCCGTCCATATCACATCTGTCTGCACGATATCTACGCCATTATGTACGATAAACGGTTTGAGCCCATGCAGAGTAAGTTCTGTCTCGTATCCTGCAATCGGGATATCTACTTCCGCTGCTAACTTTGCGCTCTCTTCCCAAAAATCGGACGAGAGAGGTTCCTCCAGAAAATATACGTCCTGAGTTTCAAAAAAACGCGCCATTTTCAGAGCTGTCTCATAATCCCATGAATTATTTGCATCAACAGCAAGCTTAACATCCGTTCCAAGAACTTCTCTAACTGCTGCGACTCTCTCCATGTCTTCGCCCGGCTGCGCTCCTCCCACCTTCATTTTCATCATCCGGAATCCCTGGGCTTTGTATCCCGCCGCTTCTTTCCTGAGATCCTCTATTGTTTTTCCCGGCGCATAGTATCCCGCACTTGCATAGGGATAAATACAGTCATGGGCTTTTCCCAAAAGAGAGCATACGGGAAGCCCGGCTTTCTTCCCAAGGATATCCCACAATGCAATATCCACCGCACTCAAAGCTGCGATCCCAATGCCTCGTTTTCCAAAACGGAACGTCTGCTGATAAATACGGTTCCACAAACGCGTGATTTCCAGCGGGTTACTGCCTATAAGAAGAGGTGCAAGACACTCCAAGGTATACGCCGCGACCGAATCCAGACATCCGAGCGCAAAACCTTCTCCTATGCCATAGATTTCTTCATCTGTTTCTATCTTCAGAAGAAACACATCCCGGCTTGGGATTCGCGCTAGTCCGTCTCTCAGGGGCTTCTGAGGGTAATAACGGAGTTTAACGGGTTCAATTTTTGTAATAATCATTTCTTCTCCTTTCTGCCATCTCAGACCTATCCCCTGTAATCTCCCGAAGTTCCGTCTGTATGGCAGTTATATCATTTTTACAGAATCTCTTACCTTAAGGCTCGGATCGATCATAAAAGAAGAGGGGATCCGTTCATCCGAAGATGATTTTGTAAGCTGATCCACGATCAGTCTTGATATGATCGAGCTGACTTTGCTAAACGGATGCGAGACCGCTGTGATCCCAAACGCCTCCATCCACGGATAATCATCATATGAAATAAGACTGACGTCGCCCGGTATCGACAAATGCAACTCTCTAAGCGCTAATATAACCGTTGCACACATTGCCTCGCTGACAGCGATGATCGCAGTGGGTTTTTCCTTAAGTATTTTTTCTTTCACCATCTGTTTCACGCTGTTTACATAATTAAGCGTATATAAATACCTCTTATCCACCGCAAGCCCCATTTCTTCAAATGCCCGATAATAGCCGGGTTTCCGGATCAGTTCACTTCTGTCTGTGCGGGATGCAAGCATAATCTTTCTGTGACCGTTTTTCAAAAGATAACTGGTTGCCAGATATGTCCCCAGTTCATCGTTAAACTGAATGGTATCTATATTTGAATATGCTGTCTGGAAAAGCTGTATCATGGGAAATTTTTTTTCCGCAAGCTCAAGTATCGCCTCTTGTTTTTCATCTGATACAGGCGTAAAAATAAGTGCATCAGCCCCCATGGCCTGAATCTGTTTTACATTTTTATCATCCTGTGCAATAATCTCATCGTCATGGAGCACGACCAGCCGGTAACCATACCGCTCCAGTTCATTTGACACTCCTCGGGTTATATAGTTATTAAATGAATTTATAAATTCATTATAAATAATTGCAACCGTTTTACTGTCCCTGTAGGTTTTCCGATTTTTTCTTGGTCTGTAATCCAACTCCTTTGACGCTTTTAATACTCTTTTTCTGATCTCATCCGTTGTTGTATAATTTTCATCAAACACCTTATACACTGTCGGCACAGATACATTTGCCAGTTCTGCTACTTCCTTAATCGTTGCCATATTATTTTCTCCTTAATCAAATATTATATGATAGAACATGCTATATTATTTGATTTTATCAGAAAAACAGAGTCGACGCAATTCAAGATTTACCAGAATTAATTATGTATTTTCTACAACCCAATCGATTTATTGTCAATTTTCTCTTTCTATATGTTGTATTTATCATACATC
>ERZ1034626.186-NODE-186-length-44810-cov-7.812848_pt1 | contig 44810 bp, 52 predicted proteins | sample MGYA00520652_ERZ1034626 | MGnify/ENA primary metagenome ERZ1034626 (study PRJEB33766, sample SAMN09781765) | gut metagenome | biome: gut microbiome | host: Homo sapiens | place: Madagascar | study: EMG produced TPA metagenomics assembly of the PRJNA485056 data set... | reverse complement strand
CCCGATTCGTGTCCGAGGAGAAAGCTCCCGGCCCCCCCTCCCACCAACGCTGTCACCTCATCCGTCAGCGCGTTGGAGCATTTCAGTTTGCGCAGAGCTTTGCGGGCACCGGCTTCACCCAGCGGCCAGAGAAGGGCCGCCAGCCGGGCGGGCACGTTCTCCGCTGTTGGTTCGATCCGGTCGATGATACGGCAGAGTTCCGCAAACTGTTCCGGCTGTTTTTCCGGTTCCAGCTCCGGCAGGACAACGGCCAGAACGGCGGGTTCCAGATAGTTTCCGGGCCGGGGTGCCGCCAACAGCTTGAGCAGTTCTTCCTGGATGCGCTCCGCCGAAACGCAGTCCAGATGCGGCCCCAGTGCCCGGGCAGCAGCACCGGTGGCTGGGTCGATGGCAAAGCCGAACCGGGCCGCGAACCGGTAGAGCCGCAGGATGCGCAGCGCGTCCTCCTCAAAGCGGCGTTCCGGCTCCCCCACCGCCCGCACGAGATGGGCGGCAAGGTCGTCCCGCCCGCCAAAGGGGTCGATGAGCCCTTCCTCGGCGCTGTATGCCATAGCGTTGATGGTGAAATCCCGCCGGGCAAGATCCTCCCGCACATCCGGCACAAAGCAGACGGCATCCGGGTGGCGGCCATCGGAGTAAGCCCCCTCGGTGCGGAAGGTCGTTGTCTCATAGAGCCTGCCGCCCTGCTTCACCGTCACGGTGCCGTGCTGCAGGCCGGTGGGGATGCACTTTTCCTCCCCGAACAGCGCCATCACCTGCTCCGGGCGGGCGCTGGTGCAGAGGTCCCAATCGTGGGGGTCCAGCCCCAGCAGGCTGTCCCGGACACAGCCGCCCACAGCGTAGGCCGCATGGCCCGCCCCATGGAGCGCATCCAGCAGCAGGGCTGCACCCGGGTCAAGTTTGATCGTTGTCATGTTGCTTCCTCGTCATATTGCAGGATGATCTGTTTGCCGTCAAAGCCGCACTCCGCCGCCGGAAATACCGCCTGCGCATTGGGCAGGGCGGCTTCCGGTTCAAGGATCATGGGCGAATAATGCATCAGCCAGAACCGGCGCACATCAGCCTTTTTTGCAATGGCCGCACCCTGCGCAAAAGTGCTGTGCCCCCACTGCTTCGCCTGCGCCTCCTGCTCGTTGTCGGGGTAGGTGGCATCGCAGAGGAAAAGGTCGGCGTTCTGCGCGGCCTGTTCCAGTGCCGGGCAGGGAGCGGTGTCACCCGAGAACACGAACCGCAGGCCCCGGCGTGCCGGGCCCAGCACATCCGCAGGGGCGACCACCGCCCCGCTTTCCAGCGGGATGCTCTGGCCCCGCTGGAGCAGCTTCCATGCAGGCACCGGAACGTTCAGTGCCCGGGCCTTTGCAGGGTCAAAGCGGCCCGCCCGGGGCAGGTCGAGCCGGTAGCCCCGGCTGGGCACCCGGTGCCGGGTGCGGAAGGGCGTAAGCTGCGCCCCCGCAGGCCAGCCGGAGGAAAGGGTGGTCAGGTCGATGGGGTCTGTGTCCAGCTGCACAGCCCTGACCGGGTACGGCAGCGGCCCGGCCAGGGTGCGCAGGGCGGGCCAGACCTCCCCCAGCCCCTCGGGGCCGTAAAGAGTCAGCGGGCGCACCCGGCCCTGACAGCCCAGCGTCTGCAGCAGGCCCGGCAGGCCGAAGATATGGTCGCCGTGATAGTGGGTCAGGCAGATGGCATCCAGCTTCATCAGGTTGACCCCGGCGCGGCGGGCCGCCGCCTGCGTGCCCTCGCCGCAGTCAAACAGCAGGGCATGGCCCCCGCATTCGGCCAGCGCGGCGGTCAGGGCACGGTCCGGCAGGGGCATGGTGGCCGCCGTGCCCAGCAGTGTAATGGTCAGCATAACAGTTCCTCCGTGATTTGTCGGTAACAGTGTACCACATTTTGCGCCCGCACACAATCGGCACAGCCCGGCATAGGATGGCGCAGAGCTCTGATACAAAGGGAGGTTTGACCATGCAGCGCAAAAAAGTCCCCGCTGGGCACCACCGCTTCGGGCTGGCCCGGCTTGTTCTGGTCCTGGCACTGCTGTTTCTCGTTGTGGCGCTCACCGCCGGGCTGGCGGGCTGCCTGTTCCAGCCCGTACTGGCCGCCCGGGGCACGCTGCTGTTTCTGCCGGGGTAATAGAAAGAAAAAGCGGAATCGTTCCATCTTTGCCTGAGAGAACGATTCCGCTTTGTGCTATTTTATTCTGCCGTTTTCAGCTGCTGTGCTTTTTTCCATGCGCGAATGGCTTCTCCATAGGAGATTTGCTCATCCGGCTCGAACTGCTCCGTATGCTCTTCATCCGGCAGCTCCATCAACTCGTTTTCCACGGCCCACTGTGCGGCCTGCTGTGCCGCTTCCTCACTCAGGCCGATGTCCTCATACATTGCATTTCCATCCGGTACAGGCTCTCCTGCATTCCTCCAGAGCAGTTCCGCCAGCTGGATCCTGTTTTGGGGAATTGCCGCCCCACTGGGCAGCAGATATTTCAGATAGAGCTCTGTTCCCAGCTGATGCGCCTGATAGGCCAGTACAACAGCCGAAATTCCCACTGCGCCGATCATTGCGGCACTGCCCAGCAGTTCGGTTTCTCTGGCATTTTCCGCGCTTTCGTACATTGCCTCTACGGTCACATCTGCCGTCGGCATGGGAAAGGTCATGGTCTGGCTGGTGTGTGCTACATCAGGGTTCCCCATCAGTGCCGGATCACTGATGTTCCACTGCGCAAAGACCATTCCTTCCGGTGCCGCATTTGCCGCAACCGTAACCATTGCGCCCGCAGGGATCTTTCCGATCTGGGTCGTACCCTGTTTTTCCTGCTCCACATTCTTCGTGATATCCACAGTCTTTCCATTTTTCTCAACCGTCACACGCACAAGAGTACCGTCTTTTTCCGTCAGGGTATACTCTTTGGCAGTATCAGTATCAGGGGTAGGAGTAGGATTAGGTTTAGGATCAGGATTAGGGTTAGGCTCAGGGTCAGGATTAGGGTTAGGATTAGGATCAGGATTAGGTTTAGGATCAGGGGTAGGAGTAGGCTTCACGCTCCAATGTGCGTAAACCGTTACATCTTTCGTAATTTCCTGGTTGAAATCAAACGGTACGCCGCCATTTTCTCGCGTATACCAACCATCAAACTGGTAACCTTTCGCTTCTGGATCAGTGGGCTTTTTGACCGGTTTTTCATACTGCACCACTTTCGGCACCACTTTGCTGGTTTCCTCTGCCTGATTGCCGTAGTCAAAGCTCACAGTGTGGGCGCAATAAAAATTTTTCTTGTCAATCTCAGTCAACATGGGATTCATGCTTCCAATCTCGCCCGTGTAAGTATGTTCATTTTCCTTATACGAGATTACCTTCTTCATCAATTCTTCCCATTGCGCCTCTGTTCCCGTATAATGCAGTTCAAGTAATTCTTTATTTGTATTAAGCTCACCGTCAAATGCCCTATATTTAATCTCTTGAACGCTCTGCGGAATCGTGACACTCGCCAGACTGGTGCAGTAAACAAAAGCATTCATACCAATTGAAACGATAGAATTTCCAAGATTCACCGTTTTCAAGTAGATGCACCCGCCAAATGCACCTGTTCCAATTGAGATAATTGAATCCGGAAGTGTCACCGTTTTCAAGTTCCAATCGTGTGCAAATGCACTATCTCCAATTGAAGTCACAAGATGTCCCTCCACGGTCGAAGGAATCACTACATCCGCTACCGAAACTCCGGGCAAAAACCCCGTCAGTTCCGCGGTGCCATCACCGAGCAACTTGTAGGCATAAGTATCCTCACCGCCGGTAACCGGTTCTGTTGCCGTAAAGGTTGTTGCCACTGCGTTCTCTGGCTCTGCCGCAAATGCAGACAGGGGCATCAGCCCTAAAACCATTCCCAGAACCAACAAAACGCTGGTAAGCCTTTTCCATTGTTTCATCCTAAAATCCTTTCTCTGCATTTTCTGCAAAAAAACATTATGTAGAGCAATTATATTCTTCTTAGATAGGCGTGTCAATGTTTCGGCTTCATTTTTTAGCATATAAGCATAGTTTTTTTCATAATTTTATCAGCATTTTGTATCATTTTAAAAAATCAAAGACCTAACTCATCAAAAAACAGTGAAAATTGAAATTCCTTCTTGACTTCAGGACAGTGACGCGATAAAACCCCGCCAAACCAGCGAGAGGGCATCCTGCCTGCCCCCGAGAGCAGCCACGCCATCCTCTGCAAACAGAAAACCGCCAGCGTATCTCTACGTCGGCGGTCTTTTTATGGGCGCGGGTGGATTACGCAAGCCGCGCATCTAAAAAAGCCCCGCAGGGGCTTTTTTCCCCGCCGGACTGTTCGGCGGGTCGATGCTGTTCGAATCCACCCGCCTAGCCTCCGGGAAGGTTATTACAAAACAGAAACTCCAGTACCCGGTTCGGATACTGGAGTTCTTGGTGGGCGCGGGTGGATTCGAACAACCACGACTTTGTTCCACCCAAACCCTCGGATTTCAAAAAGTTAGGAACCATGCGGATTTTCGGACACCCAAAATGGAACACGAAACCTTTTCGGCCCAGACGCAACGTTAAAAGTGGGTTACAAAGTGGGTTATTTTTCGGTGTCCGGAGCGTACTCGGCTAGCACTCCGGAGATGGTCTGAGCAGTGGCAACATCACGGCCTGTGACATCATGTGCGTACCAGCCGAAGGTATCCATACTGCGGCTGTGGCCGACCATGCGGCGCAGCTGAGCGGGTGATACCGCATCCGCAACCATGCTGACAAAGGTGTGCCGCAGTTCGTACAGGCTGATGGGTGGGTCAATGCCGTTGCAGCGCTGATAGAATTTCCAATAGTTATACAGGCTCTGCTGGTTGGACAACAGAAACAGCGGATCGTCATTCGTCAGCGGTCGCTCCTCTTCCATCGTGCGCTGCCGGAGCTGGGCGTAGATCTCGTTCACGGCCAGAGGGTGCAGTACCACCGTCCGGATGGCATTCTCATTTTTGCCGCTGGTTTCCTCGTTCTGGCGGTTGATGGCCCGGCCGATGTGGAGCCGGTCTCCGTCCAGATCGCCTACACGCAGGCCCAGCAGTTCTCCGGGGCGCAGGCCAGTCATAACGGCCAGACGGTAGGCGTGCACGTTCTCATCCGGCTCCACTTTTCCGCGCACCACACGGGTATCGGTGGAGAGCAGCACACGCAGGCTGTCCGGCTGCAGGATCTTTCGCCCCTTCTGGCGAGCACCCTTCGGAACGGTCAGGTTTTCATCCTCTGGCCGCAGGGTCGTGTACTTATGCTGGCGCGCCCACTTGACAAAGGATACCTCCACGCCCCGGATGCCCTGCAGCGTCTTACGGGAAAGATTGCCCCGGCTCTGGCGCTTGCTGTTCGGATTCAGACAGCCCTCTTTATACGCTCGGTTCAGTACGTCCTGCAGCATTCCTGTGCTCAGGTCGCCAATCTGCCGAGTACCGATCACTGGCAGGATGTAATTTCGCCCATTCTTTTCTACCTGTTCAATGTAGCTGGTGCCTGCCGTAGCCTTGACAGAGATCAGATACTCAGCCCACACCTCAGAGCAGCGCTTTGTGGTATTGCAGATTCCGTCATCCAGCCATGCGTCTGCCTTCCGGTTGGCTTCCCGCTGACCGGTGCGGCCGGGCTTTGCACTGGTGAACGTCCTGCGCTGGCCGTCCTTCTGCACCTTGATCTGCCAGCGTTTCTGGTTCGGCAGCCACTGGGCGGTATTGGTTCTTCGTCCCATAAAAAAATACACCTCCATGGGTACACTTTGACAAGCCCGCCCAAAAGAGGTATAATCGCAGTGTCGAGTGTGCGATGACCCCGCAAGGGCGAGCCGCTTATTTTTACGCTCTCGGTGTTCCAGCACCGGGGGCGTTTTTTATTTAGCTGACCTTTTCAAACACCATTGTTGCCTGAATGCGGTCACCGCCCATCAGGCCCTTGCTGCCACCGTTGGCGGTGGTAATCGTGTGCAGGCGGTAGCCTTTAGCAGCCTGCTGGTTGATGACGTTTTCCAACTCCGTCAGGTTGCCGGAACCGGTACCGATAAACTTTTCTTTCAGCGTCACCTGAAGAACAACGTACTGGTATGCGTTGCCCGATGCCTCTGAGTAAGAAGATTCTTTTTGTAATGTGTCCATAAAGCCCATAATAATGTCCTCCTGTTTTTTATATATCCCGGCAAAGCCCGACGGCCTTGCCTTCGATATGCACATCGTTCATCTCTTCCCGGCCTTTTTTACCACTCTGCGGCGACAACCTCAAAGCTGTCATAATCTACAAAAGAATAAATCACAAATGGTGCGGAACCGCCGTTCCCCTTTACATTATTGGCGTATGTGTATGTGCCGCCAATAACCTGACCGTTTTTCTTCAGGATCACAGAGACACGGACATTGGTACAATCAACAGAGCTGTTGTTGACAACATCGCCGGAAATTTTCGATTCGTCCAGACGGGCCACATTCTTGAACTGGAAATCGGATGCCTTTGCAGTTGCATCGAAATGATCATTGTATCCACCCATGGGGTTCCCGACGGCAAGTTCTACCGCAGAAGGAACATCGCCGACGTACATTACCCCTCCACTGAACCGGATCGTATCATTTCCGGCAATTCTTCCGGTATAGTCGTTGGAAACATCCAGAACATGGCCTTCAGCATCTCTTGAAGTGACGGTGATCTGACACGCTCCGGCAGTCTTTGAGTTTCCATTGGAAAGCTCTGCACTGTAATAGACATAGGTGTAGCCGTCCATCTTCTTCTCCCAAGAAGCACCCAGGAGCTTAATAGACACCACCCCGGCAGATGCGGCAGGAGCTTCTGGTGCGGGTGGAACCGTTCCGGTAGAACCGCCGCCGTCACAGCCAGCCAGAAGCAAGCCACACAGGACAACTGCAAGAATCATCGAAAGAAATCTCTTTTTCATGGTACAACCTCCACTTTCAATCTGTCTTTTTACCCCACCCAGTGCGTCCAGCCCACGGCACGGCCCTCGATCTGCACCTCATCCAACTGGTGGCCGGTGTAAACCATGGGGGCATAGGCCGGGTTTGCGGGCATCAGGGTCAGCGTATCGCCACTGTAATACACCCGCTTGAGGGTGGCTTCATCTCCGATGCGCACTGCGGCGATCTGGCCGTTCTCCACCTCCGGCTGAATGTGGATATACACCACGTCACGGTCGTGGATGCCGGCATCGATCATACTGTCACCGTGGCAGGTCAGGGAAAAATCACACCGGATATTTTCAGGTACATCCACCATCTTTTCAATGTTCTGCTCAGCTGTAATGGGGTCGCCGCAGGCTATGCTGCCGATCAGCGGCACCTTCTTCATCTTCGGCACCGGCTCAAAGCCGGGTGGGATGGGACGGGATGCGTGAATGTCAGTTCGTATGATAGGGTCTGCTATTTTGATATCTGTACGTCCATACAGGTAATTCATATCAACGTTGAACAAATCTGCGATCGATTCCATCGTTTCAAATCCCGGTTCGCGTTCGCCACGCTCGTACATATTCACGCTGCTTTTGGACAATTTCAGTTCGTCAGCCAGCCGTTGCTGCGACCAACCTTTTTCTTGGCGCAGTGAACGAAGCCGCTCTGCAAAAGTCGCCATTGAACCACCTCCTTATACTATTACATCTAAATAATAGCACAGAGCGTGCACAAGTTCAAGCACAAAAAGTGCACTATAAATTCAAGCACGCTTTGTGCACTTTGCGAATGGACTTCTTTTGTGCATTTGAGTACAATTAGTGCACAGAAAGGAGGTGCACCACACGAATGGACAACAAAGCAATCGGCCACAAGTTGCGCACTCTGCGTGGCGAGTTGGACGCAAAAACCGTTGCTGATGCCCTTGGAATCAGCACTTCTGCGCTTTTTATGTACGAACGCGGCGAACGAATCCCCCGTGACCAAATCAAAAAGCGCATCGCTCAGTACTTCGGCAGGAGTGTCGAAGAAATTTTTTTCACCGAATGAGCACATATTGTGTTCATATCTTAAAGGAGGCCAAACATGAATGACATCATCCTATCGAACAAGGAGGTGAAGAAGATGACCATGCAGGAAAAAGCCAAGGAAGCACATGCACATCATGAGCACTTAAAACAAATCGCCCTCAAGCTGTTCGAGCAGCTCAAGAGCGAAAAGATTGATTTTTCGGACGCGGAACGCATCGTCAGTATGCTGTCGGCATCCGTGAAATCGGAGCGGGACAATCGGATGCTTTAATCCATGCTGTACGGATTGAACAGTTCATCATCCGCCAGTTCAACAAGTTCATCCAGACAAGCTCTGTACCAATGCGCAAGTGCACAGGCAGCCTGTGCTGGATCATCCAGATCAAGATTCTGCGGATGTTCTCCACGCTGAAGCGCGATCTGCAGTTTGTTGTTCGCATATGCAAGCGCCAGATTGTGTCTTACCTTATTCCCATCATTCACAGCATTCACCCCCTTCCGTTTTTTCTTATTGTAACGCAGGGCTCGGGTGGACGCAAGGAGGTGAAAAAAGATGAATCACTATCCCCGCACACCGGAAGAACAGGAACAGCTCGACAAGAAGATGCTGGAAGAAACCGAGCGATACTATGCACGCCTTGACCTGAAATACGGTATTGCTTTCGCTCTGTCCATCATTGCGCTGCTCATCAACGTCATCAACCTTTTAAGGCTGTAGCAATGGCAACAAGCAGGCTCAAAACCGACAAACCAAGAGCAATGTTGGCACGCCTTTCAGTTTTTGTGAAATGCTTTTGTTCTTCCAGAGCAACACGACCACCAGCATTGATCTGATAGGTGTACTCCGGCTCTTCATACTCGTATCGGAACGCATCCTCATCTTCATACCGAAAAACCATTTCACGATTGTGCAGCCAGTCCATTGTTTCAAAGTTCACTGTCATACCTCGCTGGCACATCTGATAAATGGAGAATTGTTCATCCGGGTGCTCATTCAGAAATTCAAGCACCTTCAACGTTTTTGCATCAAGCATCTTTACACTCCCTTCCTTGTTCCAGTATACCGCAGAAGGGAGCCACCAACAAGGAGGTACATCTTCACCATGACAGACATTATCTTATCCACTCAGAACGGCGAGCCGGTGGCATCCAGCCGGGACGTTGCAAAGCGTTTCGGCAAGGAGCACAAGCACGTTCTGGCCGCTATCCGTCAGATTTTAGTGGCCGAAAATTCGGCTACTAAATTCTTCCACGAGGGCACGTTTGAATATCGTGGGCAGAAGTTCCCGGAGTACCTGATGAACCGGGACGGTTTCAGCCTGCTGGCGATGGGCTTTACCGGCAAGGAGGCCGTACAGTGGAAGCTGAAGTATATCGAAGCCTTCAACGCCATGGAGAAGCAGCTAGCCCAGCAGCACCGGGATCAGCGTGAAGTGCAGGATGCCAACATCCAGAACGCCATCGACCGGGTGATCGGCGCACGCAAGACACTGGACAAAAAAACGGCCTTCCTGGATGAGTGCCGCAAAGCCCGGGAAGAAAACAAGGCCGTGTATCTGCAGGCAAAATCGCTGTGCGGCATTGCCAAAGCCACTTACAGCAAGGACTGCAGCACCGTCCGCACCATGGAAACGGCGGTGCGTATGGCGCAGGACAACTTGACCCATGCCGTTGACGATCTGACCATCGTTGCCAAGGGCTACCCGTTCTACGCCGCCTTGATGAACAGCCTGCTGGACGAGCTGGCACCCGCAAAGAAGGAGGATTGACCTATGGCAAAGAAACCGTTTCTGAAGCTCCGCCGCCTGTATGAGGACGAAGGATTCCTGCAGAAGGAACTGGCCGAGCAGTCCGGTATCCCGCTGGACACCCTCAAGGGCCGCCTCAACGCCCCGGAGGATAAGGGCCGCTGGAAAGCCTGCGAGATCGTTAAGCTCTGCAAGGTGCTGCACATTCCGCAGGAACAGATCGGGGCGTATTTCTTCCCGAAGGTCGAGAAAGGAGCATAACCATGAAGGCAAAACTTTACATCAACAGTGAGGAATCGACCATCAGGATTGAAGGGGGCCCCAACGAGGTGCTTTTTCTTCTGGTGGATGCGATTGCGCAAATTCTGGAAGGTTTTTTTCCGCACAACTTCGAGAAGCAGATGGCGTGGGTGTCCGGGCTTCTCTTCGGCACGATTCATACTCTGGACAAGGAGGATAATGATGAAGATTAAATCCCGCGTCTGGTACTGGCTGGCTGCTGCCAGCGGTTCCGCAAGTCTGCTGTACGGCATGGGCATCGAGGGCGGTGCACAGCTGGGCAGCTCCATCTCTGACAGCCAGTTCGTCACGGCCCTGTGCCTGGTTCTGGCAGCGGTAGCGTTCCTGCGGCTGGGCTTTGCCGCCCAAGATCGTGAACAGAACGCCCGTCGCTATGGCCGCGTTGACCGCACCCACGCCCGCACCGAAGAGCCGGAGTACCGGCAGAACCGGAGGGGCGCATGAAAAGCAAATGAGCCCGCCCGTGCTGGTAACACGGACGAGCCCAAAGGGTGATGGTTTGAACGACTCCATCCCTTTGATGATATCACATCAGAAAGGATTTTACAAATGAAAGGTATTTTAGCCGAACCGGGCAAGGCCCCGGTGATCGCATCCCTGCCCGACAGCCTGTGGGCCATTGAGAACCGGCTGGGCACTCCCTGCGAGATGATCGTGATGCCCCGCACCCCGGCGGTGCTGTTCGTGGGCCGGTACGATGGTCCCATCCAGCCCGCCAGCCTGCTCAACCGCACCTACCGGGGCCGCCAGCTTTACGGGCCCATCCTCTGCTACGGCTGGAAGGGCAACAACATCCAGCCCATGAACAAGGATGTGCAGACCGAGATGCTGGACCGCCTGAAGGGCACGGAGGTGAGGGTATGATCATCAGCCAGAACAGCAACGATGTTTACTACGCCTATACCCGTGGGCGCTTCTGGCGCTGGGACGAATCCGCACGGGTCTGGAAGGAAAGCCATCTGCTGGCCCAGAAGTTCGACAAGGCCAAGGCCGCTGAAAAGCATCTGACCCCGGAAGCGTTTCTGACCAGCGACGAGTTCATCCCCATGGACGACTACGAGCTTCCGCAGTCGATGCTGACGGCCCTCAGGGAGGCCAAGCCCTGCAAGAATGCACCGGTAGACCCGGTGGAAGAGGAGCCGGAAGTGCCCGGCACCCAGACCGCGCAAGAAAAGCCCCTGACCACCGTTCCGGATGCGATGCGCCCGGCGTTTGATTATTCCGGCCTGACCGACCAAACCGTGGAAGACTTGCATTTTGCGGAGAACGAATACCGCCACGGCAAGCAGATGGCCGAGCGCGGCCTTGTCCACATGGGCAATGCCATTGCCGCTGCCCATGATGCGCTGTGCGGAGTTGTCGCATTGTGCGACAACTCGAAACACGGCAATCGCGGAGAAGATACCTTCCGGGCGTGGTGCGTGTCCATCGGCATCACCAAGGATACCGCTTACCGGCTGTTGCAGGTCTCGGCACTGCTGGACGGCAGCAGCCCCCGCCAGCAGAAGATCCTGAAGGAGCTGTCTCCCACTCTGCTGTATGCCGTGGCAAAGCCCAGCGCCCCGGCAGAGCTGGTGGAGCAGGTCAAGAATGGTGACATCACCACCAACAAGCAGTATCAGGAAGCCATGGCCCAGATCAAGGCCGAGAAGGACCGTGCCGCTGCTGCCGAAGCCCGGGAGGAAGAGGCGTGGAACATGGTAAGCAAGGCGCAGGATGAAGCCCAGACTGCCAAAAACGACTTGGATGCCGCCCTTGCGGATGTGCAGGGGCTGGACGAGGAAAATGCCCGGCTGAAAGCCGAGAAAGAAAAGGCAGAACGGAGCTATAACGAAATGTACGAGAGCCGCATTGCGGCCAACCTCCAGCGCCAGAAAGCCGAAGCTGAACGCGACAGGGCCGAAGCCCGCGCTAAGGACGCGGAGAACCAGCTTGCAGGCTCCCGGCAGGTGGCCGAAGCGGCCAAGCTCCGGGGCGACAAGCTCAAGGCCGAGAATGATGCACTCAAGAAGCAACCCATCACTACGGTGGTGGACAAGGAAGAGGTGGAGCGTCAGGCCAGGGAAATGGCCGTTGAGATGACCGCCGACCTGCGGGCACAGCTGGAACAGGCCGCTTCCGGCAGTGAACAGGATGCCCACAGCTCCTATGACAACGTGCTGCTGGCCGACCGCTCTTTCCAGAACATCGGCAAAATGGTGATCCCGTCCCTCCGCAGGCTGCCGCCCGAACAGCGGGAGCAGCTGACCAATATGCTCGTTCACACACTCGGACAGATCCAAGGGGAGGTATCCAAATGTCTGTAACCATCACGGCCCTTGAGGCCGAAAACGTCAAGCGCATCAAGGCCGTTGCGCTCACCCCCGCCCCCACCGGGCTCACCCTCGTGGGCGGCAACAACAATCAGGGCAAGACCAGCGTGCTGGATGCCCTTGCCTGGGCGCTGGGCGGCGACCGCTTCCGCCCCAATGCCGCACAGCGGGACGGGGCCGTGGCTCCCGCCCATCTCAAGGTCACCCTTTCCAATGGCGTGGTGGTGGAGCGCAAGGGCAAAAACAGCACCCTGACCGTTACCGACCCCACCGGGCGGCGCAGCGGCCAGCAGCTGCTCAATGCCTTTATCGAGCCGCTGGCCCTTGACCTGCCCCGCTTCATGGAAGCATCCGACAAGGAGAAAGCGGACATCCTGCTCCGCATCATCGGCATCGGCACCGAGCTGCACGTCCGAGATCTGGAGATCAAGTCTCTGTACGACAAGCGCACCTTCACCGGCCAGCTGGCCCAGCAGAAAAAGCACTTTGCCGAGGAGCTGATTTCCTACCCCGATGCCCCGGAAGAACCGGTCAGCGCCTCCGACCTCATCCGCCAGCAGCAGGAGATCCTTGCCCGGAACGGCGAGAATCAGCGGCTGCGCCAAAATCTTGCCGGGCTGGAAGAGAAAGCCCGTGTGCTGGCAGATCGCCGCACGCAGCTGGAACAAACCCTTGCACAGCTGGTGAAGGAGCAGGATGAAGTGAATGAATCGCTTTGCACGGCCCGGAAATCTGCCGAGAACCTGCAGGACGAATCCACCGCAGAGCTGGAGGCATCCATCCGGGGCATCGAGGAGACCAACCGCAAGGTCCGGGCCAACCTGGAAAAGTCCCGCGCCGAGGATGAAGCTGCCCGGTATGCCAGCGACTACGACAAGCTCACCGAAGCCATCACCCAGAAGCGGGCTGACCGCATGGCCCTGCTGAACGGTGCCGACCTGCCCCTGCCTGAGCTGAGTGTGGAGGACGGTGCCCTTACTTATAAAGGAAAGCACTGGCGGGATATGTCCGGCAGTGACCAGCTGCGGGTAGCCGCCGCCATCGTCCGCCGCCTGAACCCGGACTGCGGTTTTGTGCTGCTGGACAAGCTGGAGCAGATGGACATGACCACCCTGACCGAGTTTGGCCGCTGGCTGGAAGCAGAGCACCTGCAGGCCATCGCCACCCGGGTCTCCACCGGCAGCGAGTGCCAGATCATCATTGAGGACGGCATGGTAAAAGATGCCGAGCCGCCTGTCACCGAAAAGCCCCAGCCCAGAAGCTGGACGAAAGGAGCGTTCTAAATGAGTAAGTATGCCATCACCGCCGGGGTGCAGGATTCCCCGGTCAAAACCGTGCTGTATGGCCCCGAGGGCATCGGCAAGAGCACCTTTGCCTCCCACTTCCCGGACCCGGTGTTCATCGACACTGAGGGCGGCACCAAGCGGCTGAACATCAAGCGCCTGCCCCAGCCCACCAGCTGGGCCATGCTGCTGGACGAGGTAGCCGAGGTGCGCAGGGGAAACATCCCCTGCGGCACGCTGGTCATCGACACCGCCGACTGGGCCGAACGGCTGGCCATTGATGCCGTCTGCGCCAAGGCCAAGGTGGACGGGCTGGAGGGCTTTGGCTACGGCAAGGGCTACACCTATCTGAAGGAGGAGTTCGGCAAGCTGCTGGACGCGCTGGAAGAGGTGCTGAACGCCGGACACAACGTTCTGGTCCTTGCCCACGCGGCCATCACCAAGTTCGAGCAACCGGACGCTGCTGGCTCCTACGACCGCTGGACCATGAAGACCACCAAGCAGGTAGAGCCGCTGATCCGGGAGTGGTGCGACATGCTGCTGTTCGTCAACTACAAAACCGTGGTGGAAAAGAGCAGCAGCGCCCCCAACGCAAAAAACAAGGTCACCGGCGGCCGCCGGGTCATGTACACCACCCATCACCCCTGCTGGGATGCCAAGAACCGCTTCGGTCTGCCCGACGAGATGCCTTTTGATTACGCCGGCATCGCCGCCTGCATCCCCGGTACCACACCTGCGCCCGCACCAAAGCCGAGGCCGGAACCGCGCCCCCAGCCGGAAGCTGACATCCTGCCTACCCCCGAACCGCCGAAACCGGAAGCGCCCGGCGAAACGGTACCCAAAGCACTGCTGACCCCGGAGCTTGTGGAGCTGGGAGTTCCGGAAAAGCTGGCTCCCCTGATGAGCGCCAACAACGTCACGCCGGAGGAGCTGCAGGCTGTGGTGGGCAAGCGGGGCTATTTCCCCGAGGATATGCCCATCCGGGACTATCCGGCCGATTTCGTAGAGGGCTGTCTGGTGGCCGCATGGCCCCAGGTGCTCCAGATGGTGCTGGACAGCCGTGACCTGCCGTTTTGACAATTGAAAGGAGAACTTACTTATGAATGACATGAACACCGACCGAGCCCTGAGCTGGGACGACGAATTTACCAACGAGCAGCAGGAGTTCGTGCTCCTGCCCGAGGGCGATTACGCCTTTGAGGTCACCGGCATGGAGCGCGCCCGCTTTGAGGGCAGTGCCAAGCTGCCGCCCTGCTCCATGGCAAAGCTGACCCTGAAGATCTTCGGCGGGGCCAAGGGTGACACCACCGTTACCCACCGGCTCTACCTGCACACTAAGGTTTCCGGGCTGTTGAAAGCTTTCTTTGTAAGTATCGGCCAGTGCAAGCAGAGTGATGATGTCATCCGTCCTCGCTGGAACGAACTGATTGGTTCCAAGGGCTGGTGCCGTCTGGGTGTCCGGGAGTACACCAAGCAGAGCGGCCCCAACGCAGGTAAGACCGGCCAGAGCAATGAGGTCACTCGCTTCCTGCCGCCGCCGGAGCCTAAGGCCGCACCCGCTCAGGGCTGGACACAGGGGGCATTCTGATGGCGAACATCCAATCCCTGCGTCCCTATCAGCAGGCCGCCCGGGACAGCATCCACGCCCAGTGGGAGCAGGGCCGTCTGCGCACGCTGCTGGTGCTGCCCACCGGCACCGGCAAGACCATCGTGTTCGCCTCCGTTGCCGCCGATCAGGTGCGTGCCGGGGACCGGGTGCTCATCCTGGCCCACCGGGGCGAGCTGCTGGAACAGGCAGCCGACAAGCTCCAGCGCTCCACCGGCCTTGTCAGCGCCGTGGAAAAGGCAGAGTCCACCTGCCTGAACAGCTGGTTCCGGGTGGTGGTGGGCAGCGTGCAGACCCTGCAGCGCTCCGCCCGGCTGGAACGCTTTCCCCGGGACTACTTCGGCACCATCATCATTGACGAGGCCCACCACGCCATCACCGACGGCTACCGCCGCATCCTGGACTACTTCGAGGGTGCAAAGGTGCTGGGTGTAACCGCCACCCCAGACCGCGGCGACATGCGGAATCTGGGTGAGGTGTTCGACAGCCTGGCCTATGAGTACAAGCTGACCGATGCCATCAAAGAGGGCTATCTGTGCAAAATCATGGCCCAGACCATTCCCCTGCAGCTGGACATCTCCGAAGTTGGCTTCACCAGCGGTGACTATTCGCTGGGGCAGCTGGGCACAGCGCTGGACCCATATCTGGAGCAGATCGCCGCTGAGATGGCACAGCGGTGCAAAGGCCGCAAGACGGTGGTGTTCCTTCCCCTCATCAAAACCAGCCAGAAGTTCCGGGATCTGCTCAATGCCAAGGGGTTCCGGGCTGCCGAAGTCAACGGCCAGAGCCCTGACCGCAAGCAGGTGCTGGCCGACTTCGATGCCGGGAAGTACAACGTGCTCTGCAATTCCATGCTGCTCACCGAGGGCTGGGACTGCCCCAGCGTGGACTGTGTAGTGGTGCTGCGGCCTACCAAGGTGCGCAGCCTGTACAGCCAGATGGTGGGGCGCGGCACACGTCTGGCCGAGGGCAAGACCGACCTGCTGCTCCTTGACTTTTTGTGGATGACCGACAAGCACGAGCTCTGCCGCCCGGCAGACCTCGTGTGCGAGGACAGGGCCGTGGCCCGGCAGATGACCGAAAATCTGGCCGAGACCGGTGCGCCCGAGGACATCGAGGAAGCCGCCGCTCAGGCCTGCGAGGACGTGGTGGCCCAGCGGGAAGAAGCCCTTGCAAAACAGCTGGCCGAACAGCGCCGCAAAAAGGCAAAGCTGGTGGACCCGCTCCAATACGAAATGAGCATTCAGGCCGAGGACCTGTCCGGCTATGTACCGGCCTTTGGCTGGGAAGCCGGGCCGCCCACCGAACAGCAGACCACCGCCCTCGAAAAGCTGGGCATTCTGCCGGATGCAGTGGAATCGGCAGGCAAGGCCAGCCTTTTGCTGGACCGGCTGCACAAGCGCCGGGACGAAGGCCTCACCACACCAAAACAGATCCGCTGTTTGGAAAAATACGGCTTCCAGCATGTTGGCACATGGAGTTTTGAGCAGGCCAAACACATGATCGACCGCATTGCGGCCCAGGGCTGGCGGGGTGTGCCCAAGGGTGTTACCCCAAGCACCTATACGCCGCCCGCCCCGCCTGAAACACCCGCATGGGATGTATGGTAACGCAGATGAATGATGAGATCGAACTCAAAGAAGCATTGGACTTCATTTCCCCGGCCTCCTTGACTTATGAGGAGTGGACGATGGTGGGCATGGGCCTCAAGGAAGCGGGACTGCCCGTCACCGTCTGGGAAGCATGGAGCGCCCGGGACGGGGGCCGCTACCACAAGGGTGAGTGTGCCCGGAAGTGGGAGAGCTTCCATGGCAGCACAAAGCCTGTCACCGAGAGCAGCATTTTCCAGCTGGCCTACAGCCACGGATGGAGCGGCCCGGCAGGCCACGCGCTGGACTGGGGCGACGAGCTCACCACTGGCTCCTCCAGAACGGAAGGGCAGCTGGTGGACCCCCGGTGGGTGGAATCCCATGACCTGGCTCTGCCTGAGCAATGGGACCCAGTTGACCAACTCCGGCGCTACCTGCAGGCCCTCTTTGAACAGGACGAGCACGTGGCCTATGTGACCGAGAGCTTCATGGCCGACGACCGCCGCCGCCCCACCAGAGGCTGCTGGGACCGCACCGCAGGCCAGCTCATCGCAGAGCTGGACACCTGCGGCGGGGACATCGGCAAGGTGGTGGGCGACTGCGACCCCGAGGTGGGCGCGTGGATCTGCTTCAACCCGGTGGACGGAACAGGCCGCAAGGATGCCAATATCACCTCCTACCGCTATGCTCTGGTGGAATGCGACAACATGGATCTGGGCCGGCAGCAGGCCATCATCAAGCAGCTGGAGCTGCCCTGTGCCGCCCTGGTCTACTCCGGCGGCAAGAGCGTCCACGCCATCGTCAAGGTGGATGCCCCGGATTACACCGAATACCGCAAGCGGGTGGATTACCTCTATGCCGCCTGCCAGAAGAATGGTCTGACCCTCGACCAGCAGAACCGCAACCCCAGCCGCCTTTCCCGGATGCCCGGCATCCTGCGCGGCAGTCAGCGGCAGACCCTGCTGGAGACCAACATCGGCAAAAGCTGCTGGGACGAGTGGCGGGACTGGCTGGAAGCCGAGACCGATGAGCTGCCTGAAACCGAAAGTCTGGCTGACGACTGGGACGACCTGCCGCCGCTGGCCGATGCCCTCATCACTGGGGTGCTGCGCAAGGGTCACAAGATGCTGCTGGCAGGCCCCAGCAAGGCGGGCAAGAGCTTCGCCCTCATTGAGCTGTGCATCGCCATTGCCGAGGGCACGCCCTGGCTGGGCCGCTTTTCCTGTGCCCAGGGCAAGGTGCTGTACATCAACCTCGAGCTGGATCGGGCCTCCTGCCTGCACCGCTTCAAGGATGTGTATACCGCCCTCGGCCTGCCCCCGCAGAACCTGCGGAACATTGACATCTGGAACCTGCGCGGTGCTTCCGTCCCCATGGACAAGCTGGCCCCCAAGCTCATTCGCCGGGCCGGGAAAAAGGGTTACACCGCCGTCATCCTCGACCCCATCTACAAGGTCATCACCGGCGACGAGAACAGCGCCGACCAGATGGCAAAGTTCTGCAACCAGTTCGACCTTGTCTGCCGTGCGCTGGACTGTGCCGTGATCTACTGTCACCACCACTCAAAAGGTGCCCAGGGCGGCAAGCGCAGCATGGACCGCGCCAGCGGCTCCGGCGTGTTTGCCCGTGACCCGGATGCCATGCTGGATATGACAGAGCTCACCCCCACCGATGCCATTTTGGAACAGCTCCACAACAAGGCCGCCTGCCGGGTGCTCAAGGCCATGCTGGACAAGCGCGGTCATGCCGATGCCTACGGCCCGGACGAGGCCCTGAGCAAAAGCCGGATGTTGGCCATTGCCAAAGAACACCTTGGCATGGCCGACTTGCGGGCCATCGATGCCCAGGTCGCAGCCGCCCAGAAAAAAGCCGACAGCATGACCGCCTGGCGCATTGAGGGCACCCTGCGTGAGTTCGCCCGCTTCGACCCTGTGAACCTCTGGTTCGACTACCCTGTCCACAAGCCGGACACCGGCCTGCTGGAGGATCTGCAGCCGGACAGCGATTACAAGTCACTGGGTACCCGGGGCGCATCCAAGCGCTGGGGCAATAAGGACAAAGTCAGCAAGGACAAAAAGGCCGAGCTGGACACCGCCTTTGAAGCCTGCATGATGGATGGCGAAGTGACTGTTTACAGTCTGGCCGAGTACATGGATCTGAAGCCCCGCACCGTCAAGACCCGCCTGAAGGATGACGGGCGGTTTTGGATCGACGGCGAAAAAGTCGGACGCAAGGAGCCCGGCAGTGCAGGTTAAACGAGTTGTATATTTTTAAATTACAATTTGTTATAAAAATGCAGTTATAGCCGCTATTTTGCACGACAGCAAAAACTGCAATTTTGCAGTTATAGCCGCTATGACTGCAAATTTTGCAGTGCAAAATAGCCTATATATAATAGCTATAACTGCAGCATGTGTGATGGGGTCTCCCAGAGGATGGGGCGAACACAGCCCCCATCCCTCCGGGGAACCCTCCCCATCACGTTGGCCGAACAAAAAAGAAAGAACGAGGTGAACCGAACGTGCAATTTTTGCCCATTGCTCAATTCTTCCTGCCCATGAAGCCGCCCACCACCACCCACAACGCCAAGGAGCTGCACGCCTACATGAAGGGCGGCAAGCCCTGTGCCGTGCTCCACGACAGCGCCGAACTGAAAGCCGCCCGGGCCAAGCTCCACGCCTACCTGGCACCCCATGCACCGGATCAGCCCGTGCCCGCCGGGAAGCCAGTGCGGCTGGTGGTCAAGTGGTGCTTTGCCACCGAGGGCCGCCCGGAGGGCAGCTGGCGCACCTCCAAACCTGACACCGACAATCTGGAAAAGGCCCTCAAGGACGAGATGACCCGCCTGCACTTCTGGCACGATGATGCCCAGGTGTGCAGCGAGATCGTTGAAAAGTTCTGGTCGGACCCCTGCGGTGTGTTCGTGCGTGTGGAGGTGTGGGGATGACCTACAAAGAAAAACTTCTCTGGCTGAACCGCTATCGGGAAGCCAATAAAAAATATCGGCGGCTTTCTGACCGACTGGCTGAAGCTCAAACGGCAACCCGGCGCATCACACAGAATGTCAAAGTCGTGCCTGGCGGCAGCGGTGACGGCCAAAGCCTCGCCCGAGCAATCGAGCGTGAGGAAGAAGCTGAACGCAAGGCTTATGCTCAGCTGGCCGTTTGTGACAGATTGACTGAAGAAATTGAAAACGGTCTGATGAAGCTCCAAAGCACCAATGGTTATACCGTTTTGCACAAGTATTATCTGAACTGCCTGACCTGGGAACAGATTGCAATGGATATGAATCTCTCCGTTCGTTGGGTGTTTTCTCTGCGGCGCAAAGCAATTGAGCAGCTGGAAATTTGAAAAGTACAGTGTATCCTCATTATATATTCATTGTGCATTCGTAATCAAAGGGTGTAAAATGGTACCATCGGCAGAGCCGGAAGGCAGCCCGATGAAGCGCCAGCAAGAAAGGTTTCCTTACTCCCTTCCATGCAGGCCGCCCGACCAAAAGCGTTTTTCCTTCTTCGATGTGAATTTTCTCCTTTTACGCTTGCTTAACAAACAGCTGCCACTGGTCGGGCCTTTTTGAATCATGCACGCCGCCCTAGGGATCCTCCCCGGGGCGGCTTTTTTGTACCCTGACGACGAGAGAGGTGGTGACGTGTCGAATGAAAAGAATCTCATTCCGTTCAATGAACGAACAGAGAGCGAACAGAGAGAGATCGCCCAGAAGGGCGGCATTGCATCCGGTGCGGCCCGCCGCCGCAAACGGTCCATGCGTCAGGCGGCTGACTACTACCTGAGCCTGCCGGAGACCGACCGCCGCCGGGTGAATGCCATGCTGCGGGACCAGATTGACCCGGAGGACGTGGACAACCAGATGAGCGTGGTCATGGGCATTGCAACCGCTGCCAAGCAGGGCGATGCCAGGGCAGCCAATGTCCTGCTGAAAATGCTGGGTGAGGAGACCGTACAGGAAGACCCAGGCGCGGATGCTCTGGCAAAGGCCAAGGAGCTGCTGGGAGGTGTGGACAGTGCCATTGACTGAGTTTCAGCAGGAGTACCTGCGCAACTGTTCCCACCGGTGGAACGTCAAGACCGGAGCCACCCGAAGCGGCAAGACCTACCTGGACTGCGCCGTGACCATCCCGAAGCGGATCTGCGCGGCCCGGGGCGAGGGCCTGCTGGTGCTCATGGGAAATACCCTGGGCACATTGGAGCGCAATGTGCTGTCCCTGATGCGGGAGCTCTGGGGCCCCGACCTTGTAGGCGTGATCCGCACCTCGGCAGCAGGCAACGTGGTGCAGCTGTTCGGCAAAAAGGTCTATGTCCTCGGTGCCGACAACAAAAAGCACATCGCCCGCATTCAGGGCGCTGCCTTTGAGTACGTCTACGGTGACGAGATCACCACATGGGACGAAGGCGTGTTCCAGATGCTGAAAAGCCGCCTTTCCTGCCCCCACTCCCATTTTGACGGCACCTGCAACCCGGAAAGCCCCACTCACTGGTTCAAGAAGTTTCTGGACAGTGACGCTGACATCTACTGTCAGGCCTATACCATCGACGATAACCCTACACTTCCGGCCCAGTTCGTGGCCGATCTGAAAAAAGAATACACCGGCACGGTCTACTATAACCGCTTTATCTTGGGGCAGTGGATGGCCGCCAACGGCGTGATCTACCGCCTGCTGGCCGACAGCCTTGCCGCCGGAGATGGGCGTTTTTTCTGGCCTGCGGACAAGCCGCTGCACCCGTGGCGGGTGCGTATCGGGGTGGACTTTGGCGGCAACGGCTCCAAACACGCCTTTGTGGCAACGGCCATCCTGCCGGGCTGGTCCGGTGTGGTTGGGCTGGCTTCCCAGCGCATCGACCCGGTGGCGCAGGATGCCGACTTTCTGGCCGACAGGCTGCTGGAGTTCTGCATGGCTGTCTTTGCCCGCTGGGGCGAGATCCAGTACATCTTCTGCGATTCCGCAGAGCAGACCCTCATCAATCACATCCGGGCAAGGCTCCGGCGCTGTAAGCTCAGCTGGCTGGCCGACCGGGTGGAGAACAGTGCCAAGATCCGCATCAATGACCGCATCCGCCTGACCTGCATCCTGATGGGCGGCGGACGGTTCTGGCTGCTGCCGGAGGCTGCCACTCTCCGGGATGCCCTTGCCACGGCCCTGTACAGTGGCAAGCACCCCGGCGTGGACGAGCGGCTGGATGACGGCAGCACCGATATCGACACATTGGACGCTTACGAGTACACCATCGAGCGCGATTTCAAGAGGTTGACCAACACATGAACATCACCGCATTTCTGAACTACCTGAACAAGACGCGCGGGTGGGCCATCGATGCCGACTACTACGGCCACATCGAGACCTGGCGGCAGTGGTGGCAGGGCAGCGTGCCCAAGGTGCACACCCGTGCCGCTGAATACACAAACGGCACCAAGAAGCGCCCCATTGCTTCCCTGCGGATGCCGAAACGGGTCTGCGAGGACTGGGCCCACCTGCTGCTGAACGACCGCACCACCTTCCAGATCAAGGACGCTGACACCGCCCGGTATCTGCTGGGCGACGATGAGCAGCAGGTGGGCGGCCTGCTGCGGGAGCTGCACTTCTGGCGCAACGCCAACGCTCTGGTGGAGCAGGCTTACTGGTCCGGCACCGGTGCCTTTGTGCTGAGTGCCGAAAACCTGACTGTCGTGAACGGGAAAGCTGTTCCCGGCCCGGATACCTGCCTGAAACTGGACTATGACCCAGCTTCCTGCATCCTGCCCCTGCGGGTGGAACGGGGCATCGTGAGCGAAGCGGCCTTTGTCTCCGAGTGTATGATGGAGGGCAAGCCCGCGGTCTATCTGCAGACCCACACCGGCGACAGTGTGAAGCGCACCATCCGGAACGAGTGGTTCCGGGTAACAGATGGAGTTTTGGGTGCTCCGGTGTTTGAAGCGCTGCAGGCCCCGCCGGGCACGGCAGAAAGCATCACGGTGGAGGGTTCCCCGCCCTGGTTTGCCCTGTTCAGCCCGGCAGCAGTCAAGAACCTTGACGGCGGCACAGGGCTGGGTATGAGCGTTTTTGCCGAAGCGCTGGCCGAGGCCCAGGGCATCGACCTTGCCTTTGACAACTACCGGGAGGATATCCGGCTGGGCCACAAGAAGATCTTCTACTCTGCGGACATCTGCCGCAAGGTGGTGGACCAGGAGGGCGTAGAGCACTCTATTCCGCCCGATGACGATGTGCAGAGCCAGTTCGTCACCCTGCCCCAAAAGGAAGGGAGCCTCGACCAGTCCAGCGAATACCACGAATACAACCCCGACTTGCGGGTGGAACAGAATCACAAGGCTGTGCAAGATATGCTGAACCTGTTCAGCTTCAAGTGCGGCCTGGGCTGTCACCGGTACAACTTCGAGCTGGGCAACGTCACCACGGCCACCGAGTACAACGGCAGCCGTCAGGATCTGGTGGCCAGCGCCAATAAGAACCAGATCCCCATCGAGGGGGCGCTGGTGGGCATCGTGCGGGCTATCCTGTGGGCGGCAAAGAACCTGCAGGGGGCGGCGGTGGACCCCGAAACGCCCATCTCTGTGGACTGGGACGACAGCTACATCACCGATGCCGAGACCCGGATGAGCCAGATGCGGGACGATGCCCTGAGCGGCCTTTTGCCCCGGTACAAGTATCTGTCTGCCCGGTACGGGGTCAGTGAAGAGGATGCCCGCAAGCTGGCGCAGGAAGCCGCTGACGAAAACCGGCAGCCTGAGCTGAGCTTCGGCGGTGGCGGCTGATGCTGGCCCCGAAAAAAAAAACGCTTGACTTTATGAGTTCCAAGTATATAATAGAATTATCGGAACTCATAAAGTGAGGTGATTCAATGTCTCCGAGAACCGGTCGCCCAAAAGCAGATAATCCTTTGAGCGTCGATATCAAGGTACGTCTTGACAACGATACAAACGAGAAGCTTTTGGGATATTGTGAAAATCACAATATCACACGAGCAGAAGCAATTCGGAAAGGAATCCATCTGTTACTGGCGCAACCACAAAAATAAAAATCCCCGTGCTGTTACTTCTTGGCGGTCGTACAGCACAGAGATTTTCGTCACATCAGAGGTCTCCCTTTGATAAATCTATTATATCAAATTGGGCGGCCTCTTACAAGAGAATAAGAGGTCAAAATTATGAACGCAATTCTCTGCACCCCGGTTGAAGCCGTAAAGTACCGGAACTCTCATACTCCTCAAGAACTGGCTTGGGCCAAGGATATCGCTGATTTGTACTGCGCCCGTCCTCTGAAAAGTGATGCCACTCAGTTTTACACTTTCTTGGTTGATATCTTCATGGCAGGTCGTATCAGTGGCGTGCGTGAAGAGCGGGCTCGCCGGAAAAGGGGTACCCACTGATGGGAAAATTCATTGATTTAACCGGTCAGCGGTTCGGAAAGCTTGTTGTTAAAGAACGCGCACCCAACAATCGTTTTGGAGGGGCTCGCTGGCTTTGTCAATGCGACTGTGGCAAGCAATCAGTTGTTACTGCTGGAGATCTGAAACGTGGTCACGCAAAATCATGTGGTTGTGTAGCTATAAAACATGGTGATGCAAGAGTAAGCCAAAAAACAAAACTTTATTATGTTTGGGCCGGGATAAAGCAACGATGTGAAAATCCTAGTAACAAGAACTATGATGACTATGGTGGCCGTGGAATAGAAATGTGCCCTGAATGGCTTGAAAACTATTCCTGCTTTCGGGAATGGGCCTATCAAAGTGGCTATTCTGAAGGATTAGAAATCGACCGCATTGATAACGACAAGGGATACTTTCCGGAAAATTGCCACTGGGTCGAACGAAAGAACAATGTTCGAAACACTCGCACTCGAAAAGATTCGTCAAGCGGAGTTAAAGGGGTCTGGAAATTGGCATCCGGTCGTTACCTTGTAAAAATTGGTGTCAATGGAAAGCAGATAACAGTAGGACGATTTGACACGTTTGAAGAAGCTCGAACCGCAAGGTTCAGGGCCGAATCCGAATACTGGTCAAAGTAATATTTATCTTAAAGAGCATCTGTAATGACAGGTGCTCTTTTTCATTGAAAGAAATATGCTGTCTCCATCTTATCTTGATTCACTTCCAAATAATTTAGTTCTTTTATTTCAGCAGGTCGAGGATGATATCCTGCGGGACGTGGCCCGGCGCATCTCCAAAATGGAAGCCCTGACCCCCACGGCCAACTGGCAGCTGTGGCGATATGAGCAAACCGAAGCCCTCCGGCAGGACGTGGTAAAGAAGCTGGCCCGCTACACCGGCAAGAGCGAAGCCGAGATCCGGCGGCTCATGCAGGAAGCGGCCACCCGGGCCATGGAAGCCGAGGACGCGATCTACTACCACTACGGCAAGGAGCCCACGCCTTTTACTGAAAGCGAGAGCTTGCAGGCCCTGCTCAACGCTGGCTATCAGCAGACGGCGGGAACCTTCCACAACTTAACTGCCACCACGGCCAACACCGTCAGCGGCCAGTTTGAAGCCGCCCTCGACCGCGCCCATCTCAAGGTGAGCAGCGGTGCGTTCAACTACAAGAGCGCCATCAAGAGCGCGGTGGACAGTCTGGCCGACACCATGAAGTACGTCACCTACCCCACTGGCCACACCGACACACTGGAAGTAGCCGCCCGCCGGGCGGTGCTCACTGGGGTCAACCAGACCGGTGCAAAGCTGCAAGTGGCCCGGGCCGATGAGATGGGGGTGGAGTTCTTCGAGACCACGGCCCACGGCGGGGCCCGGCCTTCCCACGCTGAGTGGCAGGGCAGGCAGTTCCACCGGGGCGGTGCGGTGGACTACATGGGCAAGCATTACCCGGACTTCGAGGCTGCCACCGGCTACGGCACCGGCGCAGGGCTGTGCGGCTGGAACTGCAGTCACACCTTCTTTTCCATCTTCCCGGAGCTGGGTGCACCGCCTGCATGGACGCAGGAGAGCTTGGAAGCCCTGAACGCCCGGGACATCGAGTACAACGGCGGCAAATACACCCAGTACGAGATATCCCAGATGCAGCGGGCCCGGGAGCGCACCGTGCGCAAGTACAAACGCCGGTATCTGGCAGAGGATGCCGCCGGGGCCGATACCACCGCCAGCGCGGTAAAGCTCCGGCAGGCCCGGGAAGCGCTTGCCGCCTTTACCCGGGCCACCAACAGCCGGAATGACAGCGCCCGCACCAGCGTGGCAGGGTTTGGTAGGAGCGAAGCCGGGAAGGCAACGTGGGCGGCGAAAGGCTATGAAAAACAGCAGAAAGATGCTATAATCATTGAGAACCTTCGCACCGCCGCAAAGCTGCCCAAAACCGCTGCGATCCACCTGAAACCCACCGCCATCAACATTGACAGCCTTACATTTGACGATGCGCACATAAATCAGGAGCGCTCCCACAATGTCAGTGAAAAGCAGGCCAAACAGTACATCCGGGATGCAAAAATCTCTGTCACCGTCTGGAATGGCCAGTTTGAGCGATACTATGGGGCAGAAGGTTCAGCGTATGTCCGTACAGGAACAAACGAGATTCGCACAGCATTTAGCCGTGACCAATATGATGAAAACACGACTGCTTTGGTTAAGGAGATGAAAAAGAATGGCCTTCTTGGGTAATGTAGAATACAGACCGGATGAAACCGGAACCGCCGCAAGCGTCAAGTGCCCGCTGGTAGACGATTGGACAGACCCCATTGATTGCATGGAAAATCAAGCTGTCATTGACAGCTGTATTCCTGCCCGGTTCAAGGTGAAGCCCGACTGGAAGAAAATCTGTGAGGCCTGCCCCTTCCGGGACTACTGATACAACCAAATACCGCAAGCGTCTTTGCTCGTTTGAGTAGGGGCGCTTTTTTCATGCCGTATTCGCTCAGTGGCAGAGCGCCGGTCTCCAAAACCGGATGCTGCAGGTTCGATTCCTGCATACGGTGCCATCGCAGAGGGCAGTGCGTACCCTGCCCACAACCGAACACGGACGGAGAACCGTGTCACCAAACCGTGGTTTCACCAACAGAAAGGAGTTTTTCCACCATGAAGCGTGAAGACGTGAAGAACAAGATCCCCGGCATTACCGAGGAGCAGCTGAACTGGATCATGGCCGAGAACGGCAACGATGTCAACCGGGAAAAGACTGCCGCCGAGCAGTACAAGACCCAGCTGGAAAACACCCAGGCTCAGCTCAAGACCGCCCAGGACGGGCTTGCCGCATTTGACGGCAAGAAAAAGCCCGAGGAGTACGAGGCCGAACTGGCAAAGCTCAAGGGCGATATGCAGGCTCAGGCTGATGGCTTTGCCTTTGACAATGCCCTGAACACCGCCATTCTGGGAGCTAAGGGCCGCAGCGTCAAGGCGGTCCGGGCACTGCTGGATCTGGATGCCCTCAAGGGCTCCAAGGACCGTTCCACCGATATCTCCAAGGCTCTGGAAGAAGCCGCCAAGGCGAATCCCTGGGCCTTTGGCGAGGCGGAAGAGGGCGGCGCTGGTTCCGTTCACGTTTCCAGCGGCAAAGAGCACGGCACCCCGCCCGCCGGGGACGTTGACCCCGTGACCGCTGCCTTCAAGGCGATGAACCCCGATATCAACATTGAATGAGAGAAAGGATATTCTTATGGCACATGAAGCACAGGTCCGCTATTCCAATCTGGTCGACCTCAAGCTGCGCAAGACGCTGGTGAAGAAAGTCGGCGTGATCTGCAACAACCGCTACGAGGGCAGCCCCAAGGCAGGTTCCGTCAAGGTCCCTGTCCGCGACACTGAGGTGGTGGTGAACGACTACGACAAGGCCAAGGGTGCAAAGCAGACCAGCGGTGACACCACCTACCTCACCGTCAACATCGACCACGACAAAGCCGTGAATGAGATCATCGATGGTTTCGATGCAGAGAGCGTTCCCGGCAATCTGGTGGCTGACCGCCTGGACAGCGCCGGTTACTCTCTGGGCCTGCAGATGGATTCTGACGGCTCCGTGGAGCTGACTACCGCAGGCACTGCCTTCGGCAATACCACCGCCCTGACCGAAAAGACCATCTACGCCAACATCGTGGATGCACGCACTCAGCAGTCCTCCATCGGCGTGCCCACCGCAGGCCGCTGGCTGCTGGTCTCCCCGGACACCTACGGCCTGCTCCTGAAGAGCCCCGAGTTCATCAAGGCTTCCGACCTGGGCGACGCGGTCGTTCAGACCGGCGCTGTGGGCAAGATCGCAGGCTACACCGTGTTCGAGGATTCCACCCTGGGCGAGAATGTGGAGTATGTGGCCGGTCATCCCAACTGGTTCGCCGTCATCGATGAGTGGGCCGTTCCCGTCCACCTGCAGGATCTCTCCGGCTCTGGCGATTTCATCGGCGCATCTGCCGTGCAGGGCCGCAAAGTCTACGCCTACAAGGTCACCAAGGGCCAGACCATTCTTGTTAAGAAGAAGGTCGCAGCATAAGGAGGCCGCCATGCTTTACTGCACCTACGAACAGTACCAGACAGCGGGCGGCGGCACGCTGGACGAGGCCGCCTTTGACACGCTGTGCGCCCGGGCTTCCCGGCTCATCGACCGGCACACCTTTGGCCGGGCAGAGTCTCATGCCGGGGCCTGTGCCGGGTGCGCCGCCCTGCTGGCCGATGCCTGCGTCCAGATCGTCGATGCCATGAGCGCCGCACAGAGTGCCTGTGCCGTGCCCGGAGCTTCCAGCGTGTCCAACGATGGCTACTCCGTCACCTTCGCCAGCGGGGCACTTTCCGAGCGGCTTGCAGCGGAAGCGCAGAGCATCCTCTCCAACGCACTGGGCAGCGACCCCCACGGCCTGCTGTATCGGGGGTGTTTCTGATGCAGTGCAGCGTTACCGTTGTGAACCTCATCCACGACACCGCCACCGAGATTGACCGGCCTGTCTGCCATGTCATCCCCGGGAGCAGCTGGCGGGAGAAGCTGGACACCTCCGGCGGCGACCCCCAGCGGACGGTGCACATCCGGCTGCCCTCTGCGGCGGGCTACCTGCCCTATTTCCAGTGGGCAAAGCTCCCGCCCGGGGAAAAGGCGGCACACTGGACGCTCAAGCGGGGCGGCAAGCTCATCTGCGGCGCTGTCCGCAGCCTGACCGAGGCCGAGTATGCCGCCCTCGAGAAAACGCACATCTGCTGCACGGTGGCGGCGGTCTCCGATTGTCGGGAACCGCTGCTGCCGCATTTTCATGTAGAGGGGAGCTGAGGAAATGAGTGCACCCGTTATTGACCTGAAGCTCAGGTTCCGGCCCGGCTTTCAGGCCGAGATGGACAAAGGCTTCCAGAAGGTTCAGTATGCGTTCTCCCAGCAGGTGGCCAAAGCTGTGGACCCTTATGTGCCCTTCGATACCGGCACGCTGAAGAACAGCGTCAACCAAGCGTCCGACTTCAAGGGCGGCAAGCTGATCTATAACACCCCGTATGCCCGGCGGCAGTATTACCTGCACACGCAGGGGCAGGGGCTGCATGGAGAGAACCACCTGCGCGGCTCCTACTGGGGCCAGCGGGCCATTGCTGACCACAAGGACGAGCTGGAAAAGTTCGCCCACGATGCCGCAAAGCAGTTTCTGGGAGGGAACAAATGAGCGAAACCGTAAAGCCCACCATTGCCGCCCTGCGGGACTGGCTCAAGACCTGCCCTCTCATCGCTGAGGAGCAGGATGCCACCGGTGCGGCCTTCCGCATTGCCGGGCTGGAAGAGGAAGCCACCGCTTTTTCCATTGAGGACAGCCCCACCGACCCCATTGTGGAGAGTTACATCTCCGGGCGGGATTTGGCGAAGAACTACCTCTTTTTGTCCAGACGGGAGTTCGGGGAGACCGATGTGCTCACCATTGAGAACAGCGGCTTCTTTGAACAGCTGGCCGACTGGGTAATGGAACAAAATGACTGCGGCATCCTGCCTGACCTGAGCAAATGCGGGCACGGCAAGGAAGCCCAGAGCATTGAAGTCACTTCCACCGGCTACATCGTCACCGACGGCTCCGGAAGCTGCAAAATGCAGATGCAGCTCCGGCTCGTCTACTATCAACCCAAACTTTGAAAGGAGACCATTCTATGACTGTTTCCGAAACTTTGGCCGCGCTCAAGACCAAGAAGGGCATCGAGCCCAGCGCGGACTATACCGGCACCGAAAAGGCCGATGACTTCATCTTTGCCATCCAGACCGATAAGGCCAGTCAGACCAAGGAGAGCGACTGGGTCGTGTTTGCAGAGCGTGTCAAGGAGCACTCCGGTGCCCTGAACGCTTCCACCGAGGACGTGGCCTATATCCGCGCAGGCACGGTCACCGAGAAGGGCGAGACCCAGCGTACCTTCTCCCTGAACGGCAACCGCTGCGTGGGCGACCCCGCGCAGGATTTCCTGCTGAGCCACAAAATCAAGTTCGGCTCCGGCACTGATGTGGTGTTCCCCTATATCTACTTCAGCGCCAAGACCGGCAAGGGCGAGAAAGGCAGCGCTGCCTTTATTGTCACTTCCGATGCCAGCGGCTCCGCCAGCAACTCCGCAGGGTTTGCCTGCGACGTGAAGGGTGTTGGCGTTCCGGCTGAGTTTAACTACCTGACCGTAGCCGCAGCAGGCTAACCCCCGATTTTCAATGATTCATACAGCCCTCGTTCCCGGTGAACGGGGGCCCTTTTTGTAACAGGAGGACTTCTATGATCATCAACGGCATCAAGTTTGATTTTTCCACCCTGAACGCCAACGATGTGGATCGGATGCTGGCCGCACAGACCCGGCAGCAGGAACGTGCCCGGGCAGAAGGCAGCCGCTACACTCCCGAGAGTGATTATCCCGCCTGGCTGCGCTTCCAGTGCCGCATCTTTATGGACTATCTGGATGAAGTTCTGGGTGAGGGCGCTTCTGAAAAGCTGGGACTGGACGGCAGCAACTTCAACGCCTGCCTGACGGTCAGCAAGACCTTTGCCGAGGCCATGGCCGCAGAAAAGGCCAGTGTCAGCGCACTGATCCACCCCGCCAAGGAGCGGGCGCAGGTTTCGGCAGCGCAGGCTATCCCCGCCCCCATGAACCGGGAGCAGCGCCGGGCCGCAGTCAAGGCACACCCCGCTGTGGTGGATTTCAGGGCACAGGAAGCGGCAAAAGCCGCCCGCCGTGCCCAGCTGATGGCAGAGCTTGAGGCACTGGACAATGCATGACCTGCTGACGGACACCCTGCCCACTGAGTGGGAGGGCCGCGCCATCAACTGGGACTTCCGGCCCATGATCTGGCTGCTGATTCGCACCCGCCGCGCCAAGACCGACGAGGACAACGCCCGGCTGATCGCATCGGCCATCCCGCTTTTCTTTGTGGAGCCTGTCCCGGTGGCGCACTATCCGGAAGCCTTTGAATCTCTGGTGCGCTTCTGCCAGGGCGGCGGCCCCGAGGACGAGGAGCGCACCGGGACTGGCGGCAGCAGCGACCCGCAAGACGAGACTGTGCTGGACTACCGGTGCGATGCCGACTACATCGTGGGGGCCTTTCAGCAGGCCTACGGCATCGACCTGACCGCCGACAAGGTACACTGGTGGCGCTTCAAGGCACTGCTTCATGCTCTGCCGCCGGAAACGCCGCTGGGCAAGATCGTGGAGATCCGGGGCAAGGACACCTCCGGTATGGACAGGGCCGACAGGGACTACTACGAGACCCTGAAAGAGCGCTTCGCCCTGCCGGATGGGCTGAAGGGGGTGAAGCGGAACGAGACCCTGCAAGAGCACGAGGACGCTTTCCTCGACCGCTTCGGTTGATTCCCGCGCCCCGGTGCCCTGCCCCTTCTGCGGCAGAGCGCTGCCCGTGTGGGCGGCCCCCGAGGCCTGCGCCCACGGTTTGTGGGTAAAATGCAAAAATCCCGCCTGTAAGCGGGAAGTAGAAATCAAGTTATAAAGCCTGTGCCATTGTGCCCGCGCTCCGAATGAGAGGTGGACACAGTGGCATTTGATTTTAGCGTTACCGGCAACACCAAGTTGGACACCAGCGGCTTCACGCAGGGTGTCAGCAGCATGACCGTCGCCGCCGGAACGCTGATAGCAGACCTGGTAAAGACGGCCAGCAGCCAGCTGACGAATCTTGCCCAGAGCGCGATCCGGAACGGCTCCGTCTACGAGACATCGCTTGCCAAAGTCGGGACCATCGCCGATCTTGGCAAGCTTTCGATCCAGAAGCTGGGCAGTCAGATCACGGACATGTCCAACACCATGGGCATTGCGGCCACGGATATTGCCGAGGCTACCTACCAGGCCATCAGCGCCGGGCAGGACACGGCCAACGCTGTGGAATTTGCAGGCCAGGCAGCGAAACTGGCAACCGCCGGTTTTACCTCCACGACCTCCGCCGTGGATATCCTGACCACTGCCCTGAACGCCTACGGCTTGAGCGCCGACCAGGCGACCCATGTTTCGGATGTACTGCTGACCACCCAGAACCTGGGCAAAACCAGCGTGGACGAACTTTCGTCCAGCATGGGCCGTGTCATTCCGCTGGCGGCTGCTTACAACGTCAGCGTAGAAAACCTGTCCAGTGGTCTGGCCGTGATGACTGCAAACGGTATCGCCACTGCCGAGGCGACAACTTACACAAAATCCATGCTGAACGAGCTGGGCGACACCGGCTCGACCGTAGGCAAGATCTTGCAGGCTGAGACCGGCAAGAGCTTTGCTCAGCTGAATGCTGAAGGCAAGAGCCTGGGCGATGTGCTGCAGATCCTATACGACAACGTAGATGGTGACAGCACCGCCTTTGCCGGGCTGTGGTCCAGCGTGGAGGCCGGAACCGGTGCTCTTTCGCTGGCATCGGGCGGTGCAGACAAATTCAATGGCGTGCTGGCCCAGATGGTGGACAGTGCCGGAGCGACCGACACCGCCTACCAGACCATGACGGACACCTTCCAGCATAGCATGGAAAGCCTGCAGACCACGGCAGAGAACCTGAGCATCGACCTATTCGAGGCCATGGAGCCGGGCCTGAAGGAAGCCGCAAACTGGGGCACCGACTGCCTGAATACCCTGACGAGCGCTCTGAATGAGGGCGGCCCGGCTGCCATGCTGGACGCGGCCAGCGGCATTTTGGAAAACCTGACCGCTGGCGTGGTTCAGAAGATCCCCGGGCTGACATCGGCGGCAACACAGGTCATCACGAAGCTGGTGCAGTATCTGGCTGACCATCAGGACGAGATCTTCGATGCCGGCATCCAGCTGCTGGAACAACTCATCATCGGCATCACCGACAACCTGCCCCAGCTGATCACAGCAGCAGCGGAATTGATTGCAAAGTTCTCTGCCGCGCTGATCTCCCATCTGCCCGACCTTCTGAACTGCGGTGCGGCTCTTCTGACCACACTGGTAGACGGTATCATCCGCAGCATTGAGAACCTGGGCGAAGCCGCCCTTGCCTGCATCGCAAAGCTGACCGGCGTGTGGGACGGCAGTATGGATGATTGGGGTCACATCGGCGAGAACATCGTCACTGGCCTGCTGAACGGCATCACCGGGATGTGGGACACGCTGGTGTCCACGGTCAAGGGCAAAGTCAACGGCATGGTGAGCACCGTCAAGAATGTGCTTGGCATACACTCGCCCTCGAAGGTATTTACCGAGATCGGCGAGAACGTCACCCAGGGCCTTGTCAACGGCATCAACACCGGGGCTCCGGCAGCACAGGAAGCCATCCAGAACATTGCACAGACCCTCAACGACTACGGCCCGGATTTTGCCACCGTAGGAGCCACCATCACAGATCAGTTCCGCACCAAGCTCACCGAGGGCTGGGCGCAGATCCAGTCTGACATCCAGACGGATGCGCTGGGGGCCATCGAGACGCTGGCAACGGCCCTCAAGGATGGCGACCTCGAGAGCCTGGGCCTGTGGGCGGCCAGCTACTTCTGGCAGGCCTGCACCAAGGAGCAGCAGACCCAGATCAACAGCATCGCTCTGGGGGCCCTGAACCAGCTGGGCAGCGCCCTTTCCGGCGTGTTCGGGAACCTCTCTCAGCTGGCCATGGGTCTAGTGGCGCAGTTCGTGCCCGCCGCGGCCAGCGCCACAGCCGGGCAGACCGCCCTGAACGTGGCCATGGACGCGAATCCGATTTTGCTCGTCATCTCCCTCATCGGGATGCTGGTGGGTGCCCTGCTGAACTTCTCCGGCAAAAACAAGGATGTGGCCAACGCTTTCCAGAATGTCTGGGCGGGCGTTGAGGACTTTATGAGCTACATCTTCGAGGGCCTGATGCGCATCGTGGCAGCGGGCATCGAGGGCTTTATCATCCTCATCAACGGCCTCATCGGCGCGTATAACAGTGTCGCGTGGCTCTATGGCGGCACCATAGACTACATCAGCAATCCGGCCTGGGACTACGCCAACAAGATCGCCGCTGACCGCAAGGCCCGGCAGGCCGAGCGGAAAAAACAGCAGGAAGCTGCCAACAACCCCAGCTCTGGCACTTCCACCAAATCCCAGAAGGTCATCGAGAGCATGACCGACACCAGCAAGGCCACCACTGCAGACGGCAGCACCGTGACCACCAAGGTGCTCACCGAGAAGCTGCAGGATGAGACCGGCAAGATCACCCAGCGGGTGACCAAGACCGTCACCGAGGCGGGTACCAAGCTGGTGGACGGCGTGGAGCGCTCCTACAAGACCGTGACCACCTATGTGGATGGGGTCCAGACAAAGGTGGAGCGCAGTCTGGATGACATCGCAAAAACCACCACAGGCACAAAACCCGGCTCCACCACGCCGACGGCCCCCGCCCCGGACAAAGACCTGACCGACGCTGTGGAGGCCAACACCGAGGCCCTGCTGGCCGCAAACAGCAAGTTGGCCGAGATGGTACGGCAGGCCGATTCTCTGGTGCTATCGGACAACATGGCCATCAGCCGGTCTGTGGCCGCTTCCGGCACGGCACAGGTGGCCGCAGCCGCCAACAACTACCACCGGGAGGGCGACACCACGGTCAACCAGTATATCTACTCCAAGGCCCAGACGGCGGCAGACCTCCAGCGGGAAGCACGCTGGGAAGCCGACCGGGCCAAGGCCCAGAAACGATGAAAGGAGGGCACCGAGATGCCGTTCAGAAAAGACCATTTGCAGCTGGTCACGGATGCCGGGGTCACTCTCGACATCGGGTGGGCCTACGGCACGCCCTACTCCCTCGACCCCATCAACGGCGTGGACGTAGACGTGCAGACCGCCCAGGGCGTGAACCAGGTGGGCGTGAGCGTGGAGCGCCAGAGCGTGGCCGGGGTGAGCCGTGAGCTCATCATCCACTGCCACAGCTCCCACGGCGATGCGGATGCGGAATTACTGCTGGAAAAGCTGCCCTATTTCACCAGCGGCACAATGTATCTTGTGGATAAATTCTTCTGCCGTTTTGTGCTTTCCAAGACCCCCTACACAAAGAGCATCCACCCCTACCCGGTGCTGGATTTCATGCTCTTCTGCCCGAAACCCTTCTGGTACGACCTGACCGCCCAGAGTTTCTGCATCAACGGCTTTGTGCCATCGTTCAGGCTGCCGGTGAATTACTCCAAGCCCCACCGGTTCGGCGTGCGCACCTCAATCGGCTGGCTGAATGCCTATAACCCCGGGGCGCTGGCGGTGCCCTTCACGGCCACCCTCAAGAGCGACGGCGCTGTGGTCAACCCCACCGTGCTGAACATCGTCACCGGCAAAAGCATCCGCATCCTGACCACCCTGACCCCGGGGCAGGTCATCGAGATCTACCGCACCACCACCGACAAGCTGGCCGTCAAGCGGACAGAGGACGGCACAGAGGAGAACATCTTCGCCCTGCTGGACGAGGACAGCGACCTGCTGGAGCTGGCCCCTGGGGACAACTTGCTCAAGGCCACCGCCGACAGCGGCGAGACCAGCCTGCAGGTGACAGTGCGCTTCTATCCCATGGTTTCGGGCATTCTGCCGGAGGTGATCTCGTGACACTGGACGTTTTGGATGAACTGACCCTCGCCCGGCTGGGCCGGGTGGAGGTGTGGGTGAGCCTTTACTGGGACGAGCCCTACAACACCGAGGGGAGCATGACGCTGGAAGTCAGGCCCACCGAGGAGAACCTGTCCCTGCTCCGGGAGGGCCGCTGGCTGCGCCGCAGTGACAGCGATGTGCCTATGCGCATCTGCCACCGGAGCAACGAGAATCAGGACGCAAACCTTGTGATCACCGGCTTCCCGGGAACGTGGATCTTCACCAAGCGGGCCTGTACCAGCATCGTGAAGAACGAGAACGCGGAACAGGCCATGCGCAGACTGGTCAGCGCAATGCAGCCCTGGCCCAAGCTGGAGCTGGGTGCTGCTGTGGGCTTCGACACCACCTACACTGCACAGACCTCCGGCGGCAGCATCATGGACTACCTGATGACCATCGGTGCGGCCTGCGACCTGGGCTTCCGGGTGCGGCTCAGTGGTAAAAACGACCAGAAAAAACTACTGTTCGAGGTCTACCGGCCCACCGCTGACCCAAACCGCCGTTTTTCCACCAAGTGGGGCAACCTGCAGCAGGCCGCGTGGGCCTTTGGTGACAACGACTATGCCAACGTCGCCGTGGTGCAGGGGGCCGGTGAGGGCGAGAACCGCGCCACCGTCACCGTGGGCCTGACGGCCGCCACCGGTGCCGACCGGCGGGAGCTTTACGTCGATGCCAGGGACGTACAGCCGGACGAGGAAAAGGGCGAGACCACCAAAAGCCAAGCCTACCTCGAGCGGCTCATGGCTCGGGGCACCAACAAGCTGCTGGAACAGCTCCGCACCGGCTCCATTGAGCTGACCATCGATGCCGAGGGGCTTTCCCCCGGTGACGTGGCCTACTGCACCATCCCGGAGCTGGGCTACAAGGCCACCGTCCGGGTGGCCGATGTCATCACCCAAAGCCAGAGCGACAGCACCACCCGCACCGTGCGGCTGGGCACGCCGGTCTGGCGCAAGCTGTAAGGATAAGGAGATGATCTTTTGAGCAAAATCGTTTTATATCCCGCCAACGACTGCGACTTCGATGCCGCAGACGTGGCGGCCTACCTTGCGGGCCTCACCTCGGGTGTGTTTAGCGGAGCTGAGGACTTCCCGGTGACAGCCGCAGGCGGGCTGAAGGTCACCGTAGGGGCGGGCCGTGGCTGGGTGCACCCCAGCCGATTCACCGGCTACTCCATCACCAAGCGGGAGGCCGACACCCTGACCATGCCGCTGGCCGACCCGTCTCTCCCCCGCATCGACCGCATCGTCATGCGCTATGATGCCGGTGCCAGAGCCGCCAGCCTGCAGGTGCTGCAGGGCACGGCATCCAGCACACCCACGGCCCCGGCCATCTCCCGCACCGAACTGATCTACGACCTCTGCTTTGCCGAGATCACCCGCCCGGCAGGCTCCACCAGCATCACCACGGGCCAGATCACTGACACCCGGCTGGACGAGGCGCTTTGCGGCATCGTGCGGGACGGTGTGACCGGCATCCCCACCGACGAGTTGCTGGCAGCTGCCAAGGAGCGCATCGCCACGCTGGAGGAGAACGCCAGCAACAGTGCTGCCGCCGCCAAGGACAGCGCGGATGCAGCCAAGAGCAGCGAGACCAAGTCCGCCGCCAGCGAGAAGAACGCCAAGGACAGCGAGACCAACGCCCAGCGGGCCCTGCAGGACACGGAGACGGAGCACACCGCCGCCTTGAAGGACATCGCACAGGCCCGCACCGCGGCCTTGAACGACGTGGCGGCCTCCACCAAGACGGCAACCGCTGCGGCAGAAACCGCAACCAAACAGGCCACCGCCGCTGCGGGGAGCGCTTCCACCGCCGCCACCAAGGCCGGGGAGGCATCCACCAGCGCAGGGGCGGCATCCACCAGCCGTCAGGCAGCAGAAAAGGCGCAGAAGGCCGCAGAGGATGCCGCAGCCCTTGCAGGCACGTTGGCTGGTACAGACAAGACCCTGAGCGTAGACGGCGCACCCGCAGACGCAAAGACCGTGGGCGACAAGTTCAAGAGCATCAAGACCGACTGGAATTCCGTGACGGATAAGCCGAGTACGTTTCCCGCTACATGGGACAGCGTAAGCGGGAAGCCGAGCAGTTATCCACCGAGTGCGCATAACCACTCGAAATTGGCGTTCGAGAACGATAATGAAGTGAATTTTGTTGGCACCCCAGCCAGTAACTATGTCTACTTTGGATATCGAGATAGCACGATCAAAGAGTATCGATTTGCTAAAGGGCAAACGAAAGACTACGATTATGCGGATCTTCGGGCCAACCAGTTTATTGGTTCGCTGAATGGTAATGCAGACACAGCGTCTTCTGCCACAAAAGCAGCCGGTGTGACCGATTATAAGAATTCGTCCAAAACAATCCAAGTCGGCTATGCGGGTGACGGCCTTAACACGTCGAACCTGATCAGTATTGCCGGTTATACGGATAACGGCACGAAGATTAAAGATGTTTCCAAGGATGTTTTGCGAAGTTGGCTAGGTATCGGCGCACAGGAGGAGCGGCTTGCCACGATGGAGAGCGCCCAGGCAGATGCCGATGCGCTGAACGTTGACCAGGCCTACCGGCTGACGCTCTTAGAGCTTGGGATCACGGAGTAAGCTCCTCTGCCAAGAGGACGATAACATTTTTAAGATGGGGCACTGCCCCGGAAAGGACAAACCTATGTTGTACCGTATCTGTAAACGCGTGATCGAACGCGGCAATCTGGAGGGCATGAGCACTAAGCTGGATGTTTTCTATGCCGCAAGCAAATTGACTGATGACGAGTACAAGGAGCTGACCGAGCTGCTGGCCGAGAAGGAGGCGCAGAATGCCCAGAACAATACTTGACGTGAGCAAATGGCAGGGCCGCATTGACTGGGACAAGGTCAAGGCAGGCGGCCTTGTCTCCGGTGTGATGATCCGGGCCATGGGCAACAGCAAAGAGGGCAAGCCCAGCAAGCCCTACATTGACCCCTATTTTGCCCGCAACTACGCCGAGTGTGCCCGCGTAGGGCTGCCGGTGGGCGTGTATGGCTACTTCAAAGCCACCACCAAGGCACAGGCCGACAGGGAGCTGGCCCTGTTCAAGCAGGCGCTGGGCGGCAGGACGTTCCAGCTGCCTGTGGCTGTGGACATCGAGGACAAGCTGCAGGCGGCTCTGAGCAAGTCCGCTCTGACCGACATCGTGGCCCACTGCCTGAGCGTGGTGGAGAGCTGGGGCGTGTACGCCATGCTGTACACCGGCCTGAACTTCGGGCAGACCAACCTTTACATGGGTGGCGCGGCCCTCAAGCCCTACGACGTATGGCTGGCGGCCTACCGCACCAAGAAGCCCGCCCCCGGCTGGGCCTTCGGCATGTGGCAGTACACCAGCAGCGGAAAGATTCCCGGCATTGCCAAGGGTGCAGACCTGAGCGTGGCCTACAAGGACTACGCGGGCATCATCCAGCAGGCCGGGCTGGGGCAGGTCAGGGGGTGAGACCGATGGCAAGTTATCTGATTTCAGATGCACCATACGCACCCTGGCTCTCAGAGGTTCTAGCTACACTGGAAGAGCACAAGATCGACCGCATCACCGTAGCAGCGCCTCTGGCAGACGGTGAGGTGTTCACGGGATACTACAACATGAATACCCAAGACAAGGCCCTGCTGGCATCCAATATCCAAGCAGATGCCGTTCTGGATGCGGTGTGTCACAACGGACAGCGCATCCGGCAGGCGTGGGAAGATGATGACGAGGAGGGGTGAGACCAATGTGGCAGTTTATCACGGAGTATTGGGCCGGGTGGCTCTGTGCTCTGATCGGCGGCGCGATCCTTGCCGCCATCCCCAAGATCAAGGCCCTGTGGGACGCGGTGCTGGCCCTGCTGCACGACCGCATCTATACCGAGTGCTACCGTTTTATGGAGCTGGGGTACATCACCCGCGACGGCCTGCGCAACCTGAATTACCTCTACAAGACCTATCATGTGATGGGCGGCAACGGCACCGGTACGGAATTGTACAAGAGAGCCTGCGCTTTACCCATCCACGACTGAAGAAAGGAACTGACATTATGAACGCACACATCACTGAGAACAACACCCCCGCTATCCCCGCCGCGACCATCGCCCGCACTGTTGTGCTGGCACTGGCCCTCGTCAATCAGCTGCTGAGTGCAGCAGGCAAGCCGGTGCTGCCCATCGACAGCGCCAGCGTAGAACAGTGGGTGACGGCTGGCCTGACCACCGCTGCCGCCATCTGGGCATGGTGGGAGAACAACAGCTTTACTCCCGAGGCCATCCACGCCGATGAGCTGCTGGATCAGATGCAGGGGAAGATCAGGTAAGATCCAATTACCGTACATAGCAACAGCCCCGGGGAGCCTGATGGTTCCTCGGGGCTGTTTTCTTTTGGCATGTTTCGGCACATTCCGACGCATTCCGCATTATCCGGCACATTCTGACATTTTCCGGTTAAAGTTGGATGGAAAGGATGTGCAAACTATGCCTGACGTAAAAATTTCGGACTCCCCTGCCCAGCTGGATCTAATCCTCCGGCCACTGGGAATCACCCGGAGCTCAAGGAATTACCGTGTTCTCTGCGAATGCGTGGCTCTGATCTGTGAACAGGAGGACCGGCTGGAAGCTGTGCAAAAAGAAATCTATACCCCCATCTCAGACCAGCGGCGCTGCAAGTGGTCCGCCATTCAAAGCGCCGTCCGGCGTGCAGCAGAGAAAGCCTGGGCACTGAATCCCGAGGGCGTTCAGCAGTTGGCTGGCTATCCGCTGACCGGCGCACCCAGCGCGGTGCAGTTTCTGGAGATGCTTTACAATGCCGTGGTGAGAGGGTAACGAAAAGGCTGCCATGCGTGGCAGCCTTTTTTTGTTGATTTTTGCATAGTTTTCCGCAGAAAGTGGGTTTGACTGTGGGTTACAGCAAAAGAAAAACACCCAGAAACTTACGTCTCTAGGTGTTTTATCTTGGTGGGCGCGGGTGGATTCGAACCACCGAAGCTGAAAAGCAGCAGATTTACAGTCTGTCCCCATTGGCCACTCGGGAACACGCCCATATCTTATTTTCAGTCATCGCTGACTGCCTGTATATTTTATCATCTGAAGTGGCATTTGTCAACTACTTTTTCCACGGATTTTCTCTTTTTCTGTCGTTCTCTATTTTCCTGCGTTTTAACGCAATAAAAGCACTTCCTATAACAGCAAAAGACCCCAAAACGTTTTCCGTTTTGAGGTCTTTTTGGAGCTGGTGACAGGAGTTGAACCTGCAACCCATTGATTACAAATCAATTGCGCTGCCATTGCGCCACACCAGCATCGGTTACCTAGATAGTATACCACCAGCGGGCGGGTTTGGCAAGGCTTGATTTCTGATTCTACGGTTATTCCACGGTCACGCTCTTGGCGAGATTGCGGGGCTTATCCACATCACAGCCGCGCAGAACAGCCATATAGTAGGCAAACAGCTGCAGCGGAACGATGAGCTGCAGAGGCATCAGCAGGTCATCGTAGTCATCCAGACGCACCACATAGTCGGCCACGCCATCGGGCACCACGGCATCCCGGGTGGTGAAGAGCAGGACCTTCGCGCCGCGGCTCTTGGTCTCCTTGGCGTTGGAGATAGTCTTTTCGTAGACCTGCTTCTGGGTGGCAAGGGCGATCACCGGCACGCCGTCTGTTACCAGACTGATGGTGCCATGCTTGAGTTCACCCGCCGCGTAGGCATCCGAGTGGACATAGCTGATCTCCTTCAGCTTCAGGCTGCCCTCCAGCGAGAGCGAATAGTCGAACCCGCGGCCGATGAAGAAGCAGCTCTGGGTATTGACGAAACGGCTGGCCAGATACTTGATCTGCTCACAATCGGCCAGACGGGGCTTGATGACCTCCCCGGCCCGGAGCAGCTCTGCCGTCAGGCGGCGGATCTCGGCATCGGTCTGCATTCCCCGGGCGTAAGCCAGCCGCAGGGCGAACAGGTAGAGCACGCACATCTGCACCATGTAGGCCTTGGTGGAGGCCACGGCGATCTCAGGGCCGGCATAGGTGTACATGACATAGTCCGCCGCGCGGGCAATGCTGCTGCCCACCACGTTCACAATGGCCAGCACCGGCACACCCCGGCTCTTGGCCAGCTTGAGGGCAGCCAGCGTATCGCTGGTCTCGCCCGACTGACTGATGATGATGACCAGATCCTCCGGCCGCAGGATGGGATTCCGGTAGCGGAACTCACTGGCGATCTCCACCTGTGCGGGCACCCGGGCCAGCGCCTCGATGGCAGCCTTGCCCACCATGCCCGCGTGCATGGCCGTGCCGCAGCCCACCAGATGCACCGTGCCGATGCGGCGCAGCCGCTCATCCGTCAGCTCAGGAACGCGCAGGTCGGGCAGACCGTTCTCCACACGGGGGCTCACCGTGGCCGTGATGGCCGCAGGCTGTTCGTTGATCTCCTTCAGCATGAAGTGCGGGTAGCCGCCCTTTTCAGCGGCTTCCTGATCCCAGTTGGCGGTCAGAACTTCCCGCTCCACCGGCTCCGCGAACTCATTGTAGAAGCGGATGCCGTCGGCGTTCACCACCGCCATGTCCCCCTCTTCCAGCACGCTGTACCGGCGGGTATATTTCAGCAGCGCCGGGATATCCGACGCAATAAAGTTTTCCTCTTCGCCCCAGCCCACGATGAGCGGGCTCTCCCGCTTGACCGCGAACAGGGTATCCGGGAAATCCCGGAACAGGACAGCCAGCGCATAGCTGCCCCGTACCATGGCCAGAGCGGCGCGCAGGGCTTTGAGGGGCTCGCCCTCATAGCAGCTGTCGATGAGCTTGACCAGGACCTCGGTATCGGTCTCGCTCTCAAAGGTATAGCCCTTGGCCATGAGCCGCTCCTTCAGCACACCATAGTTCTCGATGATGCCGTTGTGGACGATGCTCACCCGGGGCGTGGAATGCGGGTGGCTGTTCACATCGCTGGGCTCCCCGTGGGTCGCCCACCGGGTGTGGCCGATGCCGCAGCCGCTCCGGGCCAGGGCCTCCACCGCCAGCCGCTTGCGCAGCTCCGCCAGACGGCCCTTGCTCTTGACCACCCGGATGCCGCCCTCCAAAGCCAGGGCCACACCGGCGGAATCATAGCCGCGGTACTCCAGCTTTTCCAGACCATCCAGCAAAACATCCTGTGCATTCCGTTTTCCAACATAACCAACAATGCCACACATACAAAACACCTCCATGCCGACAGCCCGGCGCAAAAAACGCGCGCAGCACAGCTGTCAGCCTCCTGTAACAGTTTATGTTCTTGTATGGCTTTCTTTGAGGGGATCTGTTACGGTATCACTGCCGATTTTTGCCCCTCTCTGCGGCTGGTATAGCCCATGGTCAGCCGGAGAAACATCCGCCGAAATTTTCGATGATTCCTCTCCTCGTCACCCTCACGGCTGTCACCCGTGTGGCCCGGCGCTTTGTGTCAACTGGTGGTAGACATCACTCCTCTCAAATGTTTAACCTCTCAGTCGCCTTCGGCGACTGAGAGGTTTATTCGTTACTTTCCCAGCATCTTATGCAGTTTCGGCCGCCACACCAGCTGATACACCTGCAGCAGGTTGTGGAGCGCCCGATCATACAGCAGAAAAGCCACGTTGCCCATGGCAAGGGTGGCCAGCGAGACCGCCAGCGCGGTGGTCTTCAGTTCCTGCGAAATGCTGCCCGCAGGCACCAGCAGCAGCACCAGCCCGTACATGGCCAGCACGGCACCGTTGCAGAGCAGCAGCTTGCACAGCACCCGCACCAGCGGCAGACGGATGCGCTCCAGCCGGGGCTTGACCAGCGGGTAATACCCCAGCAGGAACACAAAGACCAGCGCCACCTCCTTATCCGGCACAAAGAGCAGGCTGAGCAGGCTCACCGCTCCGTAGGCTGTCAGGGCCATAGTCCTGCCGCACTCCACGCAGACCGTAGCGATAAGCAGGCTGGCCACCGCCGGGGCAATGAACATCAGCACCGGCACCACACCCCCCAGCAGCATCAGGGCCACGCTCAGGGCAGCAGCCATGCCGCAGTAGGCCATCGCCCAGCTCTTGCGGGCCTTCACGGCAGCTCCCAACGCACGGGCTGGTTCTCCGGGTCCAGCGGCTCCACCGCATGGCGCAGGCCCAGGATCATAATATTGTCGATCAGGCTCTTGTTCAGCTTGACATCCAGCATCCCGTAGGCGCGCACCAGATCGTTTGCCGCAGCCAGCGACTGCCGCCGGGCATTTTCCAGTGCAGCACCGGGGTCCTCGACACCATTGACCAGATACACATTGTACCGCCCGGCCCGCTTGTCACCGGCCACACGGCCCGCCTTATCCAGCAGGTAGAACACCCGCCCGATGCAGCTGCCGATATAGCGCATACTCTTGCGCTGGCTGTTCTCATCGGTGGCAAGCGTGGAGTAGAGCGCGCCGTAGATGTTGCTCATAGGCTCGGCAACCTCGGTGTAGTTCTTGGCGTTCAGGTTCATCTGAACGATCGCCTGCTCCTGCTCCTGTTCAAACAGCCGTTCCAGCGCGGGGTTCTCCTGCACAGCCTTTTCATAGGCGCGGCGGAGCAGGATGCGGTCGATGGTGCGCTTCACCCGCTGTTTGAAGGGCAGCTCGTCACAGCGGCGGTCCTGCAGCTTATGCCAGCCCAGCAGCACCTCCACCTGCGCGGCCAGCCGGATGCCCTGGGTCTGGCACATCATCGGCCTCCAGCAGAGCGTCCAGGGCAGGCGCACCTTTTTGCAGGTCGCCTCCCGCCCGGCCAGGCTGTCTGACAGCAGCGCGAACAGAACCCCGTTATGCTGCAGCAGACTGCACGAGTAAAGCCCGTAGGTCGTGTTCAGCTGATACTGCACGCCCCGCAGATACCACTGGTAGATATTATAATCCCGGATGGTAAGCTCCGGAAGATAAGGCCGCATCGGACCGTCCATGTCTTTTTGTTCTCCTGTTTACTTTTTCTTGAACTCGGCGGTACGCTTCCCGTCAAAGCCCTGCTTGGGCATCGGCTTTGCCTTGTGCTCAAACTTGGGGGCCTCGTAGTACATATACAGCTGGCAGG
>ERZ1034626.184-NODE-184-length-44877-cov-12.359154_pt1 | contig 44877 bp, 37 predicted proteins | sample MGYA00520652_ERZ1034626 | MGnify/ENA primary metagenome ERZ1034626 (study PRJEB33766, sample SAMN09781765) | gut metagenome | biome: gut microbiome | host: Homo sapiens | place: Madagascar | study: EMG produced TPA metagenomics assembly of the PRJNA485056 data... | reverse complement strand
CACCAACCCCACCGCCACCGCTATTTTTAAGAGCTTGTTGGCCCTTAAAACCCGCAACGGGATTGTGTTTTCCCCCCATCCGCGCGCTAAAAAATGCACCATTGCCGCGGCTAAAATTGTGTTGGATGCGGCCGTAGCCGCCGGCGCACCGGAAGGCATTATCGGCTGGATTGAAAACCCGACCATGCCGCTTTCCAACGCGCTTATGCACCACCCGCACATTAACCTTATTTTGGCCACCGGCGGCCCCGGCATGGTAAAAGCGGCCTACTCCTCCGGCAAACCGGCGTTGGGCGTAGGCGCGGGCAATACCCCGGCCGTCATTGACGCTACCGCCGATGTTAAAATGGCCGTCAGCTCTATTATTATGAGCAAAACCTTTGATAACGGTATGATTTGCGCCAGCGAACAATCCGTTATTGTGGAAGAACCCGTTTATGAAAAAGTAAAGGCGGAATTTATCGCCCGCGGGTGCCACTTCGTCACCGGGAAAGACCGCAAAAAATTGGCCGAAACCATTGTGGTAAACGGCAAATTAAACTCCGGCATTGTGGGCCAAAGCGCTTGCAAAATTGCGGAAATGGCCGGCATTAAAGTACCCGCCGGTACCAAAATTTTAATTGCCGAAGCCAGCGAAGTAAACGACGAAGAAGTCTTCGCCCGCGAAAAACTCTCCCCGGTGTTGGCGTTCTACCGCGCGAAAGATTTTAACCAAGCGGTTGAATTGGCCCGCAGCCTGATTTTATACGGCGGTGCCGGCCATACTTCCGTTTTGTATACGGACGAATCCAACGAAGAACACATTGATATTTTTAAGGATATGCCCACCGCGCGCACGCTGATTAACATTCCGTCTTCCCAAGGTGCAATCGGCGACGTGTACAACTTCAAATTGGCGCCGTCTTTGACGCTGGGTTGCGGCTCTTGGGGCGGCAACTCCGTAAGCGAAAACATTGGAGTAAAACATCTTATGAACGTAAAATCCGTAGCGGAACGCCGCGAAAATATGTATTGGTACAAAGTGCCGCAAAAAATTTATTTCAAACGCGGTGCGCTGTCCCAAGCGTTGGCGGAACTTTCCGGCAAACAACGCGCTTACATTATTACGGATAAAACCATGGAACAACTGGGCCATGTGCGCTCCGTAGCGGATGTATTAGAGGGCTTGAACATTAAATTCCGCGTGTTTTCCAACGTACTGCCGGACCCGAACATCTCCAACGTGCAGGAAGCGCTGGCGATTGCCAACTCTTGGCAGCCGGACATCATTATCGGCCTCGGTGGCGGTTCCGCCATGGACGAAGCCAAAATGGTATGGCTCTTGTATGAAAACCCGGATACCAGCTTTGAAGATATTGCCATGCGCTTTATGGATATCCGCAAACGCATTTACGCCGCGCCGCCCTTGGGCAAAAAAGCTACCATGGTAGCTATCCCCACCACCTCCGGCACCGGTTCCGAAGTGACGCCGTTTACCATCATCACCGACGAAAAAACCGGCACCAAATACGCCATTACGGACTATGCCTTAACCCCCGATATGGCCATTATTGACCCGGAATTTGTGTTGGGTATGCCTAAAAAACTGACGGCTTGGTCCGGCTTGGACGTGCTGACCCACGCCATTGAAGCCTACACCTCCGTCTATTCCACCAACTTTACGGAAGGGCAAGCCTTGGAAGCCGCCCGCTTGGTGTTCAAATATTTGGAAAAATCCTACTCCTTGGGAGCCAAAGACATCAACGCCCGCGAAAAAATGCACTACGCCGCCACCATTGCCGGTATGGCGTTTGCTAACGCGTTCCTCGGTTTGTGCCACTCCATGGCGCACAAATTGGGTGCTATGTACCACGTTCCGCACGGTTTGGCCAACGCGCTTTTACTCACTTATGTAATTGAGTTCAACGCCACGGATAAACCGACCAAACAGGGCTTGTTCCCGCAGTACAAATACCCGTTTGTAAAAGGCCGCTACGCCAAGATTGTGGACTTTTTACTGCCCCACAACAACTTGGGCGACGATAAAGATGCCAAAGTGGAAAAATTGATTGAGATGATTACGGACCTCAAAAACAGATTGGACATCCCTAAATCGCTCAAAGAATACGGCATCCCGGAAAAGGAATTCTTGGATAACTTGGATAAACTTTCCGAATTGGCCTTTGACGACCAATGCACCGGCGGCAACGCGCGCTATCCGCTCATCAGCGAAATTAAAGACTTGTACCTGAAAGCGTATTACGGCGAACCCGTCAAACACAAAGCGGACTAATTTTAACCGCCTGAAATAGTGAAGCACCCCGCCAAACGCGGGGTGCTTTTTTGCGGGTACTTTTTATGCGTGGTTTTGCGGATGGCTTTTTCCCGTGGGATTTTCTGCCGCAAGCCGCGCGGCGCAATTTGATATAATAGAAATATGGGTTTGGAAGAAATTGAACAAAAAGAGTATTTTTCCATCGGGGATGTGAAACGCATTACCGGCGTACCGGAGTATTCCGTGCGCTACTGGGAAGCGGAATTCGGCCTGATTAAACCCATACGCAAAGAAAGCGGGCACCGCCGTTATACTAAAAACGACGTGTACACCATTCTTAAAATTAAAGATTTAATTTACAAGCATAAACTGACGCTGGAAGGCGCCAAAAAGCAACTTTCCAAATACCAATTTCCGTCCGCGGGCGAGCAAAAAACCCGCACAAATGTAAAAATTTTAGAGGAAATTAAAGAAACACTGGAAGAATTGCTAAAAGAATGCTAAAATATATGGGTAGTCAGAAATAAGGCTACAAAAACGGGGAGTGGCTCAGAGGTAGAGCGCTCGCTTGGGGTGCGAGAGATCGCGGGTTCGAGTCCCGCCTTCCCGACCATTTGAAATATTTATTACGGGGCGTAGCGCAGATGGTAGCGCGCACGGTTCGGGACCGTGAGGTCGTGGGTTCGAATCCCGCCGCCCCGACCATTTACCAAAAGGAACTGCTTAACAGCAGTTCCTTTTTTATTTGGGCGACGGAGCAGGCAAACTGCTTTGCCTGCGTCGGGAGGCGAAGGCCGGAGCGATGTTTTTGTTTGCGCGCAGAAAAAGGGGACCTTTCGCGCAAGGCAAAAACCGCGAGGCCCGGCCCGAAGGATTTTTACGTCAGGAAAAATACCGCAGGGGAATCCCGCCGCCCCGACCATTTAGAAAGCCGCTTTTAAGTAAGCGGCTTTTTTGTTGTCTAATTTTCCCCTCTCTCGTCGGCGTTTTAGTCTGATTTTTATCCATTCGGGTTTTAGAGCAGTATTTATAGACCGCAAAAAAGGCCCTTTTGGGGCCTTTTTCTCTACCGGGCAAAATTGCAGGATCCAAAAATCCAATACTCTATTCGTCTATTTTTCATAAAAAAGAGGTAAGGAAACTCATTTTCATTCCCTTACCTCTCATTAAATTACTTTTCTTCTTGCCAGTGGCGTTCCATTTCTTTCATAAAGGAATAGTCACTTTTGGCTTGCGGGGCTTCGGCCACCTGCCCCCTCTTTCAACGCCTTATTAGGGGAGTCCGTTTCCTTACCGTTCTTTTTTTGGGGCTTGCCCGCTTTTTTTACCACTTGACCCTTTTGGGCCGCATTGGCAGGGGTTTGCGCGGCGGAAGAATCTTGCGCGCCGCCAAACGCATAGCGGATGCCCGCGTGTACACCCCACCCTTTTACTATATTGCCGGCCTCATAACTGCCCAAGCCGTACCAATACAAGTTTTTGGTAAGTTGCATATCAAGCCCGGCGTTCACTTCCAGCGTGCCGCCGGAAAGGTCGCTCTTTTCCGCCGCGCCGGCATAAGCAAGGTCATCCTTGCCGGCAAACTCATAGCGGTAGGCCAATTCCAACAACGGCTCTATCAGCAGGCCGTTATCCCGCACGGCGTTGTAGGCCAACAGCACACCCGCTTTGGCATTGACGTAATTAGCCGCATTATACCTAATATCATTACCAGTATCCCCTACGGAAGCATTTTCCGCCGAGGCGTGCATATAACCAATTTCTAATTTCGGCTCTATGCGGATGAACTTATTGCGGGCCAGTTCGCTATTTATGCTCTTTCCTACTTCCACACTGGCCGCAACCACATTCCGGTTGGGCTTATATGCCAGTTCCGTTCCGGTGGAGGAGTGGTTCTTCATATCCAACTTACTCCAGAAGTTTCGCGCCGCCAAATCCACAAACCAGCCGTTTTCGTTTAGTAAGGTTGCATACACACCCACGCCCGGGGCTTCGCCGTCCCCTTTATCGTACACACCGTCGCTCTTTTTGGTTTTGATATTGCGGGTGGACACAAACCCAACCAACACCCCGGCATACAATTTGGTGGGTTCCTCGGCCCTAAACAACCAGTCATATCCGGCCTCGGCACCAAACAAATTGGCATCCGTTTTGATTAAATCATCCACCGTCATATCCTTGTAATAACTGCGCACCCATACGCCTTGCTTGGCCTGCGTATTATCCATGGCGCGCAAATCCCCCAACCGTTTTTGTAGGGAGTTCATCCCGGTTTGGGCGATAACAACGTTCATTATCGGTACGTTTAACATGGTCTTAAACGTATCCGTCAGTTCTTGGGTGTTGCGCAAGTAGTAATCCTGCCCGGTTCCGGCCGCGGTACCTTGTGCCAATTTGTACACATAACCGCCCTCATCCCATTTGCCGCCTAATAAGTCAAACGTACCGTTTACAGTGGCAGTATCGGCAAATTCCACCAGTTTTATACCATCGCCGGTGGTTGCTTGGGCGGTGGGGGCCACATTGGTTAGTTTCAGGTTGGCATTCCCGCTATAACTATCCGTAATGTTCAGTTTATCGGCGGTTTGGGTTTCTAAGTCCACATTCATATTAAACACCGCGTTATTGGCGGACAGGTTTTCTATACCCAGGGTGTTCATCCCGGTTGTATGGTTGATGTTTACTTGGGCATCCGCAAGGTTAATATTGCCTTGCAAGGTGTTGTTGCCATACACATTTAAGTCCCCGCCTGTGGCATTCAGGCCGCTTATCAGGCCGCCCTCATAAAGATTAACCGCCCCGCTGTTCAGCGTGGTATTACTCGCCACGCCGCCGGAAGACACATTTTGCAAACCGCCGGCATAAAGGATAAAATTGCTTGCCACGCCGTTTTGTAAAGTGAAAGCCTCCCCGCTTGCGTTAGTGCCGGACACATAGGTTTCCGTATCCCCACCATAAACATCCGCATTAATATTTCCGCCGGAATATTGCACCACATTATATGCTTTTCCGCCGGAGGACACATTCTGTGTACCGCCCGCAACAATGGTAGCACTTACCACCGCGCCGGAAGACACATTCTGCAAACCGCCCTCGTTGATAGTGGTATTACTCGCCACACCGCCGGGGGACACATCCTGATTTCCGCCATTGATAGTGGTCTCGAGTGCCGTCCCACCGGCGGACACATACTGAGTTCCGCCCGCAACAATGGTAGCACTCGCCACACCAGACCTCCACACCTCCTGCCAACCGCCGGAGCTGATAGTGGTAGCACTTGCCACACCGCCGGAGGACACATACTGAGTTCCGCCATCGATAGTGGTAGCGCTTGCCATGCCGCCGGAGGACAGATACTGAGCTCCGCCATTGATAGTGGTAGCACTTGCCACCCCGCCGGACTTCACATGTTGAGAACCGCCGGAGTAAAGGATAAAATTACTTGCCCTGCCGCTTTGTAAACGGAAGGTTTCCCCGCTTGCGTTGGTACCTTCCACATAGGTTTCTGCATCCCCGCCAGAAACGATTACAAACATTTGCCCGCCGGAATGTTGCCTCACATTATATGTTTTCCCGCCGGCGTGCACAAACTGCAATCCTCCATCATGGATAGTGGTGTCACTTACCACCCCGCCGACATACACATTCTGGCTACCGCCGGAGTGGATAGTAGTTTCATTTGCCACGCCACCGGAGGACACCCCCAGATGCCCGACGGAGTTGATAGTGGTATTGCTTGCCACGCCGCCGCTTGCCACGTTCAGCCAACCAAGGGAGTTGATGGTGGTACCATTGGCCAAGCCGCCTCCTTCCACATTCTGCCAACCACGGGAATTGATGGTGGTAGCATTTGCCACACCGCCGGATTGCAGATGTTGAGCACCGCCGGAGTTGATAATGGTAGTATTTGCCACACCGCCGGCGGACACCCGCTGGCCCCCCGGATTGATAGTGGTATTGCTCGCCACGCCGCCGGAGGACACAAACTGCCAACCGTCCTGATACATTGTGGTATTAGTTGCCACACCGCCGGAGGAAACCACTTGTAGGCCGCCATAGATAGTAGTAGAATCTGCCACGCCGGCCGAATAAATAATTTGGGAATTACCCGAGGTAATAGTGGCTCCTGTCACCGTTTTCCCCGCGCTTACATACGTTCCAGCCCCATACGCAGGCAGGGCCATATTGTTAGCCAGCATGGCCGCCACAGTGGCCGTATACACCGCCCGGCGCCCACCATGATAAATGCGTGACACCACCCGCGCACCGTACCCATGGCTGGATACCAGGCAAGAGCTTACCACCGCCGCACTGCAACTGGAACAATACTCCTGCTCCAATGCCTGAATGTAAGCACCGGAATCAATGTTTTCTTCTGGGGGGGAATAACGTTTACTCATATTTATTTCTCCTCGGATTTGTTTTTGGGGGCGGTTAAATGGCAATCTTCCATTAATTGTTTAACGTGCCCTATTACTTGTTTGCCCGTTATTAAGCGGGTACATTCGTATTGGCGGTCCGTATTTTTGAATTTAGGACACCAAAAATAATCATAATGGTCAAAGTTGCAATTTATATCATCCCAACAACCGTTACAACCGTGGGAGTTGAACACGCGGTATGGCGTGTAAAACTCGCAAATAGGCAGCGTAAAGCCGCTAATTAAAACTATCGGAATATGCGTACACCACGCCAACCACGTTAAACCGGACGACAACCCGATAAAAAAGTCCGCGTGTTCCAAAAGCGCTATGCGCTCTTGCAGGGGCTTGTTCCCGGTAAAATCTTCCGCCTCGTGCGGCATACGGTTCCAAGTGTATTTGAACCCGGTGACGGGCTCTTTATCTATACAAATTACACGGTAGCCCAACTCTTTTAAGTAGGCAACCACTTGTTCCCACCCGTAGCCGTTGTTCCAAAATTTGGCCTGAGAACTAGATTTGGTGGCAATACATACATAACGCTCTTTAATTTTGCGCGGGCTACCTAACTTTACCTTGGGAGCTTCTTCGCGCGGGTCCACACCCAAAATATAACCTGCGGTGCGGTGCAGGCCCACCTTGCGGAAATCTATGGGTTGGTGGGTGTCGTTCCCTTTGAAAAACAACCCCAACATATAACTGGCGTAGGGTTTTTCAAAACGGATTTTGCCCGGCAAATGCGTGAAAAATAAATTGGGGTATTGCCCCTCAAAAACTTCCGCCAGGTTGTGCGCCATGGTTATTTCCGCCGCGCATTTATGCTTTTGCTGGAATCTGTCCGCATACGGCAGCCAACCGATAATATCCCCCAACGTGCCAACGGGAAATTTGATTTGGACCTCTTTGCCAGTCAGGTCCAACGTGTGGTTTAAGACGGGCTCCTTTTCCCCACGCACCCACACGCGGATGCGGAACGGAATATAATATTTTTTGGTGCTGAGTACCCAGCCTTCGTCGGCATCACAGGCAAAAATAATGTTGTCTGTTTCGTCGTCTTCAATTTGAACGTGCCATTTGCCTTTGGGGAGCAGTACGCGCGCGCCGTCGTTAAAATCATAACGGATGCCCATGGGGCCTTCCTGCGTGGGAACGGCGGGCACCGGAACGACAAACGGATTAACCGTTTTCCCGGTAGATACAGTAACGGAAGCGGTTACATTGGCTGAAGCAACAGCACCAGAACTGGCAGTGGCAGTTCCTTGATTTGCAGTGGAGTTTAACGAAGAAGCAGAAACAGGCGAGACAGAAACCACAGAATCGGTATTTTCGGACATAAATCCCCTCTCTAGCAGAATCCAGAAAGAGGAGATAGGGCTTCCAATAAAAAACGGCCATTATGGATATTCCACTCGCGAGTATACCCATAACAGCCGTAGTTGCGTAATTCTCAAATTGTAATTCCAATCAAGAATATACGAACATTGGGAAGAAGACCCCTTGGAAGCTACCCTCCGAATCTTCTGCCTAAACCAGCTGTTTTTGGACTCGAGTAGACTTTGGTTGCCCAAAGACCATCCTATTCTTCTATAGGATTCCAAAAAACAGAAATAATTGTATATACATCTTACTTAACAACTTATAATTTACTATACAAACTTTTCGTTGATTTTGCCCATCATTTTATGTAGCTCCCACATACTTACATACGCGCTTTATGAAAGTCCACTGGTTGAATCCATCAAAATTTCCCGACATTGCTCTTAAAAGCCGCCAAGCCCACTACCCATATTGCCCAATCATTGCTATACCTCTTGAAAACTCTCGCTTCGCTTGAGACAAACCATATACGACCATTTGAAAGACTCTTTTAAGTAAGTGGCTTTTTTGTTGCCTAATTTTTCCCTCTCTCGTCGACGTTTTAGTCTGATTTTTATTCACCCGGGTTTTAGAGTAGTATTTAGAGAGCATAAAAAAGGCACTTTGGGGGCCTTTTTCTCTGGTGGGCAAAATTGCAGGATCGCAAACAGATGAAGTTTTAATGATATAATAAAATAATTAAAATTGGAGATTTTTTATGCCCATACCGCAATATGAACAATTCATGACCCCTGCCTTAAAATTGTTAAAAGATGCGCCCCGCGCCGCCAAGGAAATACTGCCTATAATTTGCGAGCAATTACATATTTCGCAAAAAGAACAGCAGGAAATGCTCCCCAGCGGACAACAAACCATTGTAGCCAATCGTCTAAATTGGGCCATTAGTTATATGTACAATGCCGGTTTGATTGTAAGAGTAAAACGAGGATTCTACCAAATTTCCACCAGTGGCATTGAGGCCTTAAAAACCGGCCAAACTATTAACAATAAATTTCTAAATCAGTATCAATCGTTTAGAGATTTCAAAACCCGCTCGCATAAAACTGATACTCCCCAATTACAACAAACAGAGGAACAGGACCTTGACCCCACCACGCGCATTAATAACGCTATTGAGGATTTTAACCAACGTACTCGGCGGGATTTATTGGAACAGTTAAAAGCCACGGACCCTATTTATTTTGAACGGATTTGTTTGGAATTAATGAAAGCGATGGGATACGGAGATGAATTTTCTCTAACGGCCAAAAGCCACGACGGCGGAATTGACGGAATTGTGAACGAAGACGCATTGGGTTTAGATAAAATTTATCTGCAAGCCAAGCGTTATGCGGACAATAAGGTAAACGGCAAAGAAATGCGCGATTTTTTAGGTGGCATAACCGACAAAAAAACCCGCCGCGGCGTTTTTATTACAACCAGTTATTTTGACAAAACCGCCCAAGACATTGCCACCCGCAATAACATTATTATGATTGATGGGAATAAACTAACGGCCTTATTGCTTAAATATAACGTCGGCGTAAGAATCAAAGAAACCTACTATATTAAAGAGGTAGACTGGGAATTTTTTGCCGATGATGAATGATTTACAAAGCCCCGCACAAGCGGGGCGTTTTCCTCAGATTTTCCTGCTTATGGAGTGAGTCAAACCCAATTTTCAGCCCATACTCCGTAGATTTACGGGTGTATATAGCACAATTAATTTTTGGCATATTTGTTATAATTCTCCTATACACAGCAATGCTTACTAACGGGAGAAAAGTCAAGAATGACAATCACAAAAGTAGTAGAAGATTTTATTAAACGAGATCAGATTTTACCCGACGGACGTTATAAATCTTGGGAACATTGTTTTGATTTTTTTCAACATAAATTTAAACAAAAAAATTGGGATCTAGCCTCTCTTATGTTGGCCTTTTATCTTGCAAGTTGGGGAATGTATCGTGGCAGTTCCTTCTTATTACAATATACATATACAATTCATATTGAACCTTTAAAAATCATCTTTTCTCAAAGATACCGCATATTAAGGGAAAAAAAGATTTTACAAGATTCAGAAATCAGCCTATTATTCCAGTTGGTTAATGAATTACAAGACTTCTATTTAAAGAAACATCATAATATCAGACCCTCTATTGTTTCAAAAAATCAAGTATCCGAAACCCTAATTTCAAAAATTCTAATGGGGGTATTGGGTAATATTCCCGCATATGATCGCTTCGTCAAAGCAGGACTTAAAAAGTCTAAGATCATTCATCGTATGTCGCCAACGAGCTACAACCAATTAGTAAATTTTTACCATAAGCACTATAAAGAAATAAAAAGTTTAGCTAAAAAATATCCTCATTATCCACCGATGAAACTGTTGGATATGTATTTTTTAACTTTGGGACAAAATATAAGTTAGATCAACCCCCAGAATTTGGGGCCGCTTATGTGGCCCCTTGTTATTTTCTGCGCGATAACGGTTAAATTAGGATATATGGTGTTTTCCCACTCGTATTCTTTCTCATTTTTCACTATTACTTGATAAATCTGCCCTTTGTATTTTTTGGTTAGGATAGTTCCTATCGCTAAATTATATTTACATTTACGGGCCCGCTGGATATATTTTTCGGGATTATTAGCATACTTATCAAGACGAGTTATATACTTTTCAGCCAGTTTACAACTATACAATTCGCATTGAATGGCATACCACAAGGGTCTATATTTGCCCTTTCTCCCCCGTGATTGATACCGATAGAACATATCCCAATAAAATTGCAGTTTTTCGTCGGGCAAGGCTTTTAATTCTTCAAAAGTTTTGGGTAAATAACACTTATTTCTCATTTAGCACCTTCCGAATGCGGTTTATCTTATGGGCCGAGTTTCCTTTGAAATAGTAGGCCTTGGCTAATTCATCAAAAAACTTAATGGCAGTCTGTAAAAGTTCTATTTCAAACATTTTCTTGGGCCGCCCCAGTGGATTACCTGACCGCCCCTTTACAAACCGGTGTTTAACGGGTGGCAGTACGCGCGGCATCATTTGGATAATCCAAAGAACACATACCCGCTGATAGGCCGTTTGACTATTTCCATAGCCACGCGGGATATGCTTTTGTAGGTTTTGCCTTGGTATTCAAAACCGTTTTCCAACACTTTTACTTCTATGATTTTTCCACGGTAGGTTTTAGTGATAACTGCGCCAACCGTAGGTAAGCGGCTGTCGCGCTCTTTGGTTGGCACAGTGGCTGAATTAACAGAATTTTGTTTAGCGACATTCACAACAGGTTGTTTAAGTTTTTTCTTCATAAAAACTCCCGATAGTATATTGGTTTAGTGGGCTTTTGGCCCATTCCTATTACCGCTTACTATCGGGAGCAAAGTCAAGTAAATGAATGTTAGGACTATCTAGCAGTTCGATTCCTGTTGGGCGCACTTTTAAAAACCACGCGAAAGCGCGTTTTTTTTGTGCGCATAAGCAAACTTGTATGCCGTTTTTTACAATACGGCCTTGGGCGCACACTTTAACGACGGCCCGTTCTCAAACGAGAACGGGCCTTTCTCTTGATCCCTAAAAGTAAGGCCGGACTGGTGGGGCATCATCCGGCCTAATAGCAGCGCGGGAATATCTTTAGTCTCTTTTAAACAAATCCCGCGTGTAAACCTTGTTTTGCACATCATCCAAGCACGCATCATATCGGTTAGCAATAATGACCTTACAGCGCGTTTTAAATGCTTGTAGGTCATTTACAACTTCACTGCCAAAGAACGTAGAGCCGTTTTCCAAGGCGGGCTCGTAAATAATCACCGTAGCGCCTTTGGCTTTAATGCGCTTCATAATGCCTTGAATAGAGGATTGACGAAAGTTATCACTCCCCGCCTTCATGGTAAGCCGGTACACCCCAATAATGGTGTGATGCTCTTGTTTAGGGTCATACTGGGTATCTTGCTGATAGTTATAATATCCGGCTTGCTTGAGAACGCGGTCGGCAATAAAATCCTTGCGGGTCCGGTTGGACTCCACAATCGCCTTAATCAAGTTTTGCGGCACATCTGCGTAGTTTGCAAGCAGTTGTTTTGAGTCTTTTGGCAAACAATATCCGCCATAGCCAAAAGACGGGTTATTGTATTGGTTGCCGATACGCGGGTCCAAACAGACGCCTTCAATAATTTGTTGCGTATTAAGGCCTTTAAGTTCGGCATAGGTGTCTAATTCGTTAAAATAACTGACACGCAAGGCCAAATAGGTATTGGCAAACAGTTTTACTGCCTCTGCTTCTGTATAGCCCATAAAGAGTGTGGGAACATCCTGCTTGATGGCTCCTTGTTGCAAAAGATAGGCAAAGGTGTGTGCTTTTTCAGTTAATGCCTTATCTGCTAAATCTGCCCCTACCACAATACGGGAAGGATACAAATTATCATAGAGCGCATGGCCTTCGCGCAAGAACTCCGGGCTGAATAAAATGTTCTTTACTCCCATTTTTCCGCGAATTTGGCGCGTATAGCCCACCGGAATCGTAGATTTAATAACCATGGTAGCATTTGGGTTGTATTTTTTGACTAATTCAATTACGGCCTCTACGGCTGACGTATTAAAATAGTTTTGTTGCGGGTCATAATTGGTCGGCGTGGCGATAATCACAAATTCCGCTTGTTCATAGGCACTTTTAGCATCTGTGGTAGCGATTAAATGAAGCGGTTTATTAGCCAAAAAGTTCTCTATCTCTTTATCGGCAATCGGCGATTTTTTGTTGTTAATCAAATCTACTTTTTCCGGCACAATATCCACGGCCACTACGTCGTTATGTTGCGCGAGCAACGTGGCCAGCGAAAGTCCTACATATCCTGTTCCGGCAACGGCTATTTTCATATTATTTCTCCTTACCATAAAAATCTTTGTACCACTCTGCAAACTTACGCAAACCTTCACGCAAAGAGGTCTTGGGCTTAAACCCGAAATCTCGCTCTAATGCAGAGGTATCGGCATACGTTACAGGTACATCCCCGGCTTGCATAGGTACCAATTCTTTATGTGCCTCAAAATCGTAATCTTTCGGCAAAATACCTGCTTGGATAAGTTCCTCTTGCAGTATTTGCACGAAATCTAACAGGTTTTCCGGCGAGTTATTGCCTATGTTATAGAGCGCATACGGCGGAACAGGCAGACCATCTTCCCCGTTTTGGCGTTTGGGGGCCCTTTGCATTACGCGCAAAACACCTTCAACAATATCATCTATGTAGGTAAAATCTCGTTTGCAGTTGCCAAAGTTATAGATTTTAATCTTTTCCCCTTTGACGAGTTTATTAGTAAACCCAAAGTAGGCCATATCCGGCCGCCCCGCCGGGCCATAAACCGTAAAAAAGCGTAACCCTGTACAGGGAATATTGTAGAGTTTGGCATACGCATGGGCTAGAAGCTCATCGCACTTTTTAGTAGCCGCATAGAGCGAAACGGGATTATCCACTTTATCTTCCACCGCATAGGGTACCTTTTTATTAGAACCATAAACAGAGGAACTGGACGCATACACCAAATGTTCCACACCCGGTTTACCGTTATCGTACGAATGGCGGCACGCTTCCAAAATGTTATAAAAGCCGATAAGGTTGGCTTCTATGTAAGCATCCGGGTTGGTAATAGAGTAGCGCACCCCCGCTTGAGCCGCTAAATTAACTACGATTTGCGGCTGATATTTGGCAAAAATGTCATCAATAAGTTTTTTATCGGCCAAATTGCCTTTGATAAACGTAAAGTTAGGTAGTTTTGCCAGTTGTGCCAAACGATACTCTTTGAGCGTTACATCATAATAATCGTTTACGCTATCCAAGCCGATAACGGTAGATTGCGGATTTTCTGCGCATACGCGCTTAACGAGAGCCGCCCCGATAAACCCGGCCACGCCTGTAATAAAAATGGTTTTATGTTGCAAATTTATTATTGTTTTCGTCATTTGTGATTACCCCAAAGTATGAAATGCAAATTCTTTAATTTTTTATCTGTATAAAAAAGTAGTGTTCCTAAACCAGATATTTTGATGTATTAAATAGACGAGATAAGAAATAGTCCCCAACCCAATCAGCCACTTCATTCTAAAAATAATACACAGGTGATGCAAAGATACAGCCAGCAACACAACAGCCCCGCTTATAACCATCAATTGAGCCGGCGAAAACGTTTCTAACACAAATTTTGTTCCCAAAGCTACCGGCAAAGTAATATATCCCAAAATGTCCCTGCTCTGCCCGTGTATATCCGCTAGAGAAGCCCCGATAATCAACACGGGTGCCGAATTGCCACCGATCAAACCATATAAACCATTTTTTAATAAATGGAGATAATTTAACGAAGGATTTAAGTAATGCAACCCCAGCAATATAGCTAACCACCCCCAATAAGCTACATGTCTATACTTACCAGGCAGTTGAATGATACATGAAAATACTAAAATTCCCGAGACAAGCGCGGGCAAATACCAATGCGCCTCGTCCACATACGGCATACCGATAAACCCGTTAAGCAACGGAATATTTAACATAAATTGCGTAAAAGTAACCGTTCGGGGAAAAGGCCAGATATGGGTAACTAAAAAAATAATACAAATAGATATGAAATACAAGGGGAACATCCGACCAATTCTTTTCTTCAGATAGGACATGCTATCTATAGAATAAGCGGGTACCATAAAATAACCGCTAATTAACAAAAAGATTGCTACTCCGGCTAAACCCCATTGATCCATACCCAAAAAATGAGACGGCTCATGCCCGGGAATAAATAATTGTAAAAATCTCTCAAAAAAAGGATACGGCACCACCAAGAGCAGCCCTATTCCGCGCAAGGCCTCTATATCTGCTATTTTTTGATTTTTACCCAGGATATCCTTCATTTTTTATCTTCTAAGTGAAATTTTTTAAGAAGAAATTCTTTCTTTTGTGCCGCATTTAATTTTTCAATCGCTAAAAAATCTTTTTTATGTTTTAGTATATATTCATCTATACTGCGGATAACTTTACACGGAACCCCAGCCGCTACGCTATTAGAAGGAATATCCCTCGTTACGACAGCCCCGCAACCAATAATTACATTATCCCCAATGTATACTCCCGGCATGATAATACAATTCGTACCGATATGAACATTATTTCCTACGACAATAGGAGCAATAACATCTACATTGTAATAGGCAGGTTGGTAATGCCGGACTACCCAAACGCCCCCATCATGCGTTACAAAATTAACTCCCCAAGAAATTCTTACATTCGCTCCTAAACTTATCAAATACGGCTCGCTGCCAAAAGATACATCGGGCGCAATGTCCCCTCCTTCCCCCGATATACGAACGCCTCTTTTGCGCAAGATTTTTACGCGCGTTTCGTTAGAACCGAACCGCCATCGTAATCCCTCTAGTTTATTCATTAATTTATTGAGCAATTGATTCATAAATGTTTTCCTTCCTCTTGTGCATGTATTAAAAAACAATAATTGCAATGCGGTTTAGCACCCAGTTTAATTTTATAATTTTCATTGCCGCGAGTTAAATCAAAATAACGGACTGTATGTTTGATCTCATCAATAGCGCGGATGAAAAGGATTTGCCCAGGGCTGTAATGATAATAGGTTTTATTCGTGGCCACACGAGAAACACACAAAGTGTGCCCATCGTTTGACAATCCTCCTTCACAAAACCCAGCTAGTTCGCCGTTAATGTGTACTTGCGCTAAAAACACCGGACAAAGCTGACTATACGAGGTAAGAGGGTCGTGGGAACGATATAATCCACTTATCTCAAGTATTCGTTTAATAAAAAAAAGAAGTTTTTTATACCACTGGGCACGAGAGTCACAATCTTGCCTACGCAAACGATATAACTTATACAATTGCATAGCCTTTCTCGCAGACAAACACGTAAATGAAACCGATACTTCACACTTCCATCCCTGTTTTTTGATACGGTTGCAGGCCGTTCGGTAAGTATTACGGGCACTTTTAGAAAGAGAATCATAAAAAGTAGGGGTATAGGTTTGGGTATCAATACACATACAGACAGACGGTGTTTTCTCGCAAGACAATTTTCCGCGAAGTTTTTCTAATACAGCATAGAAAGCACTTTTTTCGGAAATTTTGGAGAAAATCAATTGATAGCCGGACAATTGCTGATGTAAAGACAATATGGCTTCTTCTACTAATTCTCTATCTTCGTTGGAAAAAATTGGAGACAAGTAATCGCTAGAATCTGCATAACCTAACAAATGTATTTGGCAAAGTTCATTGTCAAAGAGCAATGGGAAAATAACCCGCTCATTAAATACCCAATATTCCAATTTTTCACTTCGTACAAATTGTTTTCTTTGTCGTTTTTCCAAACATTCATTCCATACGTAAGATTGGTAAAACGAGAACGTTGTATTTTGAGCATAAAGCGTTTGCCATAAACTCTTAATACAAGTAATGGTAGAATAAACCACAAAAGAATTCGTATTAATTTTCATATGTATTTAATACACGATTTACCCAAGTATGGATATTATAATCTGTCCGAATTTGTTCAGCTGTTTTACTAAGAAATACTTGTTCTTTTTCACTGGCCGCTTCAACAATAGCTTTTTTGCAAGCGGATATATTTTCGCTAGCAAACACATAAGAAAGCGGATATTTTTTTGCCCAATTTACTCCCGCAATATCACTTATCACACAGGGCTTGCCCAAACTAAGCATTTCCAAAATAGAATAGGGAAATCCTTCCGAACGGCTGGCCGAAAGCAACATATCGGCGGCTTCGTGATACCCAAAAACATCCTCCGTCGGCGGCAAATAAAGTAAAAAATTTTCTCTTCCGCTACAAGACGTATGCTCTGCTACCCATGTGGGCATTTTTTCCACTGTCATTTCCCGACCACATATGATGGCTAATTTATAAGATGGATTTTGTGCATGTAATTGTTTGATGGTCTCCACAGCAATATCCACTCCTTTTACCTGTGGAGACCAACCAAAAATCTCACAAATGATATCCCGCTTATCTACTCCATACTTCTTACGTATTTGCTCTCCAAAAACATGTTCGCAAGGCATACGTTTTACCGCGAGCGCATTAGGTATCCAATAAATTTTAGCCGGATTATAATTTACAAATGCTTTTGATACGCTGATAAACCGCACACGAGCAGATAAAATTTTGTAAATCAACAAGTTTTTCAGTTTTATTTTCAAGCTTTGTTTCCCTGATGAAAAATCGGAATGCAGATGAATAAACACCTGGACATTTTTATTCAAAAACGCAAAAATCTCAAGCGGTATTATAGGGGCAAAATGAGAGTGAATAATAGTTATATGATATTTTTGAACTAAATCAGTGAGGTGTTTTATTTGCGTAAGCCGAGATGCATTAAAAGGAAATACATCAACTGTTTTACCCATTTGTTGCAATTGGGCAAACCAAACACGTTGCATGGCTTCCGCCGGAAAAACATAAACACACTGTCCGCCCTGTTGTTGAAATCCTTCTTCTAATGCCATTAATGACGGGATAAAATTACCACCGTAAACAGCTTGGTATCCGCATAAAAACAAAATAACCGGTTTATTTTTATTCATAAAAATGATACCCCCTCAGGTGTAAATATTTCATTAAAATTCGTAGTGGCCGAAACAGGGAAAAATGGCTGTATTTAATATCCATAACCTCTACGTTCCCTACGCAATTATACGTATGACATCCCTCGGCAACAGGCAAACGAGAAAGCCCTTGAACTATAGATGGCGTCACTTCTTTTATATCGTTCTCTTCGTATTTCCAAGATACCGAGTTAAATAAAAATTTCTTAAAAACAATTTTTCCACCATATGTACTAACCCCAAACTGCGTAGGACGAATACTGTTCCCGTTATGCAAAAAAACATTCCCCGCAGGACGCCCAATACGGCAAGTATATTGCTGAACTTTTTTGATTGGCCCTAATCGTTTAGCCCCTAAATCCAATTCTGCTATACTAAGTGCATTATTAGCCCCCTTTGGCTCATAAATAAATACATACCACTTGCCATCTTGTTCAAAAGCAGTAGTATCTACTGCATGGAGATTTTGAGCCAATATGGCTTGCTTTTTCCATCGGGTAGGAAAGTCAATTGCTTGATATAATTCTATGGTTTTTCGTCCGCTAGTTTCTGGTATCATATACCAAGTATCATTCGCCTTAAATACATTTGGGTACGACACATGACACCCTAAATCAGCAATAGGCCTGGCATAACTATCCCCACTGGGACTTATCTCCGCTAGTCCCAACACTCCGTGCGAAGTTTTCAAATCCATCATTTCACAAAACACATAGTATTTTCCATGCTCTTCTACAATAAACGGATCAGCACACCAATAGCGAGATTCACACCGCACGCGCTTCCAGAAACGGCCGGAAGATGCCGCTCCGAACGAATCTTCTGCGTGTTTGCGTCTGTACAGACAAATCCATTTATTTTCCACAAAGAATTTTTTGATTCGTGTTAACATACGTATTCCCTATTTCTTACATTTGCTCCAAATTAATTTTCCACCCTTGACTTGTTTCCATACTAATTGCATCTCTTGAGGAAAGATCACTCGATTTATGATTATACTTACTACAATACAAACAACAGAAACCTTACAAGCCAAGGATAACCACGACAAGTAACCTATCTGTTGTAGCGAAAACGCGCTAGTACATAACCACATAAAAAACAGTACAATTATATCCGCAAAAAAACATTTAATAAAAGAGCTCACGCGGCGTTTCAAAATATGCTTTGACAAATACCACACGAAATATAACGTGCGATACACAACTGCCGCTAATGTACCTATTACCACACCCACTAAACTAAGATAACGAACCAATACTATGGATAACACAACATTTATAACTGTTTCCAAAATGGCACTATTTTGCGTTTCCTTAAAATGCCCGGCGGCCAAAACAAGCGTAGAATAAGGAATACGCAAACAGAATAACGCTTGGGCTAAAACCAGAAAAGCAGAAAATACGGGAACAATATAATCAGCGTCTGTAACGCCTTGGGTGTATACGACTACAAACGGAACTATCAATATTCCAGTAATACCAAATATCAAGGTCACTCCTGTGTGCACCACCCATTCAAAACGAGTAAAAACTATAGCCATCCTTTGCCATTCTTCATTAGCAAACATATTTCCCAAAGTGGCCTGCATTCCAGTAGTAAGTGACATCATCAATTTTTGCATTCCATTTACAACTAAGTTATAAATACTATATACAGATACATTATCCAGTGTGGAAAAAATTGTTAGCACCAGCATATCGGTGCCGTTTAGTACCACACTGGCTATATGTTGTGCCAAACCATTCCATTTTTGTTTGATAGGCTCTGTCATCAATTTAATGTGATGATTAATCCGATAATGCTTACGTACATACCAAATCAGCAAAATCGGCTGCAGAATAAACAAAATAGCAGAAACAAATTTAACGAGATGAATTCCTGCTCCAAACTTCATCAAAACCACGCACAAAGTAGTGTTAACTAACAAGCAAACGCTATGTAATGCCGTCGGAACAAAGCCCAATTGGTCTGCATGTAATAATAAGCGATATGTAATCCCCAGGAAATAATGAGCAAAAGAACTGAGTGATATAATTAAAATTAAACTAGCAGTATAAATGTAACCAAACTCATTTTTAATAAGCAAAGGATAACCCCACATTAATACGAACACATAAACGGCAAGAAAAAAACCCAACTTGTGAAAAAAACGTTCTGCAGAACAAATAATTTGACTAATTTCAAGTTCATTCTTTTGGGCCAATGGTTTGTATAATGCTGTTTGAACAACCGCCCCAACACCCATTTCACACAATACAATAATCCCTAAAAATTGCGTAATAGATGCTTGCAGACCATTTATTGCTGAACCATAAGAGGTTAAGAACATACGAGGCAAAATAAACCCGCAAACGATTATTACTACTTGGTCTATCAAAGCCGCAAGTGTATTAAAAAGTAATTTTTTTGAACGAGTTAGAACGCGCATATCTTTATGTTAAACGTTTTTTTGTGCTAAATAGCGTTTGTTAATTCTAATTTGAATAAAAAATATCATCAAATAGAAATAAGTAGGTTTAGCCCCTGAAGATACCGCTCCGATATCCATAATTAAAAGCATAAAAAGTACAACTAGACAAAGCAATGTATTTTTATCTGGTAAATGTCGTTGAGTGAATAACTGTAATCCTGAAATTATAAAAAACGCATAATACAAACCAAAGCCAACTAACCCACCACAAGCCAACAACTCAATGTAATTGTTATGAAAATAGGTATGTCTTAAAATACGCTCTAATATTATCCCGGAAGAACTCATCCCTGCACCTAAAATAGGATGTTGAAGGAACTGCTCCCATCCGATTTTAATCATCCAATTACGCAAAAATGCAGAAGAGTCAATCTCTCCAGTATTACGCCACATGTTAAACAATGTATCAAATCTTTCCTTAATTCCAGATAATAAAGGTAATTCTAGAAATATTCTTAGGAAAAGCAACATAATTCCCAATAATATAACATAACGTACCAGGGATAAAAACCAATTTTTACTTGAATAACGCAGTAATAGCACCAACCCACATCCTCCCGCCAATAGCATAAACGCTTTTCTGCTTCCAGTAGCAGCAATCAACAGGATATTTAACAGAGTGAGCAAATCCGTGAATTTGAATTTCTCAAATAAAACTTGATACAAAGTTATCACTACAGATAAAGCTGCCAACATGCCTAAATTATTCACGTTAGAAAAGGTATTATCCAAACGTCCGGCAACCGAAAGCACATTACTTAGAGTGGACCAACCATAATAAAAAAAAGCATATATGGTTACGATATACCCGCTCCACTTAATTACATTCCACAAAGGCGTAGTTGTGGTTAAGCCAACATAATAACTATATAAAATAGACATACATATAAGTAATTGTAGGATGGTACTTCCTTGTATCATTGAAGCAATCGGATCTATAGACCAAGCGGTCGAAAGCAAACAATAAAGGGCAAACAAAAATACTAAAGTATGAAAAGAATGCCAATACAAAGGGAAATGCAAATTATTTTTTAACAAAATAAGACATGCAATGAGTATGGTAATTCCGAGCAAAATAAATCGGGAATAAATGCTAGCATCAAAAATATAAAAAGAAGAAAACAATACTACCGTATTTAGCCAAATTAATTTATCCAACCATATTCTCATATCCTGCTCCAAATACCAAAGAAACAAATAATTCTGCTATTACCTAAACGCCTATGCACTGCAGTTAGTGTTTAGATTTTTTACTTTTTCAAACATATACCACCCTTACAAACCAAGACTCCACAAACTATATAAAAACATCTTTCATTTTAACTGGGTCAACAATTACTAGGCATCCTTGCCTTATATACTCTTGGAAAAAAGGGCAACCGATCCAAGACATCATCACCAATATGTGTGATCTTAAATATTTGTGTGCCTTATTCTTTGGTATTTTCAAATACCAATTGAATGAATTTTTTTGTCACATCTTTAATTTCGTACCCCGCTATTTTCATCTGGCTTGCAAACAAATTCCTTCTAGCAATTTCTGACATATTTGCCATTTCTACTGCTTTTTCTGCCCAACATTTAGCAGTACTCGCTAATTTCACAAAATGCACCAAATCAGTTTGCTTAACTTGCCGTGTAATTGTATCCGCAATTAAACAGGGCAAGCCGTTAGTTTGAGCTTCAATAACCGTATTAGGCATTCCTTCAAATAGAGAAGGGAATATAAATACGTCCATAGCACTCAAAAGAGCAGGGATATCAGCGCGTACACCTAAAAACTGAACCTCATCCAAGATGCCCAATACCTCGGCTTGTTTTTTGATTTGATTTTCCATATCACCTTTTCCTACAAGCCACAATACCGCATTCGGACATAATTTTTTGATTTCAACAAAAATTTGTAATAAAAACTTATGATTTTTTTGAAAATGAAACCGTCCGATATGGCCGACTACAAATTTGTCTTGAGCATTTAGTTCCTGCCGGATTTTCCGACGACTTTCTGCAGAAAACTTAAAGAAGTTGGAATCTAATCCATTAGGTAAAATACAAACATTGTTTGACATTCCAAAAGTAAATTGGGCCGCTAAATCCGACGGGGCAATCTTGATATTTACCACAGCCATAAGCACCCGACGTAACAGCTTGTGTAAAAACAACATGTAAGAAGGATAATTTGCACTAGCATTACAAGACCGAAAAACACGCACTTTAGCCCCGCTTATCCATGCCAAATACAAGTCAGGTATTTCAAAAATCGTACTTCCCAACCGCAAGACATATGTGTAAGGATGCAAACGTAACAATTTCCAAAATTGTTGCAGATATTTGAACGGATGTTTTGTTTTCTGTGGCAAATGATAGATGACACCGCCTAACCGGCGAATCTCATCTTCATAAAAATTATGATTCTGATTACAAATACAAAAATCCATTTGATATTTCGTACGATCCAACTGGCGGTATATTTTCATCAAGAAAGTTTCCGCCCCACCGGTATTCATATTCGTAACTATACATAAAAGTCGTTTCATAAGCTGTTCAAACCTTGCAATATCTGCGGTAAAACTTCTGCTTTTGTATAAACTTTCCCAGCTGCCAAACACGCCTTTCTCATAGCATAAATTTCTTGTGGATGTGTTATGGCAAAATTGAGCCATGTTTTTAGTTCCTGAGGCTTATCAAAATCATAAATAAGACCGGTCTGTAAATGTGTAATCATTTCCTCACAATATTTCCACCGACGGGCCAAAATGGGAAGCCCGGCACAAAAAGCATCAATCACAGTACCGGGCATTCCTTCGCCGTACCAGCGCGTCGGAAACAAAAGCATATCATAATTTTTTAATACCCCCACACTATCATTGGGCGCTATAATACCACCATAGACACAAAATTTTTCGTATTTTTTGCACAGTTGCTTAAATTCCGTTTTATATTCCACCGCTACTGGGCCGTAAACCGTTAGCGTGGCCCTGATATTTTTTTGATTTAATTCCGCAAGCGCTAAGATTGCATCCGTAACCCCTTTTTCTTTCATTACCCGGCTAAACGTGCAAAAACGCATAGGACTACTAGTTCTCAACGGCAATTCTGACTCCGTTAGCGGCAAAATTTCTTTAAAATTGGGCAAATATATAGCATTTGCCACCCCCTGCTCTTGTAATTTTTTCGCAATTAAACGGCTTTCAACCCAATTTGCAGCAAACGCACTTATCTGTTTTTTAAAACGTATGTTTTGGGCCGTTTCGTCGGCTAATCTTCCGCCAATGGAATCATGGTAAATTTGCTTATTCACATATTTTGCCAGAGCATACAACACCGGGAATAAAAATTTCCGTCCATTAGCAGATAGCAACACAATGTATTTTTTATACGAAAATAAACTGCTCCAAAAACGCCACGCAAAGCGCAATGGATGGCGTTTTAAATCATATGTATCCAAGGGATAAACAACTACACCCTCCGACAACAATGCGTGATAAAGGGTGCGGGTTTTAACAGTTTGACCGTCATTAAAGGTTTTATTCCCGCCGAAATGTCCCAAAATAACTACGTTCATATTAGACCTGTAATTTTTTTCCCATTTCGTAGATAAATTCATCTGTAAAATATGGCAATACTCCACACGCAGGCGAAAAAGTCAGTTCGCCAAAATAAATCTTTCCCTTGACTTCATATAAATCCACCCGAACGAAAGAGAAATTATGCGACAATGTACGGGAAAATTTAAGCATATTATTCAAATATTGGGGTTTGGCGATTTTTCCCATACCCACTATCTCTAATCCACTGGACTGCAAATAATGATTTTGCGCGTGCCAATTCGTATCAAATAAATCTAATGTCACTTGCATTCGGCGGCCTTGTGCTTTTCGCTCACTACATACCAAAATAAATGACGGCTCACCATTTAAGCAATGAATTTTATAATCCGCAAGCCCGCCAGATGCGTCTAGCAATCTTTCTGCATAGATACGATGTGGAATATGCTTATAATGTGGCTCCATAGAATACGTTCCATAAGTTGTATCTAGCCATTTCTGTAAGGTGCGTTTGCAGGAAGGAATGTCTAATTTAGACTTATCCTGCACAAAATAATTCATTTTACAGCCATGCGTGGCTTTTAAGATAAACTCATTTGGTAAAGAATCAAAATTGATATCTTTAACACTGGTCCAAGGCCCGCCCAGCGTAGGAATTAAAATGTCCGATAACCCTTTACTCGCAATATATTCTCGCACCGCCCATTTATCGGTACAGGTTGACATCAAAGGCGTGTTTTTATGCAGAAACAAATAAGTGACCTTATCTGCCAATGTTTGCGGTTTTTTAAGGTTCAATTTCCTTCTAAAACGCACATAAGAATCCGATATTTTGGCAAAATCAAGTCCAAAACTAAAAATTAAAAAACGCAGCCAAAGAGCATAAATTTTCTTAAGCATCTATTTTCCTTTTTTTTATTCCAATACCAATCCCTTTCACAAATCCCCAACAGCACATATACCAAACCGATTTCATAATAGCAAATCCTTCAATATTGCGATATAAATCCCACTGAAAAGGAATCAGTTTAAATTTATTACTGCTTACAGAAGTTGTCCTCACTCTATATTTTGCAAGAACTTCTTGTAAACCATAGCAATATGGGGTATCTTTTAAAATTTTAAGCCACAATGCGAAATCATTACGTTTCTTAATAGCAGGAACTTGCTGATCACCGATTATTCGGCGGTCATACATAATGGTTAAATTCCCTACAGGGCAAGAAAGTCGCAACATTTTGTCATAATTTGTTTTTTGAGGTGGGAGCAATGCAATTCCCTTAGAAATCCCATCTTCACTAATCAATTCATATCCCGTAGCAGAGAATGGCACTTTCTTTTGTTTCATAAAGTCAATTTGTAGAGATAATTTATTAGGTGTCCACAAATCATCGCTATCCAAGAAGGCCACATAATCGCCTTTGACCTGTTTAAGGGCCTCAGAACGGGCCACGGCAGGGCCGCTATTCTTTTCCAAGCAAGTATAATGGATATTGGGATATTTGGCTAAATATGGGGCCAAAGCGGCCTTAGTGTTGTCCGTACTACAATCATCTACTATAATCAGTTCCCAACTCGGATATGTCTGTGCAACAACAGATTCCACTGCCTCTTGAATAAAAGAAGCACAGTTATAAGTTGGCATTACTACACTTACCATTTCTCCCATAAATATCCTGTTCATCCACTCTTAAATTTATGCTTTTTCCATTGACCATATATCTAGAAACAAGATGCCTAAAAAAAATGTAAGAACCCTTTTTTGTAATTTTATGGTACTTAGTGAAAAATTTTGCTTGGTTCTAGTTCTTTTCTCCCAGGGTTTCCCTGGCTTTATTTTAGCAAGAACCTATAGGAAAGCACACCGTAGCCACCGGCAAACGCCGTGGGCATTGCGGAAAGCATCGGCACAATCCGGCTTACAGTCCCGCTCACTAGTGCTTCCCCGCATTACACCTCATAAGTAAACCCTATCTAGATTTTAGCAAACAAACAGGTATATTCACAAATCACGCAAGCATAAAAAATTAACTATTTTCGCTGCCTATCTTGGAACATGCTTATGGGTAAATACAAATGCTACGCCTACATACTTTAGCAAAAAGTGTCTTTTGTGATACACGGCTCTTGGTTAGCCGTACTGCACTGCCGAGTTGTAGCCAATAAAGCCGCCCTCTGCCACGTCCCTTTCGCCGTTGCGGCCGGAACTAACCTTTTTACGCCGGTGCCTGCCACGCCAATCCATACGGTGCCGACGGGTTTTTCCGCCGTCCGGCCCCGCACCCCGACCATTTAACAAAAGGAACTGCTTTTAGAAAGGGGATTGCGCCCGGTTTAGTTTTTGGCCAGCAACCGGCCCGCATACCGGTAATAGGTATTAGACGGACATTTGGACAATGTTTGTTGCAGCTCCGCCCGGGTAATAAATCCTTTTTGCAAAGCAATTTCTTCCAAGCACGCAATTTCTATGCCTTGGTTTAACTGCATGCTATGCACAAAGTTTGCCGCCTGCAACACGCTTTCGTGCGTGCCCGTGTCCAGCCACGCAAAGCCGCGTTCCAAACGCGCCACGTGTAACGTATTATGGGCCAAATAAATTTTGTTTAGGTCTGTAATTTCCAATTCGCCGCGGGCAGACGGTTTTAGCTTTTTGGCGTAAGAAACGACCCGGTTGTCGTAAAAATAAAGGCCCGTAACTGCAAAATTGCTTTTGGGTTTTTCAGGTTTTTCTTCCAAAGATACGGCATTTCCTGCTTTATCAAAAGATACCACGCCAAAGCGTTCCGGGTCTCTTACTTCGTAGGCAAACACCGTAGCCCCCGTTGCATTTTGTTGGGCGTTTTGTAAAATCTGCTCAAACCCGTTCCCGTAAAAGATATTATCCCCTAAAATAAGGGCCACCCTGTCCGTGCCGATAAACTCTTCTCCCAGCACAAAAGCATCTGCAATTCCTTTCTTGACCAGTTGCGGGATATAGGATAGCGAGAGCCCCCATTGGGAGCCGTCCCCCAGCAGCTTTTTAAAATTATCTATATCTTCCGGGGTGGTAATAATGAGGATATCCCGTATGCCCGCCATCATAAGGGTGGAAAGCGGATAATAAATCATCGGTTTATCGTAAATAGGCAGTAAAATTTTGGAAATGGGCAAGGACGCCGGATATAACCGCGTGCCCGCGCCGCCTGCTAAAATAATTCCTTTCATAAAAGCCCCCGGCCCCCTTTCAGCACGGCTCTGCGTGCGGGCCAAAGATTACTTTAGAATAGCATATCTTTGCCCGCTTGTCCAAACTTTACGCTCAGACGAAACCGCAAAAACTAATATAAAATTCTTTCCCTTTTTTATAGACACCTTCCTTCAAATTATGCTATCTTTATAGTAGAAGTTTAATACCATAGGAGGAACAAAATGAAAGCGAAGTTGGCATTACTCTGTGGTTTTCTTTTCTTGGTTAGCATCGCGCAAGCAGCCGTTTCTGTAACCCAAGATGGAAAAACTACCCAATATAAAGACGGCGCTACAATTGAAACAGAATCTGATAAAGAAGTCGTCGTCAATTACAATGGCGTAAAAATTACGGTTCCGGCAAACACAGCGGTCCAAATCGCCCAAGATAAAAATGGAAACATCACGGTAAAGGGGAACGATTTGTCTAACGTAAAAATTGGTCAGAATGTCGTCTCCTCTACGGGGGAAACTGTTTTTGTCGTTTCTACCAAAAACAACGCCATTACCGTTAAAGAAGGCACGTTGTATGTGCGCGACGAAGCGGGCAAAGTGTCTGCCTTGAAAAAAGGCGAAGTTTCCGCAGACACCGTACCGGCGTTCGTGAGCGAAGCGGCTTTAGCCGAAAACACGGTTGCCCAGCAAGCGGTTCAAAACATTGCCGAAGAAGCAGTGTTAAGCCCTTCTGCGCCGCGTTATTAATCGGAGAGAGTTCAGAGAGTATTAATGAATATGAAAAAATTAGCAATTGCTTTTAGCATTTTGGTTATGTTGCCTGTAATGGCGGCAGCGCAAAAGCCCCTTACGTTTACGGCATCCGAAAACGTAACTTACGACGACAACATCTACCTCACCAAAGACGATACCAAAGGGTCCGTCATCAGCACTACCCGCGTGGGCGCGCAATATGCGGCCAACATCCCGGGCAGCGGCTTGGAACTTTCCGCCAATGCGTTGGTCGGGTACAACGCCTACACGGAAAAACCTTCCACCAATAACTATTGGGACACGTTAGCCGGTGTACAACTGCAGAACGACTACATGAAATTGGGTGACCGCTTTATCTATACGTCCGACCCGGCCAACAGCGCCTTGACCGACCGCGCCAAACGTGTGCAAAACGTCGGATATTTAGCGTTAAAAACTTCCACCGAAAAAACCTTTGGTTTGGGTATCACGGCCGAAGATATTTTTGACCGCTACATGAAGTCCGCCTGGAACAGCTTGAACCGCAACCGCGTCAACTTGGGCGCGCAAGCGTTCTACAATGTTTCGCCCAAAACGAACTTCTTTGTGGAATACGTCTATTCCGACATTCACTACGCCGACAACGACGTCAACAACTCCACCGGCGGCAGCGTGGGCTTGGGCGTAAACGGACAACTGGCCTCCAAAGTAACCGGTACGGCCAAAGTGACCTACGATATGCGCGATTACAAAAACGACTTGGCCGGTGCTAAGAACTACAACGACATGGTTGGTTATTTAGCGGCCTTGGAATGGCAGCCGACGGAACAGAACGTCATTAAACTTTCCGGCCAGCGCCAGATGGAAGAAACCACCGCTTATGTGGGCAATCCCAACCGCTACTTCGCCGATACGCTCGTGTCCTTGTACGGTTCCCAAAAAATCTACGACAAATGGACGGCCTCGCTCACCTTGTCGTGGGAAAACATGAACTATTCCCGCGAATACAGCGACGGCACCAAACGCAACGACGATTTGTGGTCTGTCCGCCCGGCCTTGGACTACCAGTTTGAAAAATGGTTATCCGCCGGTGTGTGGTATCAGTTCCGCACCCGCGATTCCAACGAAGATTGGGCCAAGTACGACCGCAACCAATTTGGTATTTACGCCAAAGCGTTGTTCTAACCGGTTCCGGTTTAGTTAAAAAAGAGGAACAGTTTTTACTGTTCCTCTTTTTTTATGTACCCCAATTAAAAACATCTCTTTTTTCTACCCCGTTATTAATCCCGCACAACACGCCAACGGCCTGCACAAACGTCCCCAATCAGTGCTTCAACACCCACACCGCATAGGGAGCCAGCCGGGCCGCCTTTTGCGTGTCATACAAGGGTTTATAGCGGGCAGATAGCACTGCTGCCGGGGCGGGCACCTCTTCTTGCGCGGTATTGAGCAACACCGTATATTTTTTACCCTTATACCGCCAGGTTTTCGCCATTAGCGGAGATTTTACGGTAAGGGAAAAGACCTCGTGCCCCTTTTCCAGCACGGGTTTTAAGCGGGCCAGTTCCTGGCTAACGGCCACCACCCGCGCCCACCATTCGGGCTGGGCCTGCGGCAATGGCTTTCCGTTGGAAGTGAACACAAAATAAAACAGCCCGTCCGCCCCGCTTAAAATGCCGTGGTAAGACATAAAGCGTATTTCCGCCTGCGTGGGAAACCTTCCGATGCGGTCGTTATCCGGGCGGTGTTGCTTAAATTCCTTCCAGTCAAAAATTTGCACCACGCCCCACAGCGGCCGTTTGGCTGTGCCCAACGCCGTTTGCCCCTGTTTGGCCAAAGCCACCTGCTCGCCAAACGAAGTCAGCGGCAAATGCGGCACAGGGTACCAATCCATCATCAAAACGTCCGGCAAATCATAATACGGTATGGCGGTTTTCCCCTGCCCGATAACCAGCGCCGCCGCATGTGCGGGAAACGAAAATTTGGCGCGGTTATATGCCTGTTCCACGCGGGAACGCGGCCAACGCCACACATCCGGCTCATCCACCAAATACCAGGCCAACATAGGCCAGCGGCGAGCTTGCGGCTCGTACGGCGTGTCAAATAATTTATTGGGATAAAACACCGCTTTCAGCCCCACTTTTTGCGCCTGTTTAGCCAGGGCGGCTAACTGTTCGGGCTCTTGCCGGTACGTTTGAAAACAGGAAAACCCCGCTTTTTTTATAACGGCCAAATCTGCGGGATTATCCACCCCGTACATACAAAGCGGAAACGGCTTGCCCCACGCCGCACCAGCAACCAACAACACGCCGCACGCCAATAAATTACGCCACATGGGAATCCTTGATAAACATACGAATACCGGTTTTGATAATAATTTCCAAATCCAACAAAAAGGAACGGTTTTGAATATACCACACATCATAAGAAAAGCGCGTAAAAGCCCCGTCAAAGGCATTCGGTTCAAATGCTTCGGGGGTTTTATGACGGAAATTTACATAAGTGATAGGCGCCTTAAAATTAAGCTGTGCCCACCCCGTAATACCGGGTTTTACCACACTGCGCACGGCGTGATTGGGAATATGTTGGTTTAAAAACTCAAATTCACTGGTCCAAATAGGCCGCGGACCGACCAAAGAAATATCCCCTTTTAGCACGTTAATAATTTGCGGAATTTCATCTAACCGAAAACGCCGCCAATACTTGCCCGTACGGGTGATTTGCTCTTTGTCCGACTCTTGCCCCTTAGATTTAATCGTGCGGAACTTATACAAGGTAATGGTTTTACCCAACAAGCCCGTGCGCTTTTGCGTAAAGAGCGGCTCCTCTTTATCTATCAGCTTAATCATTCCGTAAATAAACACCCCCGCCACCGCACAAAACGGGAGCAGACACACCGCCGCCGCCGCAAAATCCATACAGCGTTTGAGCATGTTGTACATGGCATCTTCCCGCCGCGCGCCGATGCCGCGCAGCAACCACATTTCGTCGCCGATACTCTCACGCGAAACCCGGCGGAAAAGGCGTTCGTACACGTTAAAGTCCGTGTCTACATACACGCCCCTGGCAATAAACTTTTTCACTATTACAGGCCACGCCTGCGGGTGTTCCTTGAACAATTTACTGCTAAAAACGACCCAATCCAAATTTTTATAGGGGTATTTGGTATCTGCTTGCGGCACAAGTCCGCCCTCACACACGGTAAAACCGCGGGAAATTTTACATTCTCGGCGAAGTTCATCCAACGTTTTACTCTCACCGAACAGCAACAAATTTACTTTTACAAAATTTAAGTTAAAGTAAGACCGCCGCACCCAGTACACATAGAAAAAATACAGCGTTAAGACGGCCACCAAAATGGCCTTGGGCGTCAGCAGCGGCAACCCGTAGCCAGACAAGAAATAAAAGAAGCTGGACGAAAGCAACACACACGCCGTCCAAGCAATTGCCAAGGTTTTATAGCTGATAGTACGCTTGCGAAGTGCTTTAAAATCGTAAAACGAAAACAACCACAAAACAAAACTTGTAAGAAAGAATACAAATAAGAAAATTTTGCAGTTATTGAAGTACGTCCAGCCGTTAATTTCCAAACGGCGTACGGAAACCGTTACGAACAAAATGGTAAAAAAGGCCGCAAAATCCAGTCCAAACAGAATCAGACGTTTCATTTTTCCCCCCGTTGCAGTTGCCAAAGCTCGGCTAATCCATCCTCTAAAGTTACTTGCGGCACAAAACCCAAAGTTTTGATATGGGAAATATCCGCCGACGAAAGTTTCACATCTCCCTCCCGCTTGGGGCGAAAAACACGCGGCAATTTTTGTCCGGAAACCTTATCTAACATATCGGCCAAGTCCAACAGAGAACACGTTTTCCCACTAGCAACGTTATACGTCCCGCCCGGCTCGCCTTTTAAGGCCGCCAGCAGATTGGCTTGCACCACGTCACGCACGTGCACAAAATCGCGGCTTTGCAAGCCGTCCCAATCAATGCCCAAGGGCTTGCCTTCGGCGGCTAACTGCATGAATTTGGCAATCACGGCCGCGTACGGGGAATTGGGGTTTTGGTGCGGCCCGAAAACATTAAAATAAACAAGGGAAACTGTTTCCAGCCCGTACACCTGTGTGTAGTGGCGGCACAAATCCCGCCCCATTAATTTGGAAAGCGCATACGGAGATTGCGGCGAGGCGGGCGCTGATTCCTTGTAAGGCAGGTCCGGCCCGTTGCCGTAAATAGCACTGGAGCAGGCAAACACCATACGCTTAATGTGATTTTGTCGGGCCGCTTCCAACACGTTAGCCGTACCCTGCACGTTAATTTGCCAGGTGGCAAGCGGTTTTTGTACCGATTCCGGCACCGATACCAGCGCCGCATGGTGAAGCACGAAATCAGCTCCTTTTAATACGGTTAGCAAGGCATTAAAATCGCAAATATCCCCCTCTATAATTTGTACCTTGTTTGCGATGGACGCTAAATTTTCTTTTCTTCCCGACGAAAAATTATCAAAAATGCGGACGCGCTGCCCCTGTGCCACCAGCGTTTTAGCCAAGTGAGACCCGATGAACCCCGCGCCCCCGGTAATTACCCAAGTATACGACTGATTTAACATACCAACTCCCCCCTACAGTACAATAATATAAATAAATTATAACTGTTTTTTACGTCTTTATACAGCCCGATTATAAACTATCCCCCGTCGTAAGCGGGGGATAATTATCAAATAAGCGGAGTGTTATTTCTCTTCGTTGTAGTAGCTGTAATTTTTGTAATAGCCGTATTTGCCGTAGGAAAGGCCTTCCGGACGGTAATGTCCAATCACAGCACCCAGCACCTTAATTCCTGCCTTTTTAAGTTTATCCAAAGCCAGTTGCGCCAGTTTGGCGTTGGTTTGTCCGTACTTAATTACAAACACCGCCCGCGGGATGTATTTACCCCACAAAAGAGTGTCGGAAACCGGCATAATAGCAGGGCAATCTACAACCACTTGGTCGTAATGCTGGGTGGCCCAAGCAATAAAATCAGCCAGTTTCGGGGTATTTAATAACTCGGCTGGATTGGGAGGACGTTGCCCGGAAGTCATTACAAACAAATTAGGAACATCTTTTACCGGTTGAATATTCGCCGCATAATCGGCTTTTTGGGGGTCAGCATCCCAAATATTGCTCAATCCTTTTTCCGTGGACAACTTAAACACACGGTGCACGCGCGCCCGGCGCAAATCGCCGTCCACCAACAGCACCTTTTTGCCCGTTTGCGCTAGGGCTACCAGCAGGTTGGAGGATAAATGGCTTTTTCCCTCCCCTTGCAAAGAACTGGTAATTAAAATAGGTGCATTATGCTCCCCCGCCAAAGAAAAATCTAACATTGTGCGCACATTACGCACATTTTCAGCCACAAGAGAATTCCCATCTTTCAGCAAGGTGGCATACTCTCTTTCCTTCTTTTTGAGCTTTTCATACGGAACAAAACCCAAAAAGGGCAGGCCAAGTTTTTCTTCCAAATCTTCACTGGATTTAACGCTTTGGTCTAAAAATTCCAACACAAAAACAAGCATTAACCCTAATAATCCGCCGCCCAACAAACCAATAGCCAAGTTAATTAATTTGCGCGGACGGACCGGTTTTTCCGGTGTAACGGCAGGGTCAATCACACGGATATTATTGCCTGAAAATTGACCGGAAAGTTCAATCTTTATGCTCTGTACCAAACGGCGGGTTTCGGTATTAATTTGACCGTTGACCGCATCCAATTGGTTCTGCACGGAAATAACGTCCGGATGGTTCGTAGTGTATTTAGCCAATAAGCGCGCACGGTCGGCTGCCAGTTTGGAGGCCTGCTGTTTTAAGGTTTTAATAAAATCACTATTTACCACCTGCGGCATAGAGTTTAACAGTTCCTGCTCGGCGGAACTGCGCTCGGTGCTTTCCAGTGCGGCAATGACGTCCTGCCCCATAAAAACGCGGTTGGAGACGTTATCCGCCACAAACGTATCGGTAAGAGTATTAACAATATCCGCTGCCAAAGAAGGGTCGTACGCGGTAGCGGACACATTAACCAACCGGCTGCGGGTAATGGGAGCCACATCCAGGGACTTTTCCAACTTTTTAAGACCGTTGGGGTTGGCAAATTCTTCCACTTGGCCCAATTTCATTTTTGTATACACCTTGCTAAGCAGGGAGCGGCTTTGCAACAGCTGGTACTGGGTGCGATAGTAATCTTCTTCGCTGGCAAAAGAACCGTAGGGGGTGGCATCAATCTTGCCGGCATCCTCTTTGTTAATCATCATCAGCGCAGTTGCTTTATAAGCCGGGCGCATCAGCAGGTTTACCAGCACTGCCGCAACCAGGCCCAACGCCACCATGGCCACCAACAGCCAAAAACGCTTAAAAACAAGGTTGATACAATAACTTAAATCCAATTCTTCATTCGTCGTATTTTCCATAAATTCCCCTAGAACATACTTTGCGGCACAAACACCACATCACCCGGCTGCAGGGCAATATCCAACGATTTGTTTCCCTGCTTGGTAATTTGGGTTACGTCCACATCCAAAGCCCGCTGTACGCCGTTTTCTACACGCAGCACGCGCACCTTGCCCGTGGCGGCAATTTCCGTAAAACCGCCCACGGAAGTAATGGCTTCCAATACAGTTAAGGGCTTTTCCGGCGGAATTTCTATGGCGGCCGGTTTTTTTACCTGGCCTAACACATAAACCGTTTTATTGCCGTATTCTTTAATCAGCATAGAAACTTGTGGATTTTTAAGATAGGTTTTCAACGCGGAAGAAAGGCGGTCTTCGGCTTGGGCTACCGTCAACCCCGCAACTTTAATGTTGCCCGCCAACGGAAAAGTAATCGCACCGCCGCCACTAACACGCTGGGTGCGCTCCATATCATCTTCCATAAAAACTTTAATTTCCAGCAAATCACCGGGCTGTAGCAGGTAGGCATCCGCACGGCGAAACTGTTCAATACCTTGGGAAATTTCCATCGTCGCGGCGGAAGGTTGTTCCGGTGTATAAGTGCGTGCCGGCGTTCCGGCACAGGCCGCCGCCAAGATAGCGGCGCTCCATATAAAAAAATGTATTTTTTTCATTGATTATATTTTATCAAAATATATGCTATTTTTAATATTTTTATCCCTCTTTTTAGGGTTATTTTTGTGCCAATGTACTCAAATAGAGGCGGGAGAGTCCTTTTTCTTTGGGAAATTTTTCCAGATAGATAGCGGCCACTTTGTTTGCTTGCAAAAGCAGAGCGGCCCGTTCAGACGGCTCCTGGGTTTGCAAACTTTGCTTTATGTACGCATTTCCTAAATACAGGGCATAACGAGGAGCCGGATAATGTTGCAATGCCTGTGCATAGATTTGCACCTGACGCTGTGGCAAAAGACCTCGCCCGAACAAATGCAACCGCCAAGCAATTGTTTTTTGTAGAGGGACATAACAGGAGGAAAGCGCAAGCAACAAAATGCCCCCCAAGCAAACGGGCGATAAGGAGTAGCCCTGTAAATGTTCTTTATCGTACGACGCACTGCACGCCATACCGATAATCAAAAAAAATAAAATACCTGTGGCAGGAATAAATAAATCAAAATCTACCAGACACCCCACCCCCATTACCAATAACGCAGATAATACGGAAGCAAACAAAAATTTCTTGCGGGTACGCAATTTTTTTAGGCGGGCAAGCGCCATTACACCAAACCACAACACCCCGCCCGCCAAAGGTAAAAAGCCACCCCAGCCCAGCCCCAAAAGCAGTTCCAACCAATCACAGTGTAGCCGTTCTACATAACTGGGAAGTTGCCATTCCATATAAGGCGTAATGGCCACAGGCAACGCGCCTACACCAATCCCCCATACGGGGCGTTCTTTAAGCAACGTCCACCCGGCACGATAAAGCATTTTTCTCGTTTCTTCCGATGTACCGCTTGCCCGGTGCGCAAAAGCATTAATTTGTTGTGTATGCGTTAAAATCCACCCTGAACATAATAAAAATACCGTGAATGTAATAAGCAACCCTTTCAAACGCGTTTTCCAGCGGTACGGAACCAAAGAAACACACAAAAAGGTATAACCAAAAATTCCCGTCAGTACAGCCAACATTCCGCCCCGGGAACGGGTAAATACCACGCCCAAAACAAGGCTGATAAACATTACCGCAAAAAACACTTGCCGCCAAAAAAACTGATTTTTTCTGTGTTCCGCCGCAAAGCGGGCATAGTCCAAAAATGAGGCAACCCCATACCCCAAAGAAACTACCGCGCACATAGCCAAAAATATACCGGCGTGATTGCGGTTAAAAAACGGCCCCATTCCGCCGCGAATACCCACCAGTAAGCGGATATATTCTCCGTCAGGTAAACATAAGGCACACAAGGCCACGGCCAAACCGCACAGGCCAACAGCCAAAGCAAACTGTTTTAAAGCCTTGGAACAATCCGCCAACTGGGACACAACAGCCACCACAGCAGCATAAGTAATAAAAAGAGAAGCGTGTTCCCACGTAAAAAGCGGCATCAGCGATGCGGGAAACCAAGGTACTGCCGCAAGAAGCGTCGTGGGAAAAGATGCCTGCAATGCGCAAAAGAAGATTAAAAAGCCAAGCGTTCCTAACACTATTTTTAATAAGGGTGTAGCTATAAAAGTACGGCGAGAACAAAGCCAAACCGACAAAGCCATCAACACACCCGCCTGCACAACGGAAAAAGCCCAAGGCTCTGCCCCCGCAAATGCAAAGGCAATAAAGAAAAGTAAGCCGGCTATCCAAAGTCTTAGAAACATACCCATATTTTTATTGTATAAAATTTGCTATAGTAGAAACGATGAAAGTCTTATTTATTTGTTATGCAAATGTGTGCCGCAGTTTTATGGCGCAGGAATTGCTCAAAAAGGCCGTGCCGGAGGCAGACGTGTTTTCCCGCGGGTTGTATGCAGACCCATCTTATGCGGTCCCTCCCAAAGTGTTGGCGTTTCTGGCCGAACAAGGGATAACACCCGCCCCGCATACGCCCACCCCGTTGCAGGCGCAAGACCTGCAAACAGCAGATATTATCTTGCTTATGGAACAGCGCCATCTGGATAAACTCGTTGACCGTTATGCCCAGCACAGCGATAAAATGTATCTGCTAAACGATTTTGCTTTCGGGCAGGAAAAAGACGTTGCAGACCCGATTTCTCTTTCCGGCAAGGCGTTTAAAAAGTCCGCCGCGCAACTGGCCCGGGCCGTTCAAGCGGTGGCGCAAAAATTAGCCAACCGACACTAAGCGCGTTTCCCGAACTGCCCGCCCGCACAAACGGCCCGTGGCGCAAAAAGCGTGGGCCCGTTTGGTCGGCGTGTCACAGGCGTTTTAACATCTTGCCGTAATAATTTCTTTTATAATACAGCTTAAAAGGCACCGTCAATATTTTTGGTAATTCCTCGTTGGGCCATTTGATGGCAAAAAAGCATCCCCGGGGTGATAAGCCGGCGGGATTTTGCATATTGCAATAGTTCCTTTTCGGTTTTTGGGGCCCGTTCCCGGCTGGACGTAAACACGCGCCAATTGTCCAAAAGGTTAGTGATGGCCCGCCTGAAGTATATTTTATACAACCCCCGTTTTGTGGAAGCGTACCGCCGGAAGAAGTCCTCCCAATTCACCAACTGCTCCAGCGTTATGCCGGTGGCATCGCAAACGGTGTCCTGCTGGGCGACCATTTAGAAAGCCGCTTTTAAGTAAGCGGCTTTTTGTTGTCTAATTTTCCCCTCGCTCGTCGGTAAGGTTGGGGTGCGCGTTCAATAAAACGCGGATACATTAAACAATCCGTTTATTTGCACGCTTCGCAAGGTCTTTTGGCGTTTTCCACCGCGTACGTTTTGCGCATTTCGTATTCTTCTTTTTTACCTTTGTTCCAGTTTTGCACCGGGCGCAAATAGCCCACCACGCGGCTGTAAACTTCGCATTTAGAGCCTTTTACGGCGTTCAATTCCTGTTTCATATCGGAAAGTTTATTTTCAAGTACTTTTTTTTCTTGTGCGGTCATAGGGGTTCTCCTAAAAATTAAATTATTAAAATCCGTACATTTATTATAGCTTATTTTTGGCTTTAATAGTAATAATTCTTATTAGTGCGAATTTTTAGACAGAATTTTTAGTTTTTCCGGGCGTATTTATTGTATTTTCCAGCTGTATTGCGCTATTTTCCCGGCGATTAACGCCTTTAGTTCGGCCGGCTCCTGCACCACAATATGCGGTATCCATTCCAAAATGGTGGGTATAATTTCTTCAAACCGCCCGACAGCGCACTCCAGCGTTAAAGGCCCCGCCGCGGCGGACTTAATTAACTTTTGTTTGGGGAAATACTCCCGCTGTTCAAAGTAGCAGGCAACCTCGCTATCTATGCTCAATTTAACGTGGTGGGTTCTGTTTTCTTCAAACCATACGGAAGCACTGTCTTGCAAGGTTTTTTCCAGCGTCTGCGGGCGGATAAAGGTGGAATTTTGCAGTTTTGCGCCCTTTATTTTGTCCAAGCGCAATTTAAGGATGGTTTCATTTTTTCCGTAAGCCAACAAATACCAAAAACCGTTAAACCACGCTATTTTAAGCGGAGAAATACTCCGGCCGGATAAGGGCGAATTTTCATATTGGATAATAATATGATTGCGCCCATTGATGGCTTGTTCCAACGTCTTCATCAATTTAGGGTCTTTGAATGCCTGCCCTTTGGCAATTTTAATAAAAAACGGATTTTCTTTATTTTCTTCTATTACTTTACTGCGCAATTCCCGGAAGGTATCCGCAAAGTTGCTGCCCAAACTGCGCGCCATTTCCCCCAGGAGCGCCAACATGGCGGCTTCTTGGGCGCTCACGCGCATACGTTGCAAGCTGAACCCCTCCACAAAGCAATAAAACCCTTTTTTGGTATTGGCGAACGGGAACCCCGCCTCCTCCAATATCCGCAAATCCCGCTGAATGGTGCGGAGTGTCACATTCAAATCCCGGGCCATGGAAGAAACCGATATTTCCCCCTTATCCAACCCATTCAAAATATACATTAAACGGCTGATTTTGTTTAATGTTTCGTTTAGCATAAATCTCCTTGGCGCAAATAGTGCGCAGGGGCCGGGCCGTTTTTGCCGTTGCCCGCTCCTGATATCATAGCATATCGGCGCGACAACAGCCTGTCGTGTTTTTTTATTAAAATATATTTTTATAAGGGAGGCCGGGCGGCAGGTCGGCGGATAAATACCGCGTTTTTCCGCACCGCCCGTTTTTTATAAACTGCGGATAGCCCACGGTTTAGGATAGAGATTATTGGCACGCTCGCCCAGGTTTTTCATAAAGCCGAGCGGCTGGTTTTGATAAGTGACCAACACAAACCCGCGCGGCACATTCGCGCCCAGCACCAGGCTTTCCCGGTGCAAATACCGCCGGGCTAAATCCAACGGGAGTTCCACCCGCGGGAAGTCCGTTTCCCGGGTAGCCAGAGAAAGCGCCTGCCCGATAGAGGGGATAACGTCTTTGCCTTTTATTTCCGGCCGGGGGAGTCCGTCGGACAATAAATGAATAAACGGATATTTTTTGATTTGTTCCCGCAACGCACCCGGCAGGGCGGCCCCGGCCGCGCCGTCACTCTTTTTGCGCAGGGCCGCCATAAACAGCCCCTCGCTTTGCGTAATGCCGGGGATAAAACGGTAAACAGGTTCCTGCCACCCGCTTAACAAACTGCCGGTAATCTGCCATTCCGGCCGGACGGGCACCGGCACTATTTCTGCCCCTAAATTTTCCATTATCCAGCGGACGTTTTCTTCGTTTTCGTGCGTGTTGAACGTGCAAGTGCTGTAAATCAGCAAGCCGCCCGGGCGCAAACACGGCCAAATATCCTGCAAAATTTGCCGTTGGCGTTCCCGGCAAAAATGCACATTTTGCACGCTCCACTCTTTTATAGCGCCCTCGTCACGCCGGAAAAGCCCCTCGCCCGAACAGGGCACATCCGCCAAAATAACATCAAAAACCAAATTTGTTTTGGCGAAATCTTTGGGCGGGTTATGGGTGACCAGTACATCCGGGTGGCCTTGTTTGAGCATATTTTCCAACAGGATATTGGCGCGGCGGCGGTCAATCTCGTTGCTGACTAATACGGAGCCTTCCGGCAGTGCCGCCCGCAACAGGGTGGATTTCCCGCCGGGTGCGGCGCACAAATCAAGCGCGCGTACCGGGCCCGCCACCAAGGCGCGCACCACCGCATCTAAAAATAAGGAGCCCGCCTCTTGCACATAATACACCCCGGCATGGAAAAGCGGGTCCAACGTAAAGCGGGGGCGCTCGGCCAGCCAAAACCCCTGTTGGCACCACGGCACCGGCTCGGCCTGCGGGAAAAGCGTTTCCCTCGTACATTTCCACGGGTTGAAACGCACGCTGACGGCCGCTTCCTGCGTGAGTGCCTGTTCAAATTTAGCCCAACGCTCCGCCCCCAACAGGGCGGAAGTATACGCTATAAATTCTTGCGGTAATGGGAGCATGATAAAAAATCCTTTATAAATACCGGCCGGTTAAGCTCTGCGGGCATTGTTTAATCGTTTCCGCGGGGCCGCACGCCACCACGGTTCCCCCCGCGCTGCCGCCGCCCGGCCCCATATCAATGATATAGTCCGCGTGGCGCAAAACGTCCAAATCGTGTTCAATTACTACCACCGTTGCGCCGTTTTGAATGAGCCTTTGGAACACCCCCAACAGCGTGCGCACATCTAACGGGTGCAGGCCGATGGTGGGCTCGTCAAACACAAATACGGTGGAATGTTGCGGCTTGCCCATTTCACTTGCCAATTTTAAGCGTTGGGCTTCTCCGCCGGAAAGGCTGGGGGTTTCTTCGCCCAAGGTTAAATACCCCAGGCCCAAATCTTGCAGGATTTGCAAGCGTTGGCGCACCACTTTCCAATCCGCGCACGCGGCCAACGCCGCGGAAACATCCAACGCCATCAGCTCCGGCAATGAAAACTTTTCCCCGCGCAGGTTGGTATATTTTACGTCAAACGCTTCCCGCGCATAGCGCGCCCCGCGGCAAGTGGGGCAGGGCACGTCCACATCCGGCAAAAATTGCACATCCAGGCTGATTTCCCCGGTGCCGTCACACCCCGCACAGCGCAAACGGCCGGTATTGTAGGAAAAATCCCCCGCTTTATACCCCCGCTGTTTGGCATCCGGCGTGCGGGCAAACAGTTTGCGCAGCTCGTCATGCACGTTGGCATACGTTGCCACGGTGGAGCGCACGTTAATCCCAATGGGGGTGGCATCAATGAGTTTAACTTGCTCAATGCCCGGCGCTTGCACGGCGCGCACATGGGCCGGGAGCGGCGCATGGCGCACTTGCGCATCTAACGCGGGCACTAAACTTTCCAATACTAATGTGGTTTTGCCGGAGCCGGACACGCCGCTTACCACCGTAAGCCGCCCTTTGGGGATTTCTATTTCCAACGGTTTTACCGTGTGAATAGGCCCGGTAGACAAACGGATTTCGCCTTGCGCAAACAGTTCTTCCGCAGGCACTTTTTCCCACAGCCGGGGCGGCGTATGCCCGGTTAAAAACGGCCCGATTTTGGAATTTTTATTATGGCAGACATCCGCCAGCGTACCTTGCGCAATTACATAGCCGCCGTTGGCCCCGGCTTGGGGGCCCATTTCCACAAACCAATCGGCCGAGGATAAAATTTGGGTATCGTGGTCCACCAACACAACGGAGTTGCCGTCCGCAATTAAATCCTGCATAACCCCTTTTAATCCCACAATGTTAGACGGGTGCAACCCGATAGACGGCTCATCTAGCACATACAAAACGCCGGTGGTGCGGTTGCGCACCGCCCGCGCCAACTGCATCCGCTGGCGCTCCCCGGTGGACAAGGTGGCGGAAGCGCGGTCCAGGGTTAAATACCCCAGGCCCAAATCCATTAGCCGCCGGGAGGCGGACAAAAAAGCCTCCGCAATATTTTGCGCCATTTCGCGCATTTCAACAGGCATAGCAGCGGGAACGGCCGCCACCCACGCGGTTAAATCCACCAATGTTTTTTGGCAGACGTCTGCCAAGTTTAGGCCGCACACACGCGGGGCGCGGGCCGCCGCACTCAAGCGGGAGCCGCCGCAATCCGGGCAGGTTTCGCGTTTCAAAAATTTTTCCACCCGCTTCATGCCTTGCTCGTCCTTTACCTTAGCCAACGCATTTTTTACCGTATAAACGGCGTTGTAAAAGGTAAAATCCAATTCGCCCGCCTGGTTTGTTTTTTTGGCTTTATAAAAAATGCGCTTTTTTTCCGCCGGGCCGTGATACACAATTTCTTTTTCCTGCGGGGATAAATCCTTAAACGGCACGTCCGTCCGCACGCCCATGGCGCGGCAAACGTCCGTCATTAAAGACCACATTAAACTGTTCCATGGGGCCACGGCGCCTTGGTCTATGGTTAAATTTTCGTCCGGCACCAAGGTAGCCATATCCACGTTCCACACGGTGCCGGTGCCGTCGCAAGCCGGGCAGGCGCCCTGGCTGTTAAAAGCCAGTTCTTCGGCGCTGGGGGCATAAAAATCCGCGCCACATTCCGGGCAGTGGAGCATTTTTCCGGCCGCCACCGCCAGCGAAGGCGCCACATAATGCCCGTTGGGGCAACGGTGGTTAGCCAAGCGGGAAAACATCAACCGCAAGCTGTTGAGCAGTTCCGTACCTGTACCAAAGGTACTGCGCAGGCCGGGCACGCCGGGGCGCTGGTGCAGGGCCAACGCGGCGGGCACATATAAAACTTCGTCCACCTGCGGGCGGGCGGCCTGGGTCATGCGGCGGCGGGTATAGGTGGAAAGCGCCTCCAAATACCGCCGGGAGCCTTCCGCATACAGCACGCCTAACGCCAAAGAAGATTTGCCGGAGCCCGAAACCCCGGCAATACCTACTATTTTATTTAAGGGAATATCTACATCTATATTTTTGAGATTATGCACCCGCGCACCGCGGATTTTGATTTTATCAACCATAGCAGGCTCCTGCCGGGCGGACAAGCCGCCGGGAATTAAGGTTGGGTAGTTTTTAAGTCCGCGGTTGCCTTTTGGGGGGCAGGCAACAGGGCAAACATCAGGTAAGTTTTGAACAGCTCCAGCGTAAAACAGGCCGATACAAACACATATTTATATACGCTGATTTCCTGCACGGTTAAAACGTGGGAAGTATAATACATCCGCCCCACAAACCGCACCAACAGGGAAAACGTATAATCCGCATTACTGCACAGAGCTAGCAGCGCCTGCAACAGGGACAGCACCCCCACCATGCGTTCCCCCCACAAAATAAATACTACCTGCGCCGCATACAAAATAAAAAAACCTAAATGCAAGCGCAGTAAAAGCCCGCCGGAACGCACATCTCCGGCCAATAAAAATGCGTTTACCAAAGCCCCCAACAGGCAGAAGATTAAAATAAACTTCAGCCAAGGGTTTAAGTTCAAAAAAGCATTTTTTAATTTGCGCATAATTACCGTTTTAAGGCCAACGAGTCTTTTTCCTGCCGGGTTTCCAACGCCTGGCGGATGAGCCCGTCCAAAATATCCGTATACACGCGGCCGCTGGCTTCAAAAAGTTGCGGGAAAAGGCTGGTTTCGCTCATGCCGGGCAGAGTGTTAATTTCGGAAAAATAATATTTGCCGTCTTTGCCGAGCAAAAAATCCACCCGGGCAAGCCCGCTCCCGCGCAGCGCGGTAAATACGGTTTGGGCATCTTTCTTCATGGCCGCCTGCGTATCTTGCGGGATTTCCGCCGGCACGCGCGTTTCGCACCCGCCTTGCACCAGGTATTTGGCTTCATAATCAAAAAATTCATGGGTGAGCATTTTTAGCTCTCCGCAGGCGGAAGACTCCACCGCGCTCCCCCGGCCGTACAACGCGCAGAAAATTTCGCGGGCGCGGTCCACGCCTTTTTCCACCATAATCCGGGTGTCAAATTCCAAGGCAAACGCCACCGCTTTGTGCAGTTGCGCGCCGTCCGTCACTTTGCTCACGCCAACGGAGGAGCCCAAGCACAACGGTTTAACAAACACCGGGTAGCCCTGTTGGGCGGCCCAGGCTTCCAGTTCGGCCTTGTTGTAATCTTGCGCGCGGGTTAAAATGCGGTACGGCAAGGTGGGCACCCCGTAATGCGCCGCCACCAATTTGGCAATTTCTTTATCCATGCCCATGGCGGAGGCCAACACACCGCACCCCACATAAGGCACGTCCATACTTTCCAAAAGGCCCTGCACCACGCCGTCTTCCCCGTTAGAGCCATGCAACACCGGGAACACCACGTCCACTTTCCATTGGTGGGAACCGTCCAGCGCGGCAAAATGCGCGTCCGGGCGGATAACCGGCGTAATGGGGGTATCTTGCGGGGTTTGTTCACTGCACGATTTTTGCAAGAACCACTGGCCGCAACGGCTGATAAAAATGGGATAAACAATATATTTTTCCGGCTGGGCGCTTAACAAACGGCACACCGTTTGCGCACTATGCACGGAAACTTCATGCTCGGTAGATTTTCCGCCGTACAATACGGCTACTTTCAAAACTTGCATACTAAAAACTCCTTATAAAAAGCCTGACTTATCATCAGGCTTTTATACAAAAAACGGTTATTTGTCTTCCCGGAAGATAGACCATTTCATCCGGCCTATAAAACTATCTGTTTTTTCCAAAAAATCTCCGCCGGGGCCAAAATCATCTTGCGCCATGGGTTTAGCCACTTTAATTTCCGGCAAGTCTTCCTCACTGCGCACTTTGGGTTTTAGCGTTTCCTTTACTTCCACCGGGGTTTCGTTCAGCGGAACGGCCGAGGCCTCCGGCTTAGCGGGGGCCGGGCTTTTAGGCAAATGCACCATGGGCGCCACCGGGGCCACCGGCTTGTGGGGCGGCTGGGCACGCAAGGCTTTGTTTTCCCGGGCTAAAGATTCTTTTTCCTGTTCCAATTCTTTTTTCTGTTTGATTAACAGCTCTTTTTCTTGCACCAACATTTGTTTTTGGTGTTCTAACAATTCGCGTTCTTTGGTCCAGTTTTCTTTTTGGCGGGACAAAGAGTCTTTTTCGCGCGATAAAGCGGTTTGTTCCCGCAACAGGGCCTCGTTGGCTTGGTTTAATTCCTGCGTTTTGCGGGATAGTTCCTCGTTTACCCCGGCTAAAGCGGCCTGGTTTTTACGCAAGGCTTCGTTATTTTCATTGAGTTCGTCTGCCCGGCGGGATAAATCCGCATGCGCCGTTTGTTCCCGCAACAGGGCCTCGTTGGCTTGGTTTAATTCCTGCGTTTTGCGGG